>ERZ791899.1073-NODE-1073-length-25554-cov-15.389505_pt1 | contig 25554 bp, 25 predicted proteins | sample MGYA00510151_ERZ791899 | MGnify/ENA primary metagenome ERZ791899 (study PRJEB30046, sample SAMN00792118) | human gut metagenome | study: EMG produced TPA metagenomics assembly of the A metagenome-wide association study of gut microbiota in type 2...
GTTGAAAATGCAAAACTCACTCGCAAGCTCGCTCAAACACGTTGCATTTTCTTAAATTCATTTCACTGAGGGCTTCTAAAAAATTAATGTAGCACAGGACTTCACCTGTGTCTCAAAAGTAATAGTCGTTTACACTCCTTTACTTTTGGAAATTACGTCAACTTGATGTTAGGGATAATACTCATTAATATCAGCTAAAATGGAATTTGGAGAAAAATATTAGAGAGAGTTACGAAATCTGACGCTAAAAATTCCGACGTGTTTGAGACGAAGTCGAGTTTCGGAATTTTAGTCAGATGAGTATTACTCTCTCTTTATTCTTTGACATGGAATTTAGCTGATATTTAAAAGAAATTTAGATAACTTTAATTGAATAATTAACGTAAATAGCAAAGGTACTTTGCTGTAGAACTAACGATATATTAGAAAACCTAGCTTAGCTAGATAAATTATAGTTTATTAATAGAAAAAGAGCTATAGTTATTTACTACAGCTCCTAATTTTTTATCTTTGTTCAGTTTTTTCTATCCACTTTGCATCATCATTTAATAGAGCAGGAATAGAGATTTCTACATTATCTAATGGAGAAATTTTAAATTCTCTCTCAAGAACAGTTTCATTTCCTGTTGTATCTTTAAATTTCAAATTAATTTTATGTGTTGATCCCTTTACATTAACCATAGCTTTTTTCTTTGGTTTTAATTTTTTAAATTTAGAACCATCTATAGAATATGATACCTCTACTAATGAATAACCATTTTTCTGTTTATTATCAAGAAACACGCTATGTTGTTTTCCTGTGATAAAAAGTGCAACTGCTATTCCAATTAAGACAATAATTAAGCAAACCCAGTTTCTTATAATTTTCATTAATTATTCCCCTCCTTTTTAGCAGTTTGAGCTTCTATAACTCTTCTTCTCTCCTCTTCCTTCTCTTTTTCTCTCTTCCATTGGTGAAGAATAAGAACTAAGGCTATAATTCCATAAGAGATAAATACTCTAAAGTACTCTCCAATTTGAGCTGAACCAATAAGCTCTTTTCCTGCTCTTGGAGCTAATACGAACATTGTATGGAAAAGTATAACCCCACTTAAAGCATTTGGAATACTAGCTTTTGATACAGTAGCTCCCCCTATTAAAAGAGCTGCTATTGCAAACATTCCTATTTGCTCATGGCTGTTATATGTATTCATTGTTCCTATATTTTGTAAGAAGATAATTTGTCCTATTGCAGCTAAAACAGTAGATATAACTATTGCTAGTATTCTTGTTCTATCTGTTGCTATTCCTGATGCCTTTGATACCTCTATATCTTGCCCTATAGCTCTCATATCTTGTCCTAATTTTGTTTTTCTAAACCATACAATAAATAGACATAATAAAACTATAGCTAATATTGTCAATACAGGTATTGAATATCCAGCTATTTTTAAAGGTATCCCATCATCTAAAACTCTTCTTATATCTTTTAAGTCTATGGCATTTCTTATTCCATAACCTCTAGAAAGTAGAATTGCTTCATTTCTCATTGGAATAACTTTTCCCATTCCATAAAGAACTAAAAGTTGATAAACTCCATTGATAAAGAATCCAAGTATCATTGAAGTTATCATCTCTCTTCCCTTTGCTCTATTTAAAACTACTCCACCTATATACCCCATAAAAACTGCTATTGGTAGAGATATTATAATAGCCAAAAAGAAACCTTGTAACCCTATAACTTCCCAATCTGTTATAAATATCAAAGCTATTTGCCCTGCCATTGCTCCCAATACAATACCAAAGTTCAATCCCATTCCTGCTATAATAGGTATTAACAATGAAAGTACTAAAAATAGATTACGTGAAAGTCTTAAAATTATCTCTTGAATCAGATAATCTATTGTTAATCCTGATACTGGTATAGATAAAAGGATAATAACTATCATAAATATAGGAACTATATTATTTATAAGAAAATTTTTCACTTTATTTTCCACTTCCAGCACCCTCCTTTCTAGTTAATGCGTATAGTATCATTCCATTTGATACTATAATTCTGATTGTTTCAGACATATCTGTTTGAATTATATTGTTTACAACAGTAGGTGTCATTGTTAGGATTCCTTGGAAAAGGAATGTTCCTACAATTACATTTAATATAGTAGCTTTATTTACTGATGCCCCACCTATTAAGATAGCTGCAATAGCTGGGAATGCCATATAGAATGGTGCTAAATATAATTGAACAAATCCAAAACTTTGTTGATAAACTACAATTCCAATAGCAGCTATAACTGTTGACATCATTACTGATTTTATTCTAATCTTATCAATATCAATTCCAGTTGCCTTAGCAAATTTATCATTTGTTCCAACAGCTTTCATTGCATATCCTGTTTTTGTTCTAAAGAATATCCAAATAATTGCTCCTAAAACAACAAAACAGAAGATCTCTCCCAATGGTAAAATATCACTAGGAATATGTAAAAATTTATCTAATACTCTATGCCAATAATTTTCAACACTTATAGTTGTACGTAAACCTTCACCACCATATGCCCATATCATATCTTGGCTCTTAAAAGGAAGAACAAGCCACATTATGCACATTATTGCAACTGAAGAGAATCCTATATATGTTGCAATCATCATCTCTCCACCTTTTACCTTATTTAGTATATGTCCATATAACCAACCAAATAATATAGCAAATGGTATTGAAAATAGTATCGCTCCTAAGAATCCTGCTATTCCTGTAAGTTGCAATTCTATACTTATTACTGCTCCTAAAAGTCCAGCTTCTACCCCTAAAGGCATTCCAAAGTTTAATCCTGTTCCTGATTGTATCATTGGCACCAATGATAAAACCAATATAGCATTCATTCCAAATCTTACTAAAGTATCTCCCAAAGCTGTTTTTAAATTAATTCCTATAAAAGGAGAAATTAAATACATTGATAAAAGAAACAGAGCAATTATTATTCTTGGCCACCCTGCATTCTTTATGGCACTTTTTATACTATTCATCTCTTTCCTCCTTAATTCCTACCATCATCTTACCAAACTCTAATATATCAGCTTTTGGAGATAGTATTCCTGCAACTTTTCCTTCATTTATTATTGCAATTCTATCACATACACTTCTTAACTCTTCTATTTCAGATGATGTTATTATAATTGTTGTTCCTTTTGTTGCATTGTATTCTTTTAATATATCCAAAACAAGTTTTTTTGCCCCTACGTCTATTCCCCTTGTAGGCTCTGATACAAATAAAACTTTTGGATCCATAGTAAATGCCTTAGCAAGACAAACTTTTTGTTGATTTCCTCCACTTAACTCTTGAGCTCTTTGTTTTTCACTCATACATCTTATTTCCAATTTTTTTATATACTCTTGAGCATTTTCTCTAATTTTTTCCTCATCTACCATATTGAAAAGTTTAAATCTCTTTTTAAAGAATTTACCTTTTATTTGCATTGCTGGATAAGCAATATTGTCCTCTATTGAACTTTCAAGTAGAAGTCCAACTCCCTTTCTATCTTCTGATACAAAAAAAATTCCCTTATCTAATGGATATTTAGGATTATTTAATTCTAGCTTCTCTCCATTAAATTCAACTGTTCCATTAGCTGGATAAAGCCCCATAACTCCATTAGCTACTCCTATTTTTCCTTGTCCTGCCATTCCTCCAAGTCCTAAAATCTCTCCCTCTTTTATTTCAAGGTTAAGACCTTTTACCATCTCTCCTGGCATATCTACCCATAGGTTTTGAATATTAAGAATAGTTTTTCTATCTTTTTCCTCTACCTCTTCTACAGCTTCATTACTTTCTATTTTTCTTCCAATCATCCATTCAGTTATCTGATTTACATTTGTATCTTTAGTTTTTACACTATTGATTAGAAGACCATCTCTCAATACAACAACTTTATCACAAACAGACATTATCTCATCTAATCTATGAGTAATAAATATTATTGCTATCCCTTTTTCTGATAATCTTTTCATTGTTTCTAGAAGAAGTTTTGCCTCTTCCTCTGTAAGTACTGCTGTTGGTTCATCTAAAACAAGAAGTTTTGTTTTTTCTCTCTCTATTTCACGAGCTATCTCAGTAAATTGTTTGTGAGCTACTGGCATCTCATTAATTAACTCAGCAGAATCTATTTTTATTCCTAAATGAGATACTGCATCATCTGCTCTCTTCTCTATCTCTTTAGTATCAATCTTTTTTATCCTCTCTCCAAAAAGTCCTTCTAAAAAACTACTTGAAGTAGATTCTCTATTTAATACAATATTTTCATTTGCTTTAAACCCTGGAATTAAAGAAAACTCTTGATGAACCATTCCGATTCCAACTTCAAGAGCATCAAATGGAGATTTAAAATTTGTTTCTTGTCCTTCAAAATATATCTTTCCTCCATATCCTCCAGTCTCATGAATAACTGACATTCCAAAAATAGCTTTCATCAATGTTGATTTACCAGCACCGTTTTCTCCAACTAGCCCTACAATCTCTCCAGGTTCAACTTCAAGATTGATATCTTTTAAAACAACATTTTCCCCAAAAGATTTTGATAAATTCTCTATTTTTAACAAAACATTATTTTCCACATTTTCACCTCTTAAAAAATGAAAGGAGGGGTTTTACCCCTCCCTTATTATTTTATTTTAAAATATTTTTCAGGAACAGTTTCATTTGTCATATTTAAATATCCTTTTCCTAAAACATAAGTATCTTGATATAATAAGTAGAAGTTTTCTTTTTCAATTCCATTTACATCAGTATAGTTACTTCCATTCCATCCTGCTCCTGGAGTGAATTTCTTCAATGATTCCATAATAGCATCAAAGTCTGTAACATCTACATCATTTTCAATTACGTTTCTTGCATGATCTGCTAAAGCTACAACTGAGATGAAATTATATGAGTAAGCCCAAGTTCCCATTCTTCCTGCTGCTCCTTTTGCTACAACAGTATCTTCAACTTTCTTTAAGATTTTTGGCCAATTTCCTTTTTCATCTTCAGAGAATTTAATTCCTAAAGCTCCTGGATATCCCATTGTTGGAGAAGGTAAGTCAGCTTCTACAAAGTATCCACCATTTTCAGCAACTCTTTTTAAAAGAGGTTCTGTATGAGCATCGTTTGTTGCAAAGAATGCTACATTTTTACCATATTTTTCTAACCAACTTGGAACTTGTTCAAGAATATATTGTTGTGCTCCTGCAACTCCAACATCACTTACTGGGTCTGGAGCTGACATTTCAATAAATTCCATTCCTAAATCTTTAGCTGCTTCAGCCATTATATTTCTTCTTCTTGATAATAATTCATAACTTAAATGTCTTGGGAAAGAGATGTGCATAAATTTATCTGCTCCCATTTCTTTAGCTGCTTTAACGATTAAATATCCTCTTGCTACGTTATCTGGATTTGTAACTAAATCTGAAGCTTCTGAAATAATTTCAGGGTCTTCATGAGGTGCATTTGCTATAAGTAAAATATCTGGTCTTGCTTCTCTAATTCTTCTAAAAGCTTCAACTGTTCCTGGAACAGCTTCCCCTACAATAATAACTTTCATTTTAGGGTCATCAGCTAACCCAACCATTTGTGAAATAGTTGTTTCCATCTCTTGCATAAAGTTATCTGGATATGTAACATGAGTTACCATTCCACCTTTATCTACTGAACCATACATTTTTACAATTTCTTCTGCTCCACGTAGACTATCTTCTGATTGAGATACAGTTCCACTAACTACTCCAATGTGATAATCTGGTTCAGCTGCGAAACCAAAGATTGATAAGATAAACATTAAAATTCCGTATAAATACTTTCTCATAAGTTTCCCCCTTATAATAAAATTATTATGTTTCATATATAAATACATTATTTTACATAAAGTCATAAAAAAGACCGCACTTAATACAGTACTATTTTTTTAATACTCTTGTTATAAAATATTTATTTTGACTATGATTATACTCCTTTAAAACATTTATGTCAACATAGTTTTGAAAATTTTTTTTCTTATTTTTCAAAAATAAAAAAATAGAAACTAATTTTTCAATAAAATTAGTTTCTAAACGTAAAAATAAAGGTATTTAAAATTTTTAACTTTTCCAATGTAATTTTTTAAATAATCCCATCTAACCACTTTGGCAACTCTTGAGAAAGAACTAAATCCCAGGTTTTACTTTTATAGTAACAAAGTTTATAATTTTTAGAATTATCATATATTCTTACATAGTCTGCCAAAGGTAATACTTTTTTTAAATTTTCAAGAGTTTCATGATATCTTTTTTCAACTACCTCTTCTGGAATATTGTGTCCGCCTTTTAAAACTCTATTTTTTATTCTTTCCTTTGCTATAGCTGGAGAATCTACTCCTATATAATAAAGATAAATTGTATATCCCTTTTCTTTTATCTCCTCAATAGCTTTTAATATTCTCTTTCCTGTAAGAGTAGTCTCTTGATTAAAGGAGATCATCTTATCTACACACTCTTTTCTCATATTTAAAGCTATCCTTCCTGCTCTCATTTGATCTTGGTTATTTCTCCAATCTCCTATCTCCATAACAATTTCATCGGTATTTATTCTTCTTCCAAAGTCTTCACTTAAAGAGATTATTTTATAAAGAGTTGTTTTTCCTGCACCATTTACTCCTGCAAAGATAACACACTTAGCCATAAATTTCCTCCTTAGAAAGCAGTTCTTTCTGTAAAGTTTGCAATTTTAACTCCTCTAATTTTAGATAAAACTCTTTTTCTATTTCACTTTTAGAATTTTCAATTAATGTATCAATCTCAAATGTTGACAGATTTAAAATATACTTATATAAATTCTCTTCTTTATTATTCATAACTTTCTCCATTATACAAAGTTTGTTAATTTTACCTTTTAATCTTTATACTCTATCATTTCATCTCTCATTGGAAGTCTTGATTTCTCATATATTTCTAAAGATTTTATTTTATCATTTTCAATACTAAATATATAAATAGCTGCCTTTTTCTCAAAAAACATTTTTGTCTTATCTTTTAAATCCCCATATATTCCTTTTATTAAAAGAGAGAAGTAAAATCTTTCAGATTCTCCTAAACCATTATCTACAACTTCAATTTGATAATTTGAATATGATTTAAAAATATTTTCAAAATACTTTTTCATATCAGCTTTATTTCTTTCTTGTAAAGCTTGATCAATACACATAAAATTTCTATCTAGAAGAGAATCTATCTTTTTTATATTTCTTTTATTTATAGCCTCTATCAATTCAAAAATTAAAATTTTTGAGTGTATATCTTCCATATAACTTTTTATAAGCTCTTCATCTATATCTGTGTCAAATTCATCATCAAAAAGACTAGGTCCTTCCAAATTATCGTCTGATGCTAAATCTAATATGTTTAATTCATTTTCATTATCTAAAATAATCTCTAAATAATGCTCTGCAAAATAATCAGGAATAGCTCTTATCTTAAATGCAACTTCAATATCATACTCTGCTCCCATACTGTATAAGTTCACTTCAATATCACTTATTTTCAAACTATCAAAAAAATCTTTCTCTGATATTGGAAGAGTAATTCTTTCATTATTTACATCTAAATAGTATGTTTTTTTGTCTATCATTTTCTTTTTTAGTTTAGTTCTTACATATTTTTCTAATTGTGATAAAAAATCCGCATTTTTTTTAGGTTTAAATGTTTTTTCTATAAAACTATATTCACTTTCATCCATTTCTGAAAGAATATTGTCCTCAATAATAGTTTCAACAATCCATTTTTTATTATTATCAATAATCTCTACCTTCTCTTCTATAAGAGGAAGAAGCCTTTTTACTTTGATCTTATTTCCTATTCCATCAACAAAATCAATTGTAGTTTCTATTTCTTTGTCTCCCCATAATTCATTAATATCTGCTACATAACAACCTAATTCTTCACTTTTCTTTAATGATTTAATATTAATTTTTGCCATCCTATCTCCCTATTTATTTTATAATTTTTAACTTATGTAAGTATCCTATATTTTTTCTAATTCATCAAGGGTAATTTTTTAACTTTTATCTTTTTAATAGCTTTTTCTAATTCAGTTATATCAAACTCTATATAACAAGATGATAAATTTCTATCCTTATAAATAATCTTTAAAGTTTTACTTCTTTTAAAAATCTCCATCTCATCATCTATAAGAAGTATAAATATCTCATTAGGCTTATAGATATTTACTATTCCATTTCGTTCAAACTCAATAGGATGTTCAGTTACTAATTCAACTTTTGTTTTCTGCATTGTCTTATCTTCATCAATTTTCTCAGTAAAAGCAGGGTATTTATCTGTTAGTATGTACAAAGAATAATAATTAAGAATATCATAAGACCCTTTTCTTATATAAAGAACACCTTTTTGAGTTGGTTCTGATTTTATTGAATAAGTAAAAATCATATCATGCTCTCTATCTACTTCCCAGTTAGCAAAAGAAAAGGTGGATAAAGTTAAAAATATTACTAGTTTTAAAAATTTTTTCATCTATATCCACCTCTTTTTTCCTATTAAAATTTTTTTCTATTTAGCTATTTTAATACTTCACTATTAATCTTTATTTCTCTTTCATAAATCTTTAATATTGCTGGTTGCCCATCAGCAGGAAATCTAAAACTGCTTTTTACTGCTGCTTTCTTTGGTATATTAATATCTTCAACTAATTCTTGTGCAAAAACTGCAAAGCCATCACTATCTAAAAGTTGCAAAGATTTTTGTTCATTAAGATTTGTTAATCTTATCATCCTATCTGTTTCATTTCTTAAACCAACAGTTACTTTATACCCTATATCATCTTTTGTTACTGATAAAACTTCAGCTTTTACATTTTCTTCAAACTGTTCTTTATCATAAATTATAAAAGCATTATCAATACTTGTACCATCTTTTCTTCCTGTGTCTATTCCCTCTTTTACACCTTTTAAAACATCTTTTCCAGTAGAAACAACTTCTGATACTACTGATGAAACAGCTTTAGTTATATTAGATTTTTCTTCTGCATATAAAGTTATCCCCACTAATAATCCTAAAATAAAAACTAATTTTTTCATATTTTTCCTCCTCTAAGATTTTATTATTTTTTTAACGGTGTTTGATTTAGTAATTGTACTTTAAAAGCTCTGTTTTCTAAATCAAAATAGATAGTTATACTTCTTTCGTTATTATCTACAATTTTCATAATAGTATGTTCTGTTGAAATTCCAAATTCAGGATGATTTCTATAATTTGTTGGAATATGTTCCCACCCATCGCTTTGAGTATAATCTTTAAATAAGATATCAGGTGTTAAGCTGCTTAATTCTTTATTATTTATTTTTATACTTGAACATTTTTTATCATAAAAAGCAGTAATAGAATTAACTACTCCATCTTCTATTTTTTTATATGGCTCATTACTTTCTGTATCTTGATTTGCAATTGTAACTTCTAAAAATACTCCATTTTTTTCTAAAAGTCTGATAATTTTTCCACCATTAAGAATACCTTTACCATCTTTTGATAATGACCAATCTGTTCTCATAGTATAATAATCTTCTCCAACTAGTGGATTTAAAAAATATGGTGTTTTATTACTTATAGTCCATCCATCATCAATAAGTTGTTTTAATGAACTTGGAACAGAAAAATATGTATCATTGATAGTAAGACCAAATTTAAAATTATTTTTTATCATCTCCCCTTCACTCTCCTTAGTTATTCCATATATGTTTATAGAAAGAACTAATAAAAAACAGGTTATAATCATTAAATATTTTTTCACTTTCTCCTCCTATACTTCTTTAAGAATGATTTTTTACAGATATAGTTATATCAAAAAATTTCTGTAACACATTATTTTCCCTATAATAATCATCTATTGTAGGGAAAATAATTTCTTCAAGATTTATTTTTTTATCTCCTTTTATCTCTTTAAACTTCTCATAATTTTCTGCAAATAATCTATGTTTTCCCTCGCTATTCTCTTTTAACTCAACCCAAAGGTAACTGTTATTTTCAAAAGGTACATTAACTCTATGTACACCATTTTTATAACTTCTTTTAAATGGAATTTTCTCATTATCATTAAAAATTAAATTTTCTTCAAGAATTTCTACATTTTCAAAGCTCATTAAATCAACATATGCAAGATTTGTAATTATAGTAGCTTCAACCATAGAATTTAAAGAGTTTCCAACCTCTTTTCCTAATGTTTTCATACCCTTTTCAAGTTCTTCTGATATTATAATTTCATCATTACTTTCAACTATCTTTTCATCTTGTTCATTATAAAGTGTTCCATCATGGTTAAACCTTTGCTCCTCTATTGTCTGTCCATTTTTTATTTTGGCTTTCAGTTGTAGATTTCCATTCTCATAATAAACTTCATAAACTCCATCTAGGTCATTATTTTTAAATTCTTGTCTTGTCCATACATTTCCATTTTTATAATAATCTTCTTTTATCCCATGAAGTTCTCCATCTTTATAGTTTATTATTGATTCTAAAGTGCCATCTTCTAAATAAAATTTCCATTCTCCCTCTTGTAAACTATTTTTATAACTTCCTGAAAGTCTTATTTTTTTATTTTCGTGATATTCTTTAAACTCTCCATTCATCTCTCCATTTACATAGTTTACTTCCCCTTGAAGATTTCCATTTGGATAGTATGCTTTAAATTCTCCCTCAAGAACTCCATTTTTATAATTTGCTGATACTCTTAATTTTCCTGTATCATTATAAAATTGTTCTGTAAGTCCATCTCTTTCTCCAGCTTTAAAGTTAGCATTATCTATAAGAACCCCATCTTCTGTGTACATTTGAAAAAGCCCATTTTGTTTTCCAGCTTTCCAATGTCCAATCTCTTTAATATTATTTTTATAATAAACAACATTTAAACCATCAAGCTCTCCATCTTTATAAGAATAAATATCTGTATACTCTTCACTTGCACTTTTAGTTCTTCCAGTGAAAAGCTTTCCATCTTTATCACAAAGTTTTCCATTGATATTTTTTAACTGTTCCTCTTTTTCAATAGCAGGAAGATATTTAAAAAATAAGTATCTATTTTGATAAATATAAGTTCCAACTACTATTCCAACTAATAAAACTACTCCTAGTATTGCCTTAGCTTTCATAGCTCTCCCTTCCTTTCTAGAAAATAAAACCTATTATCTTACCAATAAATGAAACTGCTAAAAAAACTCCTCCTATAATTATCAAAATATACTCTCTCCCTTTATTAGCTCCATCTTCTGCAATCCAATACTCTTTTGGATTATTTTTATTTACTAGCAATTTATAATCTTTTCCAACTTCATACTCTACTAAATTAATATCTTTTATTTTTTTCATAAATTTTCTAGTTTTCTCAGGCATCTCATCAATATTTATATTTTTTAATTCTTCTCTTGCTCTATTGTTATATCTTCCTCTATATTCCTCTTCATAAGTTATTCCACTCACAACATATTTAAAAACAGGATAATGTCTATTTAAGTTTGGAGAGTAATTATATCTTACAAGAGTTCCAGTTGTATATGAACTTCCCTCAACAGCTTTATTGTATTGAAAAATATTAAAACTTCCCACTGCAATCAGTATAATTCCAATTAAAGTTAGCATATTATCACCTCTTTTTTAGTGTAGACAGAGATTAGAAAGCTCCACCTCCACCACGGCTTCCTCCACCACCTGAAGAGCCTCCACTAAATCCTCCTCCACTTCCTCTTGAAGAAGATCTACTATTAGCAAGTGCTGATACTCCTCTTGTAGCAGCTTTAGAAACTGTTCTCTCTATATTTCTAAATCCTGAATTTCTATTATACATTCCCATAAGAGGAGTTCTATTAAGTCTTGATATATTGTCACCACTATCTCTAAATATTTTTTGGTAACCCTTTGCCACCTCTTCTGCAACTCCTAAAGCTATTGCATATACAAAATAGTGTTCCCAAATATGTATTGATGCAAGTTTAGCCTCCTCTAAATTACTGTAATCAACTAAGAACTTTTTAAATGCCAACCATTTTGCTCTTAATTTTTCAGCCTCTAAAGTATATTTTCCCCTTGTTGATATTGTAAAATTTAACATTGCAAAAGCTATAAATGTAAAAATAATAAATTTTCCATTATCAAAATAAGCTGCTAAGAAAGGTCCAAGAGGCATGCTTAAAAAACCTGTAATCATTCCTAAAGCTTTTGGCAACTTTTTAACTGGCTCTTTTTCAAAACCAACTTTTTCCAAATCTTTTTCTACCATTGATTCCCATTTTTCATAATTTCTTCCAAATTTTATAGCATTCTTTCTATCTCTGATATTTTCCTCTATCTCCTCCATTGATACCTCTGTACCATTTCCTATCTCATCAATATACCAATCAACTACAAATTTTTCATAATTTTTTAATGCTCTTTCATCATAAGAATTTTTTCTAAGAATAGTTTTGTTATTTGCTCTATCCTCTATCATTTCAAATATACCTCTTCTTACCAAGTCCATAACTGTAGCAAGTAGTTGGTTAGGTGATACATATCTATAAGCAATAGATCCTCCTACTGCTGGAGAAAAATCATCTGGAGCCTCTCTAAAATACTCTCCATATTCATTAGTTACCTTATATTTCTTTCTATTTTTTACATAGTTAAGCCAAACTACAAAAATTATCCAACCACCCCAAAGAAAGAAAACTATATTTCCAATAGTTCCCCTCATTTGAGCAAACTTTCTCTTTCTATCTGCTTTGTCTGCCAGTTTATTTTCCATTTTCATAATTTTTTCATAGCCATCTTCATTTTTTACAAGAGATGGCTTTATATTAGGAATTAAACTTTTAGGAAAAAGAACATTAGTTTCTACAAATTCTCCAGAATAATATCCTTTAAGAGTATAAAGAATCTCTCTTCCACTTATAATATCTACATTTCCAGTAAGAGGTCCATGCCCAAAAGCCTTTATATCCTCTTTCTTTACACTTTTTGGAAGAATTATTTTCACTTGAACATTTTTTATACCTGTTTGCCAACCTCTACCTACCATCTTTCTATTAAACTGAGCAATATCATTATATACTGTTACACCTTGAGAAAGAGTATATTGAAAAAGAAACCATTTTCTTGTATTTCTCATAGGATAGTAAAGTTTTATCTTTCTTAAATCATCACTATCTTTTAAAGAGTATGTTCCCTTCCTTTGACTATTATTATTTATAGCTGGTACAAATTCGCTGTCTTTCTCATAAAAAAACCTAAGATTTTTCAGAGCTCCATACCCTTTATAATCTATATTATAAAGAATCCCATTAATATTATAAGCATTATATTGAACAAGTTCATTTACATCTACACTTCCATCTGGATTAATATATGCCTCTATTCTTAAATTATCTATCCTATAACTAGGCTTACCATAAATTGATATAGATATAAAACTTATAAATATAACAACTAAAATTTTCTTAAATAAACTTTCAAATTTTTTCATCTTTTCTTCCTCCAAAATCTAGCATTTTATTGAATAAAAAAATGCCCATGACAAAATTACCATTTGAGTTAAGTAATTTTATCATGAGCATCACCTCTCTTTAATTAAATTGCTTAATATAAATATAATACATAACTTTCAATTAAGCAAATTTTTATTTTAAGAGTTTACTATATTTTTATCTTAAAACTCCAAGAAGGCTCCCTCCTCTTTAGGTGGGAGTAGTTCACAATTGACTCATATTATATAATTTATGATAGAATCCTTTATTTGCTAATAGTTCTTGATGAGTTCCTCTCTCCTCTATTCCATTATCAGTAAGAACTATTATCTCGTCAGCATTTTGAATTGTTGAAAGTCTATGAGCAACAACTATTGTAGTTCTTCCTTTACATAGCTCTTCTAACGAGTTTTGAATCAATCTCTCTGTAATATTATCAAGTGCAGATGTAGCTTCATCTAATATAAGTATTGGTGGATTTTTCAAGAAAATTCTTGCTATTGCAATTCTCTGCTTTTGTCCACCAGAAAGTTTTACCCCTCTCTCTCCAACAAAGGTATTATACCCCTCTGGCATCTCCATTATCAGATCATGGATATTAGCTTTTTTAGCTGCTATCATTACCTCTTCATCTGTAGCCTCACTATTTCCTACTAATATATTCTCTTTAATTGTTCCAGTAAATAGGAAAACATCTTGTTGAACTATCCCAATATTTTTTCTAAGAGATTCTAACTTAACATCATAGATACTTTTTCCGTCTATCTTTATATCCCCAGATTTAATATTATAAAATCTCGGTATTAAATTACAAAGAGTTGTCTTACCTCCACCAGATGGTCCTACTAATGCAAGCATCTTACCTTTAGATATTTTTAACGAGATATTTTTTAAAACAGATTTATCTTCATGGTCAAAAGAAACATTTTGAAGATCTATCTCTCCCTCAACTTTTCCCATATCTATTGCATCAATTTTGTCTCCCTCTTCCTCTTCTCCTATAAGCTCCATAAATCTTTTAAATCCACTCATACCATTTTGGAATTGTTCAACAAAGGCTATCAACCTTTTTATAGGTTGAGTAAATATCTTTATATAAAGAAGGTAGGCAAGAAAATCTCCAATCCCTATTTTTCCCCAATAAGTAAATAATCCACCAAAAATAAGTACAACATAATCTAATAGATCTGTTAAAAATCCAACTCCTGCTGTATATTCAGCCATTATCTTATAAGATTTACTCTTAGCTTCCACAAACTTTTGATTATCTTTTTCAAATCTTTCTCTCTCATTTTCATTGATAACAAAAGCTTTAGAAACCCTTATTCCAGAGATACTATTTTGCAATCTTGCATTAATATCCCCTGTTTTCTCTCTAGTCTTCATAAAAACAGCTAATAATCTTTTTCTTTGGAACATACTATAAAGTAGTATTAAAGGTAAAAGGCAAAATATTATCAATGTCAATTGAATATTTATTCTAATTAACATTGCAAATGCTCCAATTATCATAAAAAATGAGATAAATAGATCTTCTGGTCCATGGTGAGCAAGTTCTGAAATATCTTGAAGATCATTTACTATTCTTGACATTATACTTCCAGTTTGATTGTTATCAAAATATCTTATTGGCAAATTTTGAAGGTGTTTATAGATATCTCTTCTCATATCTGCTTGCATTCCAACTCCAACTAAGTGTCCCCAATACTGCATAAAATAAGCACATAGCATTTTTATTAGATAAATTACTAAAAGAACTCCTGCAAATACTCCAATAGCTCTTATCTCTCTATTAGGTATAGAGTTATTAGCTATCTCTCTTGTTATCATTGGATAAAACAGATCACAAAGAGCTGAAATTGTAGCTACAAATAGATCAAGAAAGAAAAGTTTTTTATATGGTTTATAATAACTTACGAATTTTTTTAACATTCCTATTCCCCCTTTAGTTTTAATTAGATATTATAACATACTTCATTAACAATATAGAACTATTTCTTCAAAAAATAAAAAAAACATACTTTTTAGTATGCTTGATTTTTTAAATGGCGGGAGCGACGAGGGTCGAACTCGCGACCTCCTGCGTGACAGGCAGGCGCTCTAACCAACTGAGCTACGCCCCCACATTTATGGTGGTCACAACAGGACTTGAACCTGTGACCCCCTGCTTGTAAGGCAGGTGCTCTCCCAACTGAGCTATGCGACCATTTGATATTTGATTTAGTGTCTTAATGGTGCCCAGAGGCGGAATCGAACCACCGACACGGGGATTTTCAGTCCCCTGCTCTACCGACTGAGCTATCTGGGCATTTTAAGAAACTGGCGGAAGGTCAGAGATTCGAACTCTGAAGTCTTGCGACGCCGGTTTTCAAGACCGGTTCCTTACCAATTAGGGTAACCTTCCATAGTGGTACCCCGTAGGGGAATCGAACCCCTGTTTCCAGAGTGAAAATCTGATGTCCTTACCACTGAACGAACGGGGCAAATATGGTGGATCCAGCTGGAGTCGAACCAGCGACCACTCGGTTATGAGCCGAGTGCTCTAACCAACTGAGCTATGGATCCAGTTGATTAATTTTTAATGGCGTGTCTGAAGGGATTCGAACCCCTGACCCACGCCTTAGAAGGGCGTTGCTCTATCCAGCTGAGCTACAGACACATAAATGGTGCGTCATACAGGATTTGAACCTGTGGCAACACGATTAAAAGTCGTGTGCTCTACCAACTGAGCTAATGACGCATCCTTGGAGCGGGAAACGAGGTTCGAACTCGCGACATTCAGCTTGGAAGGCTGACGCTCTACCAACTGAGCTATTCCCGCATATTTATTTTTAAGTTTTGGTGGCGGGGGCAAGATTTGAACTTACGACCTTCGGGTTATGAGCCCGACGAGCTACCAGACTGCTCTACCCCGCATTATATGGTGCCTAGGACCGGAATCGAACCGGTACGGTACTAAGTACCACGGGATTTTAAGTCCCGTGCGTCTACCTGTTCCGCCACCCAGGCAATCATCAACTTCCTTCGATGAACTTTCGTTTTCATCGCTGTTCCGTCGAGGACATTTATTATATTATCATAACATCTAAATTCTGTCAACAATTTTTTTAAATTTTTTAAAAAATTTTTTTAACCTCTATTTTTATACCTAATTTTTCAAAAATAATTGCTTCTAAGTCCTTGATTTTATTGAGATAGTTCTCTTTCTGTGCTTTACTCATTTTTTTAATAAAATATTCGATTTTTGATGCCTCAGATCTATTTAAACAAGAAAAAAATATTTCTAATTTTAAAATTTTTTTTATTTTTGTATATTTTGCCCCTATCCCTTTTTTATGTTCCTCATATCTTCTTTCTACATCAGTTGTAATTCCTGTATATAGAGAATTATCTTGGCACCTTATTATATAAACATAGTATTCCATAATTTTTTACTCCTTTAATCTAATCTTTTTTTATTATATACTATTTCATTTTCTAAAACTATAATTTATCGTTCTAATTTACGTTTACAAAACTTATATTTTTTAAAATCATCACTTTATCAAATATAAGTTTTGATAACTTAACTTGGCTAATACTCGCCAAAAACAAAGGTACTTTGTCAAAACCTAACAATACACAAAAAAATTGAACTTAGTTAGATATATTATAGTTTATTGATTATAGGAAAAATATTATTTTTTTCTAAATAATCATATATAACATATGTTTGACTTTAATATAAAAAAATAATAATATTTAATTAATATTTCTTTATTGGAGGGCTTATGGATAACTTTAATGCAAAGAGAATGAAAAAAATAAAATTTGTATCTACTATCCTTATTGGTTTTATTATATTATGTTTTATAGGTTATGTTATTCATGAAAGAGAAAATGTTTTTACTGGACTATTAAAAATAATAACTTCTCAAGCTGTTTTAATCACTGACTTCCTTGAAATAGGTGGAATTGGAGCAACTTTCTTAAATGCCTTTTTAATTTTTGGGTTTAATTTTACCTTAATGAAAATAATGAAAATAGAGATTACAGGATTAGCCATAGCATCTTTTTTTACAGTTTTTGGTTTTTCCTTCTTTGGAAAAAATATATTAAATATTATCCCTTTCTATTTAGGTGGAATTTTATATAGTCTCTATGAGAGAATAGAATTTAAAGAGATTTTTATTACTATCTCCTTTGCCAGTGCCCTTGCTCCCTTTGTTAGTGAGGTAGCTTTTAGAGTGGATACCACTGAAACTTCTTATTTGAATGCTATTGTTCTAGGAATAATAATTGGTTTTATTGTAACTCCATTAGCTAGTAAAATGACTGGTTTCCATGAGGGATTTAACCTGTATAACCTTGGATTTACTGGGGGAATTTTAGGAGCTGTCATAACCTCTATTTTGAAACTATATAAGTTTCAAATAACACCTCAAAGAATAATCTCTTATGAATTTGATTTAGCTTTAAAACTTATTTGTACAGGGACTTTTTTAACACTTATTATTGTTGGATTTTTTATCAATGGTAGCTCTTTTAATGGCTATAAAAAACTTTTATGTGACTCTGGGTTAAAAGCTGATTATATAAAAAAATATGGATATGGATTAACTTTTATTAACATGGGAATTATGGGATTTGTTGCTATGGGATTTGTAATGTTTTTAAAACAAACTCTCAACGGTCCTCTTTTAGCTGGAATATTAACTATTGTTGGTTTCTCTGCTTATGGAAAACATTTTATCAATACAATTCCTATCTTAATAGGAGTATACTTAGCAAAATTTGGAAGCTATACTGACTCATTTACAGTAGCACTATCTGGACTATTTGGTACATCTCTAGCTCCTATTGCTGGAGTATATGGAACATTCTGGGGTATTGTTGCTGGTTGGCTTCATCTAGCAGTTGTTCAAAGTATAGGTACTGTTCATGGAGGATTAAATCTATATAACAACGGTTTCTCTGCTGGTATTGTTGCTGGTTTCCTGCTTCCTATAATGAATACTATTAAGGAACATAGAAATAAAGAGAGAATAAAATATTTAAAAAGAAAAAAACAACTTTATGATGCAATTACAAAAGAGAGAAAAAGACTTGATGAACTTAATAAAGATGATAAATAGAAAAGGAGAGATTTTTTATGAAACTTGAAAAATTAGAGGATCTTCATTTTTTAAAGATCGCTATTGAAAAACACCCTACAACAGGAATTCAACTGGAATACTTAGATAAACCAAATGCTATTGCTGCTCTTGTATTAAATGCAAAGGGAGATAAAGCTCTTTTAGTAAAACAATATAGACCTGGATTCCAAGGGGAGATGTATGAAGTTCCTGCTGGAATAATGGAAGAGGGAGAAGATCCATTATATACCCTTGAAAGAGAGATTGAAGAGGAAACAGGATATCTAAAAAATGATTATAATATCATTTATATTCCTAAAAAACCTCTTATACTTTCTCCAGGGTATACAAGCGAATCTTTATACATGTATATAATACAACTAAAAGATGACTCTATAAAGCCGCAAAACTTAAAATTAGACCTTGGAGAAGACTTAGAGGGTAAATGGTTTAACTTAGATAAAATAGAGGAGATTTCAACAGATTTTAAAACTATTTTTACTCTTTATCTTTATAAATCTTTAAACAGATAATATTTAAAATAAAATGTACCTTAAATCTTTCTTTTAAAGACCAAGGTACATTTTTTATTTTATTTTTATTTTAAATATTTTTCTACAAAAGCTGCAAATCCTTTAAATGTATAATCTTCATTTTCAGGTCTATCCAATGATATTTTTTTAAAGAAACAAGATGGAATCTCATTTAATTTCAAACATTTCTGAACACATAAATCACAACCTTTATCGTGATTCACTGGATTCATTGGACACTTGTGATCTGTACAACTGCAAAAATGTTTTTCACTCATATTTTTCCCCCCTTATAAAAAATTGTAAAAAAAGTCCACTATTACCCCTACAAGACCTAAAGAGGTAATAATGAACTTAAAAAATTCGCTCGTCCGGTGACGCATTAAAATATTTGATTTTTTATACTCTAATATTAACACATTAACTTACACATGTCAATTTTAGAATTCATCCCATCCTTCAACTGATGAACTCATATTATAACTTGTTACTGTTCCTTCAAAAAAGTTTGCCTTTACATTTCCCTCTCCTTCAGTATCAGCAAATTTTGACAAATGTTTATATGGATTTTTATCAAATCCCTCATACATAGGTTTCAGTCCAATTGATCTCAATCTCTCATTAGCTAACCACTTAGTATAAGCCTCTGTACTCTCCTCTGTAACTCCTAAAACTCTATCTCCTATTATATGATTAGTCCAGTTTATCTCTTGTTCCACAGCCTTTTTAAACATCTCATATATCATATTTTCATCAAAGAAATTAGGATTTTCATTTCTTATCTCCCTCAACATATTTTGAAATAAAACTACATGAGATAGCTCATCTCTATTGATAAGTCTTATAATATCTGAAGTTCCCATCATTCTATTTCTACTAGCTAGAAGATAGAAAAAATTAAATCCATTATAAAAATAGATAGCCTCTAAAAGATAATCTGCTATTATTACTCTAGCAAAATTCTCATCATTTGGAGTTTCTAAAAACTTTTGATATATCTCTGCTATATAACTATTTCTCTCAAAAAGTACCTTATCTTCTCTCCACTTATCATAGATAGAGTTTCTTGTCTCCTTAGGTAAAATAGATTCTATTATATATTGATAAGATTGAGAGTGTATAGCCTCTTGGAAAGTTTGAATAGATAGCACTAGATTTACTTCTGGAGCTGTAATATAGTCTGAAATATTTGGGATATTATTTGTTTGAATACTATCTAAGAAAATTAAAAATGATAGAATACCATCATAAGCCTCTTTCTCAGCCTCTGTAAGGTTGCTATAATCGTTTTTATCTTGTGTTAGGTCTATTTTCTCAGGTATCCAGAAATTTCCCATCATAGTCCTGTATAATTGATTTCCCCATTGATACTTTACATTGTTCAAATTAAATAGATTTGTAGTATCACCTTTTATAATTTTTCTCTGTATCAATGAGTCATCTCCCAAGGGATTAAAAAGTTTTTTTCTATCCACTACAACTTTCACACTCCTCTTTCTCATTCATTATATTTGTACTTTTTTGAATAGTTCTTATATAATAAACTGATTTACAACCCTCTTTCCATGCTGTCATAAGGGTATCATAAATATCCTTTGCTCTTATATTTTTATTAAGATCAAAAATAAGCTCCATAGATACCCCTTGAGTTGTCCACTTTCCTATTATTCCCATTATTTTTACATAAGTTTGAGGATCTACATTTTTAAATTCAGGATAGAACCAAGATCTATCTTTTAGATATTTTACTACTCTAGGAACTGCTCCCTTTTGATTTTTTTCTATGTAAAATCTTGAAAAAGTAGGATTAACTGAGGCTGTTGAACCCATTAAAAGAGATGTTGAAGTATTTGGAGCTACTGCTGTAAGCTCTCCATTTCTAATACCATTTTCTCTTACAAGCTCAAAGACCTCTTTCCATTTTTGAGAATATTTAGAGTTTTCTAAATACCAATTCTCATCTTTTTGGAAAAACACTCCCTTATCCCATTGTGAACCTTTAAACATAGAATAACTTCCTCTCTCTTTAGCTAATAAAGTTGAAGCTTTTAAAGAATAAAGTGCTATCTCTTCAAAAAGCTCATCTATCTCAGAAAGTGAATCTTCATATATCATATACTCTCTAGCTAAATAATCAGCTAATCCCATTGTTCCAACTCCAATAGCTCTATATTTTTTATTGTGTTTATCAGATTCCTTTATTGGAGTTTTAGTCAGATCAATAGTGTTATCTAAAATTCTTACAGCTATACTGACATTTTTTCCCAGCTCTTCTCTTTCAATCTCTGCTAAATTTAAAGATACTAAGTTACAAGTGTGAACCTCTCCTAAATTTACCTTTCGAACTCCACTATTTTCATCTATGCTTTCTTTAAAATCTCTACTAGGTGAAAAATTTGAAAAACTTTCCATACAAAGATTTCCGTTCCCTATCATTCCAACATGGTTATTATGATTCATCAAATTTGCTCTGTCTTTGAAGAAAATATATGGCATTCCAGTTTCTATCTGAGTTTTCATTATCTCTTTAAAAAGCTCTCTAGCTTTTACAACTTTTTTTAAAGTTATATCTCTATCTTTTTCAATCTCTAAATATTTTTTCTCAAACTCTTTTCCGTAAAGCTCACACAGTTCTACACCATATTTCATTCTTATCTCATATGGGTCTAATAGAGTCCATTCAAGATTTTTCTCCACTCTCTCCATAAAAAGATCTGATACAACTACTTGAGGATAGATATCATAAGCTTTTCCCCTCTGATCCCCATTCTCTGTTTGTAACTCTAAAAAACTCTCTATATCCAAATGCCAAGAATCAAGAGCAACTGTAACAGCCCCTGCTCTTCTTCCCTGTTGATTCACTGCTACTGCTGTATCATTAATTATTTTTATCCATGGTATCACCCCACCACTTGCATTGTGATAGCCATTTACCATTGAGTTTTTAGCTCTTATTCTTGAGATATTTAGCCCTGCTCCACCACCATTTTTACTTATTTTAGCAATAGTATCTATATTGTAGAAAATAGATTCTATATTATCATCCATAGCAGTTATAAAACATGATGATAAGTTACCATTAGGTACTCTCAAATTAGCTAATATTGGAGTTGCTAGAGAGATCTTTTTCAAAGAAAGAGCATTGTAAAAGTTTTTAGCTACAAAAACTCTATTATCTTCATTTATAGCTAAAAGCATAGCTATACACATAAATACCTCTTGAGGAAGTTCAAAAATCTTTCCATCATACTTTAACAAATATCTATTTACAAACATATTCGCCCCTGCATAATCATAGATCATATCCCTTGAGATATCTATCTCTTTTTCTAACTCCCTTATCTCCTCTTCTCCATACTCTTTTAATCTACTATCATAAACTCCTAATTCCACCATCTTTTTTATAGTTTCATAGAAATTTCCATAAGAAAAACCACGATTTTTTAAAACTTCATTTTGTGTTTTTCTCATCAATAATTTTCCTGCTAAATATGTCCAATCACTTTCTTCAAAACTTGTCATAGACACAGCATAATTTATTAAAATATCTTGAAGTTTTTCACTTGAAATATCTTGTGAATAGATAGAATCAAGATAATTTTCAAAACTTTGCAGATCTATTTCCAATCCTTCACAAATTTTTATTATCTCAGATCTCTCCATCTTATAAAACCTCTAAAAACTTTTCCATAGTATAGAAGTTCCCATCTTTTTCCACTACTGGAGCACTCATTATTCTAGCTTTACTTGCTACCATCATCAATGTTTTTAGATCTTGAATATACTCATACTCTACACCTTTATTATTTAAAATCCCTTTTAGATTCTCACATTTGCTACATCCTTCTTTTCCATATACTTTTATCATTTTCTTCCTCCATTACACAATATATCGTATTAATTTTTATTTTATCAACTACATATAGAGTATTATGACATATTTACTCATATATTTCAAATATTTTTATAAAAATTTTTCTTAAACAAAAAGAGGTCGCAAGAAAAATCTTGCAACCTCTAATTTTTAAACTTTATTAACTATCCTTCAATTTGGATATATTTTTTCTCTTCTACTTTTTCTTCAGCAGCTTTTTTAGGAACTTCTAATTTTAAGATACCATTTTCAAATTTTCCTTTGATATCTTCTTCTTTTAGATTTTCTCCTACATAGAAACTTCTTGTACAATGTCCAGAATATCTTTCTTTTCTAATGTATTTTCCTTCTTTATCCTTTTCATCTTTATTTTCATTGTGAGTAGCTTCAATAATTAGATATCCATTGTTTACTTCAGCTTTTATCTCATCTTTGGCAAATCCTGGAAGTTCAACTTCTAGAAGATAACTATTTTCCAATTCTTTAATATCTGATTTCATCATAACATTTCTATTTTTTCCTCCAAAGTCCATTAAGAAATCATCATTAAAGAAATCATCCATAAATCCTTTTTTAAAAATACTTGGTAACATATAACATCACTCCTTATTATGTGCATCTTTATGCTCTCTCGAGTATTGATGTATCTTATATTTCCTTCATCTTCATAATTTTATTATACACCTTTTATTAGCAATGTCAATAGATGAGTGCTAATTTTTTTAATATTTTTTTGTATCTACTCAGCTGATCAAATTCTATAAAAAATTAGCTAGCTTAAAGTTTGATTTTCATGATACTAGGTTATCTTTTAAAGATTAATTTTCAAAACTTATATTTTTAATATCAACTAGCCTTCATACTAAAGAATAAAGAATCCCTAGGCTTATTCCGTTGAAAATGCAAAACTCGGCTTCGCCTCAAACACGTTGCATTTTCTTAACTTCATTTCGCTGAGGGATTCTAATATTCTCTAGTGAATTACGGCTTTAGTTGATATTAGGATAAAATTTTGATTTTTATATATTTTATATGTAATAGGTGAGTAGTTACATTTTTTTAATATTTTTTTATTATTTTAATTTGCTGTCTAATTTAAAGAACCATATTTGACTTTCTCTCTCTGCTTTGCTATTTTGTTCCATTCCTATTTTAACTTTTTTAGCCTCTTTTCCTTTATAGAAAAACTCTTTCTTATCTTTATCATAGCTATAATCTTCTACACTTGAATCTTTATTCTCTAAATCCTCAATTTTTGTTTGAATCCCAAAATCATTATCATTTACAACTACTATTGTTTTTCCATCTGGAAGAAGAGTAAGTCCCTCTGCCTTTTCTATATTCCAACCATATTTTCTCAAATCAATTAAAAGCTCTTTTTTCACTGGTTTTAAATCTTTTAATCTACCATATTCAAGATCTCCATTATTTTCTATCTCATCAGCACCCTTTATATCTATCATATAGATTAAATTTTGCATCTCTCCATTTTGTTTTCCTTGCTCTATTATTAAAAATTTACCATTTCCTATTGAACAAATATCCCCTATTTTTGCATTTCCAAAATGCTTATAATTTTTATCTACTGGATAAGCATACATTGTTGTTACCTTTGTTTCAGGATTAAACCTAACTATTCTTGTGTACTCCGCACTTTTCTTTGTTTTTCCCTCTATGTCTAATGGACTTTGTACTGTTGCATATACATCTCCATTTTCATCTATTGTCAACCCTTCAAATCCTCTATTTGGAACTCTATATTTTAATATTTCTGGTAATCCCTCTTTAGGACCATATTTTTCAACTATTCTTCCATCTTTAGTTGCCTTTGCTATAAAAGGTCCATACTCATCACATAACCAAAAGTTACCATCTTTATCAACTGCTATTCCCTCTGTATCAAGTCCATCAAAATCATTACTCAATCTGCTCATATCAAAATTTAGAGCCTTTTCTCCTGTTGATCCTACAATACCTTCTGGAATAACTCTTCCAGAAATTTTTTCATCTCCATAATTTTTTAAAGGGATACTATCTACTATCTTAGCACCATCTTTTTTTACTTTTATAACTCCTATACTTGGAGTAAAATTAGGAACTGGGAAAAATTTACCTGGGTACTCTTTTCCATCTTCAATATATTTAGGAGTATCTGCATTAGGTCCTCTATCTGTTACAGCATAGAATTCAAGATTTCCATCTTTATCTTCACCTTTAAAAGTTAAAGCTGAACCATATCCTGGATTTATTCCTGTAAGAAACTCTCTCTCTTTTCCCTCATAGTTGATCTTATAATTTCCTGCATCAACGATATATTGTTTTATTCCTACTACATCTGCATAAAGCATTGAACTTGCTATTAAACTTAAAAAAATAATTTTTTTCATAATCTTTCACCTCTTGTTTCTATAATATAAATTTAAGTTAAAATCTATATTTATTTAAAGTAAAAGAAATGTAAAGAATTAAAATTAATATCTTTTTTTATTTAAACTATAATTTATCATTCTAATTTACGTTTACAAAACTTATAATTTTTAAC
>ERZ791899.1114-NODE-1114-length-24667-cov-3.256704_pt1 | contig 24667 bp, 20 predicted proteins | sample MGYA00510151_ERZ791899 | MGnify/ENA primary metagenome ERZ791899 (study PRJEB30046, sample SAMN00792118) | human gut metagenome | study: EMG produced TPA metagenomics assembly of the A metagenome-wide association study of gut microbiota in type 2...
GCACATTCTTTTTCAATATAATTTCCAGGATAAATTGACTTTTAAACATACCCCATCTATAATGAAACAAGCTGATATGGACAGTGGGTGCCGCTGTCCTTGCCAGACCAATCAGATTGCTCGGATTGGCAGGCATGGACAGGGGGTAAAAGGGAAACAGGTGCAAAACCTGTGCGATCTCGTCACTGTGAACCGGAGAGTGGCGCCGCAGATGCCATTGCGAAAGTGAGAAGGCGCGGCGCGCATGATGACCCGAAAGCCAGGAAACCTGCCGGCTGTCGTGAACATATCGGTTAGAACTATTTTTGTGCGAGTCACACGAGGAGGAAAACATGAGAAGAAACAAAAAAGCAGTTGTAAGTGCAGCGGCAGTTACGATGTCTGTATTGCTTGGAGCCTGCAGCGGCAGCACATCCAGCCAGGCAACCTCGACGGAGGCGGCTTCTGAGGCAGAGACCGAGGCAGCTGAGAGCGCCGGTTCTGATCAGGAAGCAGCAGATAAGGTAGCAAAGCTGATCGATGACATCTATGTACAGGAGCGCACCGATGACACGGATGAGCAGTGTAAGGCAGCCAAAGAGGCATGGGATGCCCTGACTGACGAGCAGAAGGAGCTGGTAGAAGGCGAGAACGCAGATCCGGATTATTTTGGCCGTGATACCGGCGATGCGAGCCTGGACGATCCGCGCAATCAGGATGAGATTGGCGACAAGGAGATTCTGGTAGTCAGCTTCGGTACTTCTTTCAACGACAGCCGTGTGAAAGATATCAAGAGTATCGAGGATTCCATCCAGGATGCATTCCCGGATTGGGCAGTCCGCCGTGCATTTACCGCACAGATCATTATCAACCACGTTGAGGCTCGTGACGGCGAGTGCATCGACAATATGGATCAGGCACTGGAGCGCGCCGTGGAGAACGGAGTTAAAGAGCTGGTTGTCCAGCCGACCCACCTGATGCACGGTGCTGAGTATGACGAGATGGTTGAGGCGCTCGAGAAGTATCAGGATAAATTCGAGCAGATAGCTGTCGCAGAGCCGTTGTTGGGTGAGGTTGGCGACGATGCAACCGTTATCAATGCAGATAAAGAGGCAGTTGCAAAAGCAGTTGTAGCAGAGGCAGCTTCGGAAGCAGGTTTTAAAGATGCAGCTGACGCAGCCGATCAGGGAACTGCATTCGTTCTGATGGGGCATGGTACCGCACACGTTGCAAAGGTAACCTACAGCCAGATGCAGACCCAGATGCAGAATCTTGGATATAGCAATGTATTTATCGGTACCGTAGAGGGCGAGCCGGAAGAGACCTCCTGTGAGTCTGTTATCGAGGCAGTGAAGGCAGCAGGTTATAAGAATGTCGTTCTTCGTCCGCTGATGGTAGTTGCAGGTGATCACGCAAACAACGACATGGCAGGCGATGACGAGGATTCCTGGAAGAGCCAGTTTGAGGCATCAGGTGCATTTGACAAGGTAGATACTCAGATTTCCGGTCTGGGCAGAATTAAAGCGGTAGAATCATTCTATGTTGCTCATACACGGACAGCCATTGATTCTATTGCGAAATAATGTATATGAAAAAGAAATTGAATTTAGCGGCGCTTCTGCTTGCTGCCGCTTTTCTCGGAGCGTGCGGAGGACAGAAACAGGACGCAGCTGACACCGTGGCGCAGACAGAGAGCGCAGAAACCGAGAATGCCGATCAAAAGAGCAGCATTGACCTTGCAGACGGCGTCTACACCGTCGATTTTAAGACGGACAGCAGTATGTTCAAGGTCAATGAATCGAAAAATGGAAAAGGCGTCCTGACGGTCAAGGATGGCGAGGCGACACTCCATATCAGCCTGACCTCGAAAAATATCGTGAATTTGTATCTGGGTACTGCGGACGAAGCCAAGGAAGATGAAGCCGGTTGGCTGCAGCCAACCGTGGACACGGTTACTTACAGCGACGGTCTGAGCGAGGAGGTCAACGGCTTCGATGTGCCGGTTCCGGCGCTCGGAGAAGAATTTGACCTGGCTCTGATTGGTAAGAAGGGTACCTGGTACGACCACAAAGTAAGAGTAGAAAATCCGGTTTCCGGAGAGGCAGAGGACGCGGAAGCGGCATCATCCGAGACGGAGAATAGCGATGATGCGGCAGATGCCCAGAAACCGGCAGGGCAGACTGCAGATGTGGCAGACGGCACTTATACCTGTGAGGTAACCCTGCAGGAAGGTTCCGGCAGAGCATCGGTGGACAGCCCGGCGACCATTATCGTCAAGGATGGAAAGGTGACTGCCGATATTGTCTGGAGCAGCCCGAACTATGAGTATATGCTGGTGGATGACGTGCAGTATGATCCGATCCAGACCGAGGGCAATTCCGAGTTCCAGATTCCGGTAACGCTGGATGAGGATGTAGCGGTCAGTGCCTTGACGGTGGCGATGAGCCAGCCGCATCTGATTGATTATACGTTGCATTTTGACAGCGTGACGTTATCAGAAGTTACGAAATAAAAGTAGATAAAAATACCTGTCCAGGAAGAACCTCCCGGTCCTTTTGTACATATTTTGATTACAGAAGGATCCGGGAGGTTTATGTCTATGCGTATCTGTGAACTCAAACAGCGGGAAGTTATAAATGTAAAAGATTGCAAGCGCCTTGGTTTTGTGGGCGACGTCGATTTTGACATCAGCACGGGAAAAATGCTTGCGATCATCGTGCCGGGACCGGGCTGTGTCTGGGGCTTTCTGGGGCGGGAAAAAGAGTACATAATTCCATTCTGCGACATCTGCCAGATAGGGGATGACATTATTCTGGTGAGGCTGAAAGAAGAGAGAGAAAAGAAGGAATAAAGAAGGAATAGCGGAAAACTTCTGCTTGCAGAAGCGCACTTCCTGCGATATTATAATAAGTATGATATGTTATGAAAACTTGGCGGGGGCATATCAATAAAACCAGAAAAGGGGAAGAGCGATTGAAGTGTCCATTTTGCAACGCGGCTGACACGAAAGTAATCGATTCACGGCCTGCGGATGACAACAGTTCTATCAGACGCCGGAGACAGTGCGAGACTTGTGGAAAGCGTTTTACCACATATGAAAAACTTGAGACAATCCCTCTGATGGTTGTCAAAAAGGATAATACCCGGGAGATGTACGACCGGGCGAAGATAGAGGCAGGAATCCTGCATTCCTGCCACAAGCGCCCAGTCTCTCCGGGACAGATTTCGGCGTTGATCGACGATGTGGAAAACAATTTATTTAACCGGGAAGAACGGGAGATCTCGACCGCGGTGATCGGGGAACTTGTGATGGAGCGGTTAAAGGATCTGGATGTGGTTACCTATGTGCGGTTTGCATCGGTATACCGGGAGTTTAAAGACGTCGATACATTTATGGAGGAACTGCAGAAGATACAGCAGCGGAATGTGCCGTCGTATGAGTCTGGAAAGAACGGGGAAGAGACCAGATGATGGGAAATGCGTTTTATCCGGATGAATGGCTGGATTCTGCGTATGATATCCCGTATGAGCAGTTTTACCAGAAGGGAATGCGGGGTATCATATTTGATATTGACAATACGCTGGTGCCGCACGGTGCCCCGGCGGACGAGCGGGCAGTACAGCTGTTTGAACGTTTGCGGGCGATCGGGTTCCACACCTGTCTGCTCTCGAATAATAAGGAGGCGCGGGTCGCCCCGTTTGCCGGACAGGTAGGTTCGGATTATATTTACAAGGGCAGAAAACCGAAGCGCAGCGGATACAGGCAGGCGATGCGCCGGATGGGAACGGGCGAGCGCTCGACGATGTTTGTCGGGGATCAGCTCTTTACGGATGTGTACGGGGCGAGGCGGACAGGCATCTATTCGATTCTTGTAAAGCCGATCAATCCGAAGGAAGAGATCCAGATCGTGTTAAAGCGGTATCTGGAGAAAATTGTCCTGTGGTTCTATGTGAGAAGACAGGAAAAAAATAGCGGAAGTTTGTAGCTGGGTGTTTTTGAACGGTTTGAAAGAGCTTGCCAAGTGGCAGAACTGGATGCTGACAGGAGTGCCGGAAACGGTGGAAAATCAGTTGTTTTCAGAAAAAATATCGGCAATTTTAGAAAAATAAGGGGCGGAATTGACATGATGTGCCCTGTGTTTTCAAAAAAGTAGTTGAAAAAGAGGATTTTATAGTATAAAATAAAAAAGATAAAGCGAGTATTTTCAAGGAGGAGCATCATTTATGATATCAGCGGGCGATTTTAGAAACGGCATCACACTGGAGATTGATGGCAACGTATACCAGATCATGGAATTTCAGCACGTAAAACCGGGAAAGGGAGCTGCGTTCGTTCGTACTAAAATTAAGAACGTAATGAATGGCGGCGTTGTAGAGAAAACCTTCCGTCCGACCGAGAAGTTCCCGTCTGCCAGAATCGACAGAGTTGATATGCAGTATCTGTATTCCGATGGCGACTTATACAACTTCATGGATGTAAACACATATGAGCAGGTAGCTTTAAACCAGGAGACAATCGGCGACGCACTCAAGTTCGTAAAAGAGAACGAGATGTGCAAGATCTGTTCTTACAACGGCAAGGTATTCTCCGTAGAACCGCCGCTGTTCGTAGAGCTTGAGATCACAGATACAGAGCCGGGCTTCAAGGGCGATACCGCTACAGGCGCTACCAAACCGGCAGTTGTAGAGACTGGCGCTACTGTATATGTACCGTTATTCGTAAACCAGGGCGATAAGATCAAGATCGATACACGTACTGGTGAATATCTGTCCAGAGTCTAAGTTATAACATATACGTCAGAAAGGTCTTCACGATACCGTTTGTACCCTTGTGGGGAGGCAGTCGTGTCACTGACAGGTTTCTGACTGGAAACAGAGATTACTGTTTGTGGCAGGCATTTTCCTTTGCTGGTTATGCAGCGCATGAACAGTAGCAAGCAGAGAAACTGTTGTAAGATCCGGAGGAAACGTCGAGATTTTACAACAGTTTTTTTGCTTAACATATCGGGGAGGCGTCTATGACGCGTCCGTTGGTTCATCTCAGAGAGCGGGTTCGGAGCGAACGGTGCTCATGGGGAGTGATAAATATGGAGAACGGAAGAGAAGACCGTCTGCGTCTGGGGGAAGAGGATGAGCCGGGGCGCAGATCTGGTGGCAGGAAGAGGCGTACATCCGGCAGGCAGACGGCAATCCGCCGGGAGCGGACGAGGCAGCAGAAGAAGCGCCGTGTGATGATGCGGCTGTTTTTGTGTCTGCTTATTTTCCTCCTGGGTGCGGGAACAGGCTGGACGCTGCGCGGGAAAATGATCCGCAAGCTGATCGATCCGTCCACGATCGAGATGCCAAACTGGGTTGATGAGCAGCTTCTCACGGTCAACCGATATTCCAGACCGGGGACGAATATCCCGGTCATCAACGGGATCGTGATTCACTATGTGGCAAATCCTGGGACGACGGCACAGCAGAACCATGATTATTTTGAGGGATTGAAAGATCAGAGCGGCAGTAACACTGTTTCCGTCAGCAGCAATTTCGTGATCGGTCTGGACGGCGAGATCATCGAGTGCGTTCCGGTCGGGGAGAAGGCATATGCCTCCAATGAGAGGAATGCGGACACCGTTTCGATTGAGTGCTGCCATCCGGCGGCAGACGGAAAGTTCACAGACGAGACGTATGACTCGCTGGTAAAACTGACTGCATGGCTGTGCAAGCAGCTCGATTTAAGTCCGAAAGACGTGATCCGTCATTATGATGTGACTGGAAAGGCGTGCCCGAAGTATTTCGTGGATCATGAGGATGCCTGGAAGCAGTTCCGCAAGGATGTGAAAAAGGCAATGCGGAAAGATATATAATATACGATATAAATTATGAAAGGGAATCTAGTATGAAAACGATTTTAGATTTGATCGTGGAAGAACTGAAACCGGCGTTTATCGGCTGCGGGTACGATGAGAAGTATATCCGCGTGACGGTATCAAACCGCCCGGATCTCTGCGAGTATCAGTGTAACGGCGCGATGGCAGCTGCCAAAGCGTATAAAAAGAAACCGATCGATATTGCCAATGAGGTGGTGGAAAAGACAGCCGGAAGCAAGATGTTTTCTGAGATCAACGCCGTGATGCCTGGATTTATCAATATCCGCCTGAATCCGTGCTACCTGGCATCCTATGTACAGCAGGTGGCAGAGGATGAAAAGCTGGGACTCAACGCAGCTAAGAAGCCGGAGACGATCATCATCGATTACGGCGGAGCCAATGTAGCAAAACCACTGCATGTCGGACACTTACGTTCCGCGGTCATCGGAGAGAGCATCAAGCGCATCAGCCGCTATATGGGACACCATGTCATCAGCGATGTGCATCTGGGTGACTGGGGATTGCAGATGGGACTGATCATCGAGGAGCTGCATGACCGTCAGCCGGATCTGGTATATTTTGACCCGGATTATACCGGCGAGTATCCGTCGGAGCCGCCGTTTACGATTTCCGAGCTGGAGGATATCTATCCGGCAGCGAGCGCGAAATCCAAGGTAGATGCGGCATTCCGTGAGCGGGCACAGCAAGCAACCTTCAAACTGCAGAGTGGCTATGCACCGTTCCATGCGATCTGGAAGCACATCATGAACGTGTCCTTGAAGGATCTGAAAAAAAACTATGGCAATTTAAATGTATCGTTCGACCTCTGGAAGGGCGAGAGCGATGCGCAGCCATATATTCCGGGACTGATCGAGGATTTACAGAAAAAAGGTCTCGCCTATGAGAGCGATGGCGCGCTGGTTGTCGATATCGCTCAGGAAGGGGATGCGAAGGAATATCCGCCTTGTATCGTCCGCAAATCCGATGGTGCGGCGCTGTATGCGACTTCCGATCTGGCGACGATCATCGAACGTGAGCAGGATTTCCATCCGGACCGCTACATTTACGTCGTAGACAAGCGCCAGGAGCTTCATTTTATCCAGGTATTCCGTGTGGCGAAGAAGGCGGGCATCGTCAAAGAAGATACGCCGATGATCTTCTTGGGCTTCGGTACGATGAACGGCAAGGATGGTGGTCCGTTCAAGACACGTGAGGGCGGTGTTATGCGTCTGGAGCACCTGATCAAGAATATCGATGAGAAGGTATATGAGAAGATTCAGGAGAAGCAGAAGGTTCCGGCGGACGAGATGACACGCACGGCGGAGATTGTCGGTCTGGCGGCACTTAAATATGCCGATCTTTCGAATCAGGCGACCAAAGATTACATTTTCGATGTAGACCGCTTTATTTCCTTTGAGGGAAATACAGGTCCACATATCCAGTATATGATCGTCCGCATCAAGTCCATTCTGGAGAAATACAAGGAACTGCGCGGTGCGGATGCTAAAGTGGTTCCGATTCGTCCGGCTGAGAGCGAGACAGAGAAAGCACTTCAGATGGCGCTCTGCCGTTTTGGCGAGGTGACAGAATCTGCATTCTACGAGACGGCGCCGCATAAGCTCTGCCAATACATGGCGGCAGTGGCGGATGCGTTCAATGCATTCTATCTGGAAAACAAGATCCTCTCCGAGGAGGACGCAGCGAAGCAGGCAGCCTTTATCAGCCTGATCACGCTGACCAAGCGGGTGCTGGATACCTGTATGGATCTGCTCGGAATGGAATCGCCGGAACACATGTAATCTGTAATATGGAGGAATCCTCATGAAAATAATAAAAATGTCCGTAGATACCTTCTGGAAGGGCGAAGTACGGGTACAGGGACAGATTGAGGATGAGACAAAGGTATATCAGACAAGAATTTTTATCAAGGGTAGTCAGATCTATGACTACTCTTGTTCTTGTGCGGAGGGAAATTCATTCCGGGGTCCCTGCGTGCATGCAAAAGCGCTTCAGGAGGCGTTTGCCCGCCAGCAGAAAGCCGAGCATACACCGCCGGTTTCGACTTCGCCGGAGATCCGGATGATGATCCGGGAGTACACGAACCGGGAAGTAGCGCGGATTCTGGGCGAGGAAGAGCGGGAACCGGTCTATCTGCATCCCTATTTACAGATCCGGCGCGGCGAAGTGCTTTTGGAGGCACGGATCGGACGGGAAAAACGGTATATTGTGAAAAACCTGCTGGAATTTGCACAGGCGGTTCACAGCGGAAAACGGGTGGAATACGGAAAAGGCATGGCGTTTGAACACGTCCCGTCTGCCTTTGCGCCGGAAAGCCGCCCATTTTTAGATCTTCTGCTGGAGGAGGCGGACGCCTACATACGCCATTATGAGGAGATGCGCGGTCATGCGGGGCTGCCGCTTCCGGTGATGCGGGCGTTAACGCTGGGATCTGCAGCGAGGGATCGGCTGTTTGATCTTTTAGAGGGAAAAGAAGTCCAGACGGAGGACGAGAAAGGTGCTGAACGTGTGTGCCGGGTTGAGCGCAAGGATCCGCGTTTCCCGGTGGAGGTGGAAGCAAGGGGCGATGGAATTGCGGTTACGGTTCCATCGGCTCTAACTTCGTTCCGGGGAGAACAGCGTCTGTATGTGGCAGATGGATTGCATCTGTTTGGATGCAGTGAACTGTATACAGAAACGATGGGCGTTTTCCTGGAGCAGATGGAACAGGGCGGAAGAGAGTGCGGAAGCCGGAAAGGGAAGTGGGAGCTGCTGGTTGGAAGCCGGGATATTCCGCTCTTTTATGCGCGGGTGCTGGAAGGCATGGAGGCACTGGGGATCTTGCAGAGTCCGGAGATCGATTGGGAGAAATACCGCCCAGAGGCGTTGAAAGCCCGGTTTGAGTTTGACAGTGATTCGCCGGACGAGCTGCGTCTGCGTCCGACGCTTTCCTATGGAGATTTTACGTTTTCGCCGCTGGCGGACGAGCATGTTCCGCGGGAGATCTGCCGGGATGTACCGGCGGAATTTTATATCAGCCGCCTGATCACGCGGTACTTCTCTTACTGGGAGGATGAGAGCGGCGAGCTGGTGATCCGCGGGGATGAAGAAGCGCTGTACCAGGTTCTGAGCGAGGGAATGCCGCAGTTTCAGGAGGTGGGAGAGGTATGGCTGTCAGAGTCTGTCCGCCATCTGCGCGTCCTGCCCCCGCCGGAAGTGTCGATGGGGGTTTCTCTTGGAGGCGGCTGGCTGGATCTGAAGATTGAGACGGCGGGAATCGACCCGGCGGAGCTTTTGCAGGTACTCAGTGAATACCGCCAAAAAAAGAAATATTACCGCATGAAAAATGGCGAATTTTTGCAGCTTTCGGGCGGCGGCCTGCAGGCGCTTGACAGCCTGACTGCGGATCTGGGACTGACAAAGAGTGAATTTCAGGCGGGAGAGGCGAAGATACCTGCCTACCGTGCTTTTTATCTGGACAGTCTCTCGGGCGACGGCAGGATGAAACTGTTTCAGCGGGATGAAGCCTACGGGATGATGGTGCGCGATCTAAAAACGGCGCAGAGTGTCAGCTATGCGGTTCCGGCGGTGCTGGAAAAGACGCTGAGGGAATACCAGAAGATCGGATATACGTGGATGCGGACGCTGGCGCGGTATCATTTCGGCGGGATCCTGGCAGATGATATGGGACTGGGAAAAACGCTGCAGGTGATTGCGCTTCTGACGGCATTTTATCAGGAAAAAACCGAGCAGAAAGCGGCTGGAAATGAAGGCAGTGGGTCAGAATTACCTCTTCCGTCTTTGATCGTCTGCCCGGCGTCGCTCGTCTACAACTGGGGACAGGAATTTGCCCGGTTTTCGCCGGAGATCCGCGTGCTTCTGATTGCCGGGACGGCGAAAGAACGGCAGGAACAGCTGGAGGAGCAGATGCGGATGGAGGCGCCTGAGGGGGCGCAGGTGATCATCACGTCCTATGATCTGTTGAAACGGGATCGGGCAGCGTATCTGGGACGCACGTTTGAATATGAAATTATTGACGAGGCGCAGGTCATTAAAAATGCAAAGACACAGGGAGCGAAGGCGGTAAAGGAGATTTCGGCGAATGCCCGTTTCGCCCTGACGGGAACGCCGGTGGAAAACCGGCTCAGCGAGCTTTGGAGCATTTTTGATTTCCTGATGCCGGGATTTTTATACAGTTACCGGAAGTTTCGTGAGCGGTATGAGCTGCCAATCGTGAAAAATCAGGATCCGGAAGCATTGACGGCATTGCGGCGGATGACGGGACCGTTTGTCCTGCGCCGCTTGAAAAAGGATGTGCTGCGGGAGCTTCCGGGCAAGGAAGAGAGGATCGTTTATTCGGCGGCGTCGGGGCGGCAGCAGAAGCTTTATACGGCGTCGGCGTTGAAACTGAAAGAGGCGCTGGCTGGCGGCGCGTGGTCGGGTAATGGAAAATTGGAAGTGCTTTCCCAGCTCATGCGGCTGCGCCAGATCTGCTGCGATCCGGCACTCTGTTTTGAAGATTATACGGGGGAATCGGCGAAGCTGGAGACCTGTGTTTCGCTGATCGCATCGGCGTCTGCGGCGGGACATAAGATCCTGCTCTTTTCCCAGTTTGCCTCGATGCTGGAGCGGATTCGGGAACGCCTTTTACAGGAGGGCATTTCGTCCCATCTTCTGGTCGGCGCGACCCCGAAGGAAGAACGCAGCCGGATGGTGCAGGCGTTTGCCTCGGATGAGGTTCCGGTGTTCCTTATTTCCCTGAAAGCCGGGGGAACGGGACTCAACCTGACGGCGGCAGATATCGTGATTCATTACGATCCGTGGTGGAATGTGGCAGCGCAGAACCAGGCGACCGACCGCGCGTACCGGATCGGGCAGGAAAAGCCGGTCACGGTATACAAACTGATCTTAAAGGATACGATAGAAGAAAATCTTTTGAAGCTGCAGAATGCGAAACTTGCGCTGGCGGCGCAGGTGGTTTCAGAGGGAATGGTTTCACTGGGCGATTTGAGCCAGAATGAACTGATGGAGCTGTTTGAACAGAATCCATAAAAAAATTTGCAGAAATAACGGGCAGGAGGAAAAAGCGTGAAGCAATGGAAACGATACAAATCATATATACTGCCATATAAGAGCGCCTTTATTCTGGGACCGCTCATGATGGTAACGGAGGTGCTGGGTGAGATTCTGCTGCCCAAATTTATGTCGATGATTATTAACCATGGCGTGGCGCAGAAAGACGGCGGATACATTCTCAAAATGGGACTTGTGATGGCGATTACCTCCTTTTTGATGGCGGCAGGCGGCATTCTGGGGGCATATTTTGCAGCGAAGGCGTCGATTTCCTTTACCAGCGATCTGCGCCGCGACTTATTTGCCAGAGTGCAGCAGTTTTCATTTAAAAATATCGATACGTTCAGCACGGGATCGCTGGTAACCCGTCTGACGAACGATATTCAGCAGGTACAGAACCTGATTATGATGGGACTTCGGATGATGCTGCGCGCGCCGGGCATGTTCCTGGGGGCGCTTGTGATGGCGTTCTGGATGAATGCGGAACTGGCAGCTGTCATCCTGGTGGTGATTCCGCTTCTGACGGCGGCGATCGTCTGGATCCTACGGACTGCCTACCCGCGGTTTACAGCCATGCAGAAAGCGCTGGATACGCTCAATAGCGGCATCCAGGAGGTGCTGACGAACGTGCGGGTGGTGAAATCCTTTGTGCGGGAAGACTACGAGGAAAAGCGGTTTGCCGACACGAACCGGGAGCTCAAGGAGGCAGGGCTGCGGGCGCTGAAGATCGTAATTGCGACGATGCCGGTCATGATGTTCGCGATGAATGTGACGACACTGGCAGTTGTCTGGTTCGGCGGAAACCTGATTATCGGCGGACGGATGGCGGTCGGGGATCTGACGGCATTTACGACCTACATTGTACAGATTCTGATGTCACTTATGATGCTCTCAATGGTATTTTTGCAGAGTTCCCGCGCGATGGCGTCCATCCGGCGAATTGATGAGGTGCTGGATGAGCCGATTGATCTGAGCGATGAAAATGCATCACAGAAGGACCGGAAGGTTGAGAAAGGACGCGTGGAATTTAAGGATGTTTCCTTTTCCTACCGCGAAGGCGGTGAGCCGGTTCTATCCCACATCAGCCTGACGGCAGAGCCGGGAGAGACGATCGGCATCCTCGGTGCGACCGGAAGCGGAAAAACGTCGCTGGTACAGCTGATTCCCCGCCTCTATGATGTGACAGAGGGGAGTGTGCGGGTGGATGGTATCGATGTGCGGGAGTATTCCCTGAAAAATCTCCGGGACGGCGTTGGCATGGTTTTACAGAAAAACGTCCTGTTTTCCGGCACGATCGAGGAAAACCTGCGCTGGGGTGATGAGACGGCGACGGAGGAAGAAGTGCGGCGGGCAGCAGTGTATGCGCAGGCAGATTCCTTTGTGAATTCGTTTGCCGAAGGCTACAAAACGGAGATGGGACAGGGTGGCGTCAATGTATCCGGCGGTCAGAAACAACGGTTGTGCATCGCAAGGGCACTCTTAAAGAAGCCGAAGATCCTGATTCTCGACGACAGCACCAGTGCGGTCGATACGGCAACGGAGGCGGCGATCCGGACGGCATTCCGGGAAGATTTGAAAGATACGACGAAATTTATTATCGCACAGCGGCTGAGTTCGCTGGAATACGCGGATCGGATTCTCGTCCTTGAGGACGGCAGGATTATCGGAGAGGGAACGCAGGAGAAGCTGCTGGCATCCTGTGAGGCGTACCGGGAGATCTATGAGACGCAATATGGAAAACGGGCAGACGGGGAGGGGATGGCATGATGGATGAAAAACAGATTGAAAGCCTGAAACGCCGATATGGCAGCCGCATAGCCGACGCGCCGAAACGCCGCCGGGGACCGGAACGGATGGCGGTCATGAAGGGCGGAAAGCCCAAGGCGGGCGGTCAGACGATGCTACGCCTGCTTTCATACTTAAAACGCGACCGGATGGCGATGACAGTCGCCTTTTTCTGTGTGATCCTGGGGACGGTGACGAATCTGGCGGGCGCCTATATGCTGCGCCCGATCATCAACCGGTATATTGTGCCTTTAGATGGCAGCCGGGGCGATGTGGCGGGGCTGTTCCGTTCCCTGTGCGTGATGGGATCGGTTTATTTAGTCAGCGTTGCCGCTGCCTATATGCAGTCGCGCATCATGCTGCAGGTGGCGCAGAACGCGCTGCAGCGGCTGCGGGAAGAGCTGTTTAACCATATGCAGACGCTTCCGCTCCGGTTTTATGATACCGGCAGCAACGGCGATCTGATGAGCCGTTTTACAAACGATGTGGATACGATCGGCATGATGCTCAGCAGTACGCTGGTGCAGCTTTTATCCGGCGCACTCAGTATTGTGGGAACGCTGGTGCTGATGATTTACACGAACGTGTGGCTGACGGTGATTACGCTTGCCATGATGCCGGTGATGCTGCGTGCCGGTAAATTTGTTGCCGGACGGAGCCAGAAATATTTCTCTGCCCAGCAGGCGGCGCTTGGCGCGATGAACGGCTATATTGAGGAGACTGTGCAGGGGCAGAAGGTCGTCAAGGTATTCTGCCATGAGGAGATCGCAGAGGAAGAATTTGGATGGCTCAATGCGGATCTGAAAGAAAAACAGATCCGGGCGCAGTTTTTCGGCGGTGTGATGGGACCGGTCATGAACAATTTAAGCCAGTTAAATTATGGACTGACAGCCTGCATTGGCGGTCTGCTCTGTGTGTTCCGGAACTTTGATGTCGGTGGACTGACCGTATTTTTAGGTTTTTCGCGGCAATTTTCCAGACCGATCAACGAGCTTTCCATGCAGGTTGGAAACGTATTTTCGGCGCTGGCAGGCGCGGAGCGCGTGTTTGCAGTGCTGGATGCGGAACCAGAGGCGGCAGATGCGTCGGATGCGGTTTCGATCGCGCCGATCCGCGGTGAGGTGGTGCTTGACCATGTGACTTTCGGCTATGAGCCGGGGCAGGTGATTTTGAAGGATATTTCGCTCTATGCGAAGCCGGGACAGAAGATCGCCTTTGTTGGCTCGACGGGAGCCGGAAAAACGACGATCACGAATCTGATCAACCGTTTTTATGATATACAGGGCGGCTCGATCACGGTGGACGGCGTCGATGTCCGCCGGATGCACCGGAAGGAGCTGCGGGAAAATATCGCGATGGTTCTGCAGGATACGCATCTTTTTACCGGCACGGTACGGGAAAATATTCGATACGGGCGGCTGGATGCCACGGATGAAGAAGTTGTTGAGGCGGCAAAAACGGCATCGGCGCATTCCTTTATCATGCGTCTGCCGGATGGGTATGACACGATGCTGGAGGGCGACGGTGCAAACTTAAGCCAGGGACAGCGCCAGCTATTAAACATTGCGCGGGCAGCAGTTTCTAAAGCACCGATCCTGATTCTGGATGAGGCGACGAGTTCGGTCGATACGCGGACGGAGAAGCACATCGAGCACGGCATGGACCGGCTGATGGCGGACCGGACGACCTTTGTCATTGCCCACCGGCTTTCGACAGTCCGCAACGCCAATGCCATCATGGTGCTGGAGCACGGGCAGATCATCGAGCGCGGCGACCATGAAGATCTGCTGGCGCAGAAGGGGCGGTATTTTGAACTGTATACCGGAAAGAAGGAGCTGGAATAAGGCTTTAGATGAGAATTTATTTCCTGTATGCGCGAACACCCATATATTGAAAAACGGATGGATCTAGTGTATAATGGGAACACTCGAAATTTTGTAACAGTTCAGTAGGTCTGCGCATTTACTGCGCGTGACTGTGAAGGTGCTGAACAGTTACGAAATTTTTAAGTAAAATCGAGTCACGGAACCTGGAAAATAGAGATGGATCCGTGGCAAATTTTGTACCGTGAGGAGGAATATCTATGAGTATCCGAGTTGGAATTTTAGGATATGGAAATCTGGGACGCGGCGTGGAGTGTGCGATCCGCCAGAATCCAGATATGGAACTGAAAGCAGTATTTACACGGCGTGCGCCGGAAACGGTCAAGATCCTGACCGAGGGCGTACCGGTTTATCATGTAGATGAGGCAGAGGCGAAGAAAGACGAGATTGACGTTTTGATTCTCTGCGGCGGTTCAGCAACGGATCTGCCGATCCAGACCCCGAAATATGCACAGTGGTTTAACGTAGTGGACAGCTTCGATACACATGCAAAGATTCCGGAGCATTTCGCAGCAGTCGATGAGTCCGCACAGAAATCCGGCAAGGTCGGTATCATTTCCGTTGGCTGGGATCCGGGTATGTTCTCCCTGAACCGTCTCTATGCAGCTGCCTGCCTGCCGGAGGGCGAAAATTATACGTTCTGGGGCAAGGGCGTCAGCCAGGGACATTCCGATGCGATCCGCCGGATCGAGGGCGTCAAGGATGCCAGACAGTACACAATCCCAGTTGAGAGTGCACTGGAGGCAGTCAGAAGCGGCAGCAGCCCAGAGCTGACCACCCGCGAAAAACACACCAGAGAGTGCTTTGTTGTGGCAGAAGAGGGCGCGGATCAGGCAAAGATCGAGAATGAGATCAAGACCATGCCGAACTACTTTTCTGATTATGACACAACGGTTCATTTCATCACCGAAGAAGAACTGAAACGCGATCACAACCGTCTCCCGCACGGTGGTTTCGTACTCCGCAGCGGTAAGACCGGCTGGAACAAAGAGAACCACCATATCATCGAGTACAGCTTAAAGCTGGATTCCAACCCGGAATTTACTTCCTCCATCATCGTGGCATACGCACGCGCGGCATACAAGATGAACCAGGAAGGCCAGAAAGGCTGCAAGACCGTCTTTGATGTGGCACCGGCGTATCTGTCGGTAGAGAGTGGGGCAGATCTGCGGAAGAAGTATCTGTAATAATTTCAAATTTTCCTTTCAACTTGTATTGTCGCTTAAAATGAAGTAAAATGTAAGACAGATTTGCATGATTTGTACCTGCGCAGCACTGGCAAAATCCGTTAAAGTCCGCGCAATGAGTGAACGTAACTTTACGTTTGCGGGAGCTGGCGGGTAGGAGAAAAGCGAAAATACATACAGGAAGGACAATATACGATGAATAAATGGAAAAAATCCGTGCGTTCCCTCTGCCTGGGAATGGCACTTATGATGTCTGTGTCATGGACTGCATTTGCTGCGACAGACGGGGCGACCGGTCCGGGACAGGCGGCAGGAGGCACGGTCTCCGGCGCAGTTCCTTCGGGAGCAACGGTTACTTCACAGAATGCAGCTCAGCCGACGGTGGCAGCGCAGGGCGCAGTGCTCTATGATGCGACGCACAACCAGTTCCTGTTTTCCAAGAATGCAGATACGCAGTATTATCCAGCCAGCATCACGAAGCTGATGACGGCGCTTCTGGTAGCGGAAAACTGTAATCTGAGTGATACGGTAACCTTTTCCCAGACGGCAGTTTCGAATCTGGAATCGGGCGCGGTGACGCTGCAGGTCAAGGCGGGTGATACCTTTACGGTTAAGGACTGTCTCTATGGTCTGCTTTTAAAATCGGCAAATGAGGTGGCAAACGGACTGGCGGAGCACGTGTCCGGCAGTGTCAGCGCGTTTGCGGATAAGATGAATGAGAAGGCAGCGTCCTTAGGATGCACGCATACGCATTTTGCAAATCCGAATGGTCTGAACAATGCGAACCATTTTACAACCGCACATGATATGGCGCTGATTGCAAATGCTGCATTCAATAATGCGACGGTGCGTCAGGTTGCATCGACCCTGCATTACGATTTCCCGGCGACTGCCAGCGTGCCGACGGTGCGGACGCTTACGATGGGACATAAGATGCTCAATCCGGCAAATTCCCAGTACTATGAGGGAATCATAGGCGGAAAGACCGGTTATACCTCCCTGGCAGGAAACACGCTGGTAACGTGTGCAGAGCGAAATGGCGTGCGCCTGATTGCAGTTATTTTAAAGAGTTCGCAGACCCATTATGACGATACGAAGAAGCTGCTGGACTATGGTTTTGCGGTGGCGGGAAGCGCATCCGGCACACCGGCTGGCACGAACACCTCATCTTCCGGCAGCCAGGGTGGACCGGGTAGCTCTGGAGCTGGCAATACAGCTGCTCAGGGCGACGGTGCGTGGCAGCAGTTTGGAAATGAATGGAAATACCTGAAAGCAAACGGAACCTACGCGGCAAATGAGAGTCTCCTGATCAAGGGAGAGACATACTATTTCCATGCAGATGCGTGGATGGCGCGTGACTGGCAGATGGTAAACGGCTCCTGGCATTATTATACCGAAAGCGGGGCTATGGCGAAGAGCCGCTGGATTCAGACGAATGGATACTGGTATTATGTGAGTGCTGACGGAGCATTGTTTGTCAATGGAACGACACCGGACGGATATAGAGTCGATGCGAATGGTGTCTGGATTCAGAAATAAAGAAGAGCATAAAACGGAGCCGACCGGCAGAAAAGACCGGGGCGGCTCCGTTTTTCACAGCTTTGCGGCCGCAAAAAGACCGGCGGCACAGCTGGCAGATGGGGGCGATGTTATTATAGTGTGATCAATTCATACTCCCGGCTTCCCAGACCGATCTTCTCCGCGTGTGCCAGGCAGCTTTTCCACTCAGATTCTGGTGTGGAATTTGTGAAATGGTCATGGTGATCGTGGAAATCCGGATCAGCAAGATGTTTTGCAAGCTGGCTGCCCGGCATCGGAGCAGCGGCCAGACAGGCGTCCACACAGGCCTGATCGAGTGCCAGCGGATCGAAAGAAGCAAACATACCAAGATTTGGAAGGATCGGTACGTCATTTTCACCGTGGCAGTCGCAGTTCGGGGAGACGTCAACGACCAGGGAAATATGGAAGTTTGGACGTCCATCCACAACGGCTTTTGTGTATTCCGCCATACGGCAGTTTAATAGCTCGTTGGCTGCGTTGTTGTCAAATTCGATCGCGTCAAAGTTGCAGGCGCCGAGACACCGTCCGCAGCCGACGCAGTGCTCAGCATCCACGTGCATTTTTCTGGAGGCTTCATCGAAAACGAGACCGCCGTTGGCACATTCCTTCTGACAGCGGCGGCAGCCCCGGCAGAGCTTTTCCTTGACGTGTGGTTTTCCACTGCTGTGCTGATCGGTCTTACCGGCGCGAGAACCGCAGCCCATGCCGATATTTTTGATCGTACCGCCGAAGCCGGTCATCTCATGTCCCTTGAAATGGGTCAGGCTGATAAAGACATCGGCGTCCATGACGGCGCGGCCGATCTTAGCTTCTTTGATGTATTCGCCTCCGGCCACCGGAACAGCGATGTCATCGGTGCCTTTTAATCCATCACCGATGATGATCGGACATCCAACAGTCAACGGGGTAAATCCGTTTTCCCAGGCGCATTCCAGGTGCTCGAGCGCATTCTTGCGGCTGCCTGGATACATCGTATTGCAGTCTGTTAAAAATGGTTTGCCGCCCAGCTCTTTGATGACATCAACAACGGCTTTGGCATAATTCGGACGCAGATAACTGATATTTCCAAGTTCACCAAAGTGCATCTTGATAGCGACAAATTTACCATCCATATCGATGGAACCGATCCCGGCTTTACGGATCAGTTTTTTTAATTTGGTAGGGAGACCGTCGCCAAATGCAATGGTGTGGAAATCTGTAAAATATACCTTTGCTTTTTCGGTTTTTGACATATGAATACCTCCTGATAGATGGCTTTTTTTGATTTTTTTCTCAGTCGAGAAGACTCCCACCTCTTTAGGTGGCGAGTAATAGTAAAGTGATAAAAATATCCATTCTATTATACCGGAATCGGGTGGATGTGTCAAAAATTTACTTTTCTTTTTAATGTAGTTCCTATATAATAGGAAAATACGGAAAAAGCAGATTTCAGCTGCAGGGGGATTCTGGCAAGATACCTGTATCTGGAAACCTGCTTTTGAAAATACGAGGGGACTTGTCTGCATAGAAGGGACAGTGACCCGGGCAGGAGATGACAGTATGAGAAATGCACCGGTTATCTATATCGTGGTGCCTTGCTACAACGAAGAGGAAGTTCTGCCATTGACGGCAGAATTTTTAGGCAAAAAATTAGATGATTTAACCCGCAGCCGCCGGATTCATCCGGGAAGCCGGGTGCTGATGGTAGACGACGGTTCGAAGGATAGAACATGGAAGCTGATCGAGGAACTCCATGAGAAGGACGAGCGGTTTGCAGGTGTGAAGCTGAGCCGCAACCGCGGTCATCAGAACGCGCTTTTAGCCGGGCTTTTTGAGGCGGCGAGACGGCGGTGTGACGCGGCGATCTCGATGGATGCCGATCTGCAGGATGATGTGGACGCATGCGACGCGATGATCGAGCGGTATATGGCTGGCTGTGACATCGTGTACGGTGTGCGCCGCCACAGGGCGACGGATACATTTTTTAAGCGTACAACTGCGCTGGGATTTTATAAGATTATGAATGCGCTGGGAGCGAACACCGTGTATAATCATGCGGATTACCGCCTGATGAGCCGGAGGGCACTGGAAGGGTTGGCGGAATTTTCGGAGGTCAATCTGTTTCTGCGCGGGATTGTCCCGATGATCGGCTATCCGTCCGATGTGGTATATTATGACCGTAAAGAGCGGGCAGCAGGGGAGAGCAAATATCCGCTGAAAAAGATGCTGGCTTTTGCGATCGAGGGCATCACTTCGCTGAGCACAAAGCCGATCCGGATGATTACGTTCATGGGAATTGCGGCATTTTTTGTCAGTATTGGATTCCTTATCTGGGCGGTGGTTGATTTCTTCCGGGGCAATACGATCACCGGCTGGGCGAGCATGATGGTATCGCTCTGGTTTATCGGCGGACTGCTTCTTCTCTCGGTCGGAATCGTCGGAGAGTATGTCGGAAAGATTTATCTGGAGTCGAAGCACCGCCCGCGCTATATCATTGAGAGCCGCACGCCGGATCGCATCCGCGAGCGTGAGAAAGGGCGCAGCCGGAGGCAGGAGATGCCGGGAGAAAATTTGCGCCGCAGCCGTGCAGAAGCACGGGAACTCCAGACATCAAAAAGAAGAGAAGCTGTGCAAAAACCGGAGCAGGAGTGAAATAGCTCTTAAAAATTAGCTCTTAAAAATTCAGGAAACACTTGACAAACCCGGAAAATGGGTGTATCTTCATAAACAAATAATTCCTATCAGGAATAAGGGAATATAAGCTGAAAGGGGACAGGTCCGATGCGTCAGAGTAAAGCCATGCAGATGAGTATGATGATGAACGGCATGTGTATGATGTGCTGTCATATTTGTGTGCATGAAAGACGGAACGGGCTGGTCGGATAGACCTGTAAGTATAGCATAGGAAGCCGCGATCCGTACTGGATTCGCGGCTTTTTTGTGTCATAGGAAATTCCTTGGAATTCCTTATGACACAAAAAGGCACTAACTGCTTCCTGTGACAGAAAAACAGTAGTGGCATCTTTTATGCGACAGGGTATCAATGCTGTATATTCGAAAAAGAGAGGGGAAAAGACAATGGAGCAGAGAAAGAAAGCGATCATCTGCCTGGAAGGACTGGGAAAGCAATTCCAGACAACGAACGGAACGGTGACCGCGTTAGATGATATTAACCTGGAAATCCTGCAAGGTGAGATTTTTGGAATTATCGGTCTGTCAGGTGCAGGAAAGAGTACGTTGGTCCGGTGTATCAATTATCTGGAGACACCGACGGCGGGACGGGTTATTTTTGAGGGACAGAACCTGTCGATGATGAAGGAGGCGGAGATTCGGAAAGCCAGACAGTCGATGGGGATGATTTTCCAGCAGTTCAATCTTCTGGCACAGAGAAATGTACTCCAGAATGTGTGCTTTCCGATGGAGATTGCCGGTGTCCCGAAAGCAGAGGCGAAGAAACGGGCGGCTGAGCTTTTAAAATTAGTCGGTCTGGAAGAACGGATGAAGGCATATCCAGCACAGCTCTCCGGCGGACAGAAACAGCGAGTGGCGATTGCACGCGCGATGTCCACGAACCCGAAGGTGCTGCTTTGCGATGAGGCGACGAGTGCGCTCGACCCGAACACGACAAAATCGATTTTGGAGCTTCTCAAGAAGATTAATCGCGAACGCGGCATTACTGTGATCGTGATTACCCATGAGATGGCGGTGATTGAGTCTATCTGTGACCGTGTGGCGATCATCGACCACAGCCACATTGCAGAGTCTGGCAAGGTATCAGAGATTTTCTCCGGTCCGAAGTCGGAGATTGGGCGGCAGCTGATTCTCGGTGAGACGGCAGGGCAGAAGACAAGCTTTACCAGAGCGCGCCAGATCCGCGTTATTTTCAATGGACAGGAATCCTCGGAGCCAATTATTTCCAATATGGTATTAGCCTGCAAGGTTCCGGTCAATATCCTTCTCGCGGATACCCACGATATTGGGGGCAAGGCGATGGGACAGATGCTTCTGCAGCTCCCGGAGGACGAGGTAGATGCAGGGCGTATCTGCAATTATTTAAAAACGGTCGGTGTGACCTATGAGGAGGTGCGCTAAGATGGTATTTGATGCGAAGACAGTCAGTATGCTGGTAAAAGAGACCTGGAGAACCTTATATATGGTAGGTCTTTCTTCCCTGATTTCTTATTTGATCGGCATCCCGCTCGGCGTGGCGCTGGTTGTAACCGATAAAGACGGCATCCGTCCGGTGCCGCTGTTCAACAAAGTGGCGGGCGTGATTGTCAACCTGCTCCGTTCGGTGCCGTTTATCATCCTGTTAGCGATGGTAATGCCGCTGACCCGCGCGATCGTGGGAAAGACGATCGGAGCAAATGCGGCAGTTGTACCGCTGGTAATCGCGGCGTTCCCGTACATCAGCCGTATGGTAGAGGCATCATTAAAGGAAATTGATGCAGGCGTGATTGAAGCAGCAAAATCAATGGGCGCTTCAACCTGGCAGATTATTTTCAAGGTGCTGCTTCCGGAGTCCAAGCCGTCCCTGTTAGTCGGCGCAGCGATATCGATCACGACAATCCTCGGATATTCCGCGATGGCAGGCTGTGTCGGCGCCGGCGGTCTGGGCGATGTGGCGATCCGATATGGATACCACCGTTATCAGGCAGATATGATGCTGGTTACCGTTGTGATTCTCGTTATTATCGCACAGCTGATTCAGGAGATCTTTACGCGGAGTTCGAGAAGAAGTGATAAGAGAATCCGTTAATAAGATATTTACAGAAATGAAATGCAGCCTATCGTCTGTGGCAGATGCAGGACATTTCTGAAATATAAATTTAAAGGAACTGTTTAAACACACGAAGAGGAGGAAATCACTATGAAAAAATCATTCTTAGGAACCACATTCCTGGCACTGCTGGCAGCTGCATCCTTAGCAGGCTGCTCTTCCAGCTCGAATGAGACAACTGCTGAGACCGCTGCAGAGGCAGCAGAGGAGACCACCGCAGAGGCAAAAGAGGCAGACGGCGATCTGGAGAAGCTGGTAGTAGGCGCAAGCCCGGCACCGCATGCTGAGATCCTGGAAGCTGCAAGAGACCTTCTGGCAGACAAGGGCTACGATCTGGAGATCGTAGAGTATACTGATTATGTACAGCCGAACAACGCACTGGAGTCCGGCGATCTGGATGCAAACTACTTCCAGCACAAACCATATCTGGATACCTTCAATGAGGAGAATGGCACTCACCTGGTAAGTGCAGGTGCAATCCATTATGAGCCATTCGGCATCTACGCAGGCAAGAGCGATTCTTTAGATGAGCTGGCTGACGGCGCAGAGGTTCTGGTGCCAAACGATGTAACCAACGAGGCAAGAGCACTTCTGCTTCTTCAGGATCAGGGTCTTCTGACACTGAAAGAGGATGCAGGTCTGACCGCAACTATCAATGATATTACAGAGAACCCGAAGAACCTGGATATCGTAGAACTTGAGGCAGCACAGCTTCCGCGTTCCTTACAGGATGCTGATATTGCAGTTATCAACGGCAACTACGCAATCGAGGCTGGTTTAAAGGTAACCGATGCTCTGGCAGTAGAGGCTTCTGACTCTCTGGCAGCCCAGACATACGGAAATGTTGTAGCAGTCCGTGAGGGTGACGAGGAGAGCGACAAGACAAAAGCTCTGATGGAAGTCCTGACAAGCGATGATATCAAAGAATTTATCGAGACGAAGTACGATGGAGCGGTTGTTCCGCTATTTTAATTGACGGCAGGAACCTGATTACAGCAACGAAATTGGGAAGAGGCGGATGCTTTGCGGTGAAAACCGCAGGCGGAGGTCTCTTCTTTCAATTTATGGGAATGTGCGTCAGATGAAAAATGTTTTGCGTGAATTTTTTTGAATCATGTGATAGAATAAGAAAAAGATAAAGGTGACAGGCGGGTGATAAGAATGGAAATTCATATGCAGAACAGGAAAAAGGGCTTTACGCTGGCGGAGCTTTTGGTAGTCGTTGCGATAGTTTCCATTTTAGCTGCAATTTCTATTCCCATTTTTACCAGGCAGCTGGAGACCAGCCGGGAGGCCACGGATCTTGCCAATGTCCGTTCTGCATATGCAGAGGTTATGGCAGCGGTCATGATTGAGGATACAGAGAATGAAGTGAAGGTTGTAAAGCTGAAGCAGAAAAAAGAAAAATGGCAGTCGCATGACCCGGTGACGATAGGTGGAGTGATGCATTATAATGATCAGGGTGATACGGCCAACTGGATTGGTTATCCGGTTCCGGGTGGGGAGTGTGAAGTTTCCTATCGGCCGGATTCGGGAGTGCTTTTTAATTGGAAAGGCGGAAAGGGTACAGGCGGTTCGGAACAGAAATACGCGTTTAATATCAATTGCGATGTACATGCGCCCTTGAATGACAGCGACATATTGGAAATGCTGGGTAATAACAACAATTTTGAAATTGATTCCAACTGTACAAAATCCAATATGCTTCCCAAGATACAGGCGAAGATTGAGGAAGACAGCCTGTTAAAAAAGGGAACCTGGGCCTATCTGGGAGATGCAAAGGATAAGTCGAAGCGATATTTATTTTGGACATCTGTAGATATATCCTCAGATTCGGTTGGTGCAGGAAAGAAGATACCGATTATTATCAGTACAGCAGATGGAAGGTTTTATATTTCGGAAACAACTACCGCTATTCGAAAGAATACAGCTGGTAACTATGTAGCAATCGCCGATCATCTAACTCCAAAACAGTATACGGAATATCTTTCGAATGATAGAAAGTATGAGAATCTGCAGGAGGCATATGATGCATACGCAAAGCTGGTGACGGATGGGACGTATCAACAATATAAGGATACGCTGCCGAAGTAGGGGCTGTGCAGCTGTTACAGCTGGGCGTCTTTAAAGTGGGAAGAGCCAGGGCATATGTTACTGTTCACGCATACGTGCCCAGTAACGGAATTTGCCGTGGCTTCGCATTTAAATACGGCAAATTCCTGCTGCCACCACGTTTTCTTACGGCACTTTCGGTTCCAAAAGTGCCTACCTGTGAACAGTAACGGGCATATATCATTTATCAACCTGTGCCGAAAACCTTGACATTTTCCTGAAAAACCTCTATGATAACAAGGAACTGAAAAATGAAAGGCAGTGAAGAAGAGGAGTACACATAGAAGCCCTGACAGAGAGAACCGCGCAGGTTGAGAGACGGTTTCGGGAAACGGATGTGGAAGGTAGCTTCGGAGCCGGATTTCTGAAAAACCGTGTTCTGCTATGACTTAGGAATGCTGTGAAAGAGAGTGGTGGATAAGAGATCCCGGGAGTTCCCGTTATAGAATCAAGAGGATTGGGGTAAAGTCTGGATGT
>ERZ791899.1123-NODE-1123-length-24397-cov-2.845617_pt1 | contig 24397 bp, 15 predicted proteins | sample MGYA00510151_ERZ791899 | MGnify/ENA primary metagenome ERZ791899 (study PRJEB30046, sample SAMN00792118) | human gut metagenome | study: EMG produced TPA metagenomics assembly of the A metagenome-wide association study of gut microbiota in type 2...
TTATGACGAGTACCTGGAAAAACGCGAGGAGCTCATACGCACCTACAAAGAGCAGGGCCGCAGAAAGGAAATCCAGGAGGCGTTAAAACAGCTGCAGTGGAAACCGGACGAAGCGCAGATGCCGGAGGATCTCTGCTATCTGACCGGAAAATATCTGGAAGCCTATCTGCACGACGTGGAGATCTGCCAGCAGTTTGCACGCCGGAACCGGGAAAAAATGGCGGAAATCCTGCTGGAACGAACCGGCCTTACAGGCACCGATGCGTTCCACACGATTCATAACTATATCGACACAAACGAGATGATACTCCGAAAAGGCGCAATCGCAGCGCACAAAGGAGAACGAGTGCTGATTCCGATCAATATGCGCGACGGCAGTATTCTCGCCGTCGGAAAAGGAAATCCGGAGTGGAACGATTCTGCCCCGCACGGAGCCGGACGGCTGATGTCGCGCAAAAAAGCGAAGGAAACCCTGGCACTGGAGGAATACCGGAAGAGCATGGAGGGAATCTATACGACTTCCGTCAACGAACATACCCTGGACGAGGCGCCGATGGCGTACAAATCACTGGATGACATTCTCGATATAGTCCGTGCATCGGTCGATGTCGTGGAGGTGCTGCGTCCCGTTTACAATTTCAAAGCATCAGAATAGAGGCGGAGGAAACCAGTAAAATTCCTCCGCAAGAAGGAGGAAGAAAAAATGATGGCAATTCCGTCAATTGATATGGAAGCAACAGGAAGAAACATTACAAGACTGCGGCAGCAGGCAGGCCTTACCGTCCGCGACCTGCAGGAAATTTTCGGTTTCACCACCCCGCAGGCAATCTACAAGTGGCAGCACGGCACCGCCATGCCGGCAATCGACAACCTGGTCGTGCTGGCAGCGGTACTGAATGTGTCGATCGATGAGATCGTGATTGTGGAGACAAGAGAGCTTGTGCTTGCGAGTGCATAAACCTGAGAACGTATTTTACGCAACTTTAACACAATCTTCCCTCAATTTCATGTAGAATAAAAAGCACAGATTCCGTAGCTTTTCTACAAACCGCAGCAGCCGGCTTATGGTAGCAGAAGCACTCGGTGAGGCAGAAACAGCAGGCTGGATCGGGTTGGCTCCGTTGACTTTATATGTGCAAACTGATAAGATACTCATAAGTATGTTCTTAGGGGTATCTTATTTTTGTATTTCAAAAAGAAAAGGGGAAATTAAATAATGACAAAAAAGAAAATCATTGGCCTTTGCATCGGCGCTGTCGTTCTTGCCGTGGCTGCGGCCGGTGTGAAGGAAGGCAGCTGGCTGATGAAGCATCGCCGGATGCAGAATGAGTTTACGCATGAGATGAATGCATTCACGACCAAAACAAACGCTGAGCTGATCCAGCCGACGATTGTTGCGGAGGATGATATCTACGGCTGGTTTTTCCATGAGGAAGATGACGGGCTGTACATGAATCTCTATTACCGGATCAAAAACGAGTCCAATCAGCACGAAATTGCATCCAGTGAATTTCCTGTGAAGATCAAAAAGGAGCTTCTTGCGGATGATAAAGTGTGGAGCAGAACGACGGGGACCGCGAAAAATCAGGTTCACGCGGAATACCTGGAAGGAGAAGATGACATGACGGTTTCGTTTGACGTCTATTACCAGTGTGAGGGTTCCTGCGGGGAATATTTTGCGGATATTACCGTGACGGATAGTGAGACCGGAAAGCTCTACTACAGCAGTGAAGCAGAAAATGAAGCGGCAGAATAGGAGGAGCGATGGCCGAAAAACAAAGCAAAAATAAATGGCACACACCGGCGGAGCGGATTATGATGCTGGGATTTGCGGCGGTAATCCTGCTGGGAACGATTCTTCTTTGCCTGCCGGTTTCTGCGGCGGACGGAAAAAGCGTTTACTGGCTCGACGCCCTGTTTACCGCAACGACATCTGTCTGCGTGACGGGCCTTGTCACCGTTCCGACGGCGACGACATGGAGTACCTTTGGAAAAATTGTGATCCTCGGGTTGATTCAGTTCGGAGGTCTTGGCATCATGGCGTGCCTGACGATGGTGTTTCTGATCCTGCGCCGGAAAATCAGTCTGCAGAGCCGTAAACTGATCCAGGACACTTACAATCTGCCGGTTTTAAAGGGCAGCGTCGGTATTGTGCGGAAGCTGCTGATCGGCACGGCGGCGGTGGAGCTGGCGGGAGCCTTTTTCTACAGCTTCTGGTTTGTGCCGGAATACGGTTTCTGGAAGGGAATCGGCTACAGCCTGTTCCACTCCGTATCCGCCTTCTGCAATGCCGGAATTGACCTCGTCGGGGAATCCTCGTTCGCCCCGTTTGTGACGAACCCTCTCATCAACTTTACGACGATGGGCCTGATTTTCTTAAGCGGCCTTGGCTTTCCGGTCTGGTGGGAAGTTCTGGAGCGCGTGCAGGATCTTGTAAAAGGAAAACGGACCCGGAAAAACTTCGTGCGCGGCTTCACGCTCCACACCAAACTGGTTCTGACGACAACCGTCATTCTTCTGTTCGGCGGGGCGCTTCTGATCCTCGCGCTGGACTGGAACAACGCATCCTCGCTTGGCAGCTTAAAACCGGCGCAGAAGGCTATGGCGGCCTTCTTCCAGTCCGTGACGACGCGAACCGCCGGCTTTGAGACGATCCCGCAGGCAAACTTCTCGGACGGCTCCGCGATGGTAAGTATGATCCTCATGTTCATCGGCGGCTCTCCGATGGGAACGGCGGGCGGTGTCAAGACGACGACTGTTGCGATTCTGCTCGTGGTCGTCGCATCCTACATCCGCGGCGATTCCGACACCGTGGTCTGGGGACGGAAGGTCATGGAAGAAAACATCCGCACCGCGGTCGTTATTTTCTTCTTCGCACTGACGATGGCATTCACCGCGACGGTGCTTCTGATCTCTGTCACCGGAAGTCCTCTGCTGGACTGCCTGTATGAGATCGTTTCCGCTGTGGCAACCGTGGGACTGACGCGGTCGCTTACGCCGACACTTCCGGCGGCGGGAAAAATCATCGTAATCATGTTCATGGGACGTCTTGGACCGGTTACGCTGGCCATTGCACTGCGGCGGAGAAGCGGAAGAAAAGATGTGGATATCCAGCGCCCGGAACAGAGGGTGCTGATTGGATAAAAGAGGAGAAAAAACATGAGTAAACAATACGCAGTCATCGGACTTGGAAAATTCGGCTTCGCCGTGGCGACGACGCTGGCGCAGGCAGGAAAAGAAGTGCTCGCGGTCGATAAAGACCCGGAGCTGGTACAGGAGATCGCCGATCTCGTCACATATGCGGCGCGCGCGGACATCACCGACAGCCGTGTTTTTGCATCGCTTGGCATCAGCAACATGGATGTCGTGATCGTCGGCATCTCTGAAAATATGGAGTCGAGCATCCTCGCCACCCTGCAGGCAAAAGAGGCGGGCGTGCCGCTCGTCATCGCAAAGGGCATGAGCCAGATGCATGCCAATATTTTGAAAAAAGTCGGCGCGGACCGCGTCGTGATGGCGGAGAGTGAGACGGGCATCCGCCTCGGAAAAAGCCTGATTTCCGGCGGCTTCCAGGACTTCTTCATGCTGTCGGATTCGTTCTCCATGGTAGAGCTTCCCGTGCCGGAAGCGTGGACGGGGCATAACCTCGAGGAGCTGGATCTGCGGAAGAAATACAGTATCAACGTAATCGCCGTCAAGGACGGGGAAGACATCCGTGTCACGGTCAATCCGAAGACGCTGCTCCGCGCAGAGGAAGTGCTGATTCTGATCGGCGAAAACAAAGAACTTGCCAAATTGATGAAAAACAGGAAATGAGGGGACCATTCATGATTACAAGCAGCAGCAATGCACAGGTAAAAAACATTATTGCGCTGAACAAAAAAGCAAAAGAACGCCGGGAGCAGGACGTTTTCGTGGCGGAGGGCTGGAAAATGTTCCAGGAAGCGCCGCTGGAATGGCTGAAAAAAGTATATGTGTCTGAGAGCGGCAGCAAAATGCATGAAATGCCGTCCGACGGGACAGAATACGAAGTAGTGGACGACCGCGTGTTCCAGTCCATGTGCGACACGAAGACGCCGCAGGGTGTTTTAAGTGTGATCCGCATGCCGCATTACACCGAAGAGGAGGTGATGGATAACGGAAAGACACCGCTTCTGATGGTACTTGAGGATCTGCAGGACCCTGGAAATGTCGGAACAATCATCCGCACCGCAGAGGGCGCAGGAGTCACCGGCATCATCATGAGCCGCGGTACCGCGGATATCTTCAATCCGAAAACGATCCGCTCGACGATGGGCTCGATCTACCGTATGCCGTTTCTGATCGTCGACGATGCGGTCGGATTTGTAAAAGGCTTAAAAGCGCGGAAGATCTGTACGTACGCGGCACATCTGCACGGCGTGCATTCCTACCGCGAGGAGGATTACACAAAAGGAACGGCATTCCTGATCGGAAATGAGGGAAACGGCCTGACTGATGCAATGGCAGAGGCCGCCGAGTGCCTGATCCGTATTCCGATGGAAGGAAAAGTGGAATCGTTAAACGCAGCGATTGCATCCGCCGTTCTCATGTATGAGGCACACGGCCAGCGCGCATAAAAGAAAGAGCGTTACCGGTTTTCTTACATTTCTCTTAACCTGCCGGAAACCTACTCGACAGAACCGGTATTTTGAGCTAAAATAGAAAGAGCAGAGTCCGGGCTGAATTTCTGTCAGTCCGGTAAAACTGTAATATTTGCCAGAAAAGCAAAAGCTGTTTTGGGAGGAAGGAAAAATGAGTGAGAAAAAAAACATCAGTAAAAAGGAGCTCCGAAGAAGAAAGCGGAAGCGTGCGCTGATGATCAAAACAGGAATTCTATGTGTTCTGCTTGTCATCTTCGGCATTGGAATCTGGGCTTTGGCCGGAGGAACAGAAAAAATCCAGCAGAAAGCACAGGAAAAAGAGGATCAGAAAACAGCAGAGGTGGACGGTTCCGTATCGTCGGACAGCACGGGAAGTGCTGAAGCGCCGACAACGAAAGCACAGATTATGGCGGAAGCCGATGCACTTGCGCAGACATACGATTACGATGGAGCCATTGAAAAGCTCCAGAGCGTAGAGGGCGCAGCAACCGACGCGGATATCATCACAAAAGTAGCAGAGTACACCAGCACGAGAGATGCCTGTGTGCGCGTCAACGTCAACGAAGTAACCCACATTTTCTATCATTCTCTTGTAGTCGATCCGCAGAAAGCTTTCTATCAGGACAACGCACAGACCGCAGGCTTCTGCCAGTGGATGACCACCGTGGATGAGTTCAACGCGATCACCCAGCAGATGTACGACAGAGGATATGTCATGGTTTCAATCAACGATCTCGTGAAAAAGACCGTAGATGATGACGGAACCGTTCATTACGAGGAAGGGGACATTTACCTGCCGGAGGGCAAGAAAGCATTCGTTCTTTCTCTGGATGACCTTTCCTATTACCACTCTTACGACGGACGCGGCATTGCCAGCAAGATGGTAGTCGGCGACGACGGAAAACCGACCTGCGAATACATTCAGGATGACGGAACTGTTGTGACCGGTGCTTACGACTGCATCCCGCTGATGGATCAGTTTATCGAAGCGCATCCGGATGCCGTATACCACAATGCGCGCGGAACCGTAGCACTGACCGGCTACGATGGAATCCTCGGATACCGCACCGACGGTGATTACAAGACGAGAGAAGATCTGACGGATGATCAGGTAGCATGGCTTGATGCACACCCGGATTTCGACTGGGATAAAGAGTGCGAGGAGGCGAAAAAAGTAGCCGATGCGATCAAAGCAGACGGCTGGACATTCGCAAGCCATACCTGGGGCCATATCCGTGTCGGCGACAAACCGATCGAGACGATCCAGGCGGATACCGAGAAATGGCTGACGTATGTTGCACCGCTCATCGGCGGAAGCGATATCATCATCTTTGCACATGGACAGGATCTTTCCGACTGGCACGATTACACGATGGACAATGAGAAGTTTGCTTACTTAAAGAGTCAGGGCTTCAACATCTACTGCAACGTAGATTCCTCCCAGTATTTCGTTCAGGTAAGAGACAATTACCTGCGTATGGGACGAAGAAACCTGGATGGATACCGTCTGTACCAGAACCTCTACGGAGGCGGCGAGGACAGAACAAGCGATCTGTTTGATTCTGCCTCTGTTATTGATCCGCAGCGGCCGACAGATCCATCTCTTTACAATTTAGGTTAAAGAATTTTGAAAATGAAAAAGATCTCACAGAACTTTCTATTATTTATAGAAGAAAGTCTGTGGGATCTTTTTTTCAGCAGGGCGAACCGTTTACAGATATTTTTCTACGAGCGGAAACGGCAGAGGCCCGAGACGGAGCAGTTTTTCATGGAAACCGATCAATGAGAATGAGTCACCTTCCTGTTCCTGCACTTCCGAGAGGAGCTGCGAAAACGAGAGCGATCCGACACAGTATTTCAGATAGTTCGCCGGTGTCTCGAGAATATACTGATATAAAGAGGCAGCGGCCGACGCATCCGTGATGCCGAACTGCGCCAAAAAGGCTGACGCATCCGAGAGGAGCCATCCCTGGCTGTGGATTCCGAGATCCAGCAGCGAGCAGAGGGTAAGATGCACCGAGCGGTTCAGATACCAGAGACGGCAGAGCGCCTGCGTGTTTGCATCGAGATTACGTGCGGCGTAGCGGCAGGCATATGATTCAACGTAGGTTGCCCATCCTTCTACATAACCCGACGGCGCGTAGAGATGGCGGATCAGAAGCGGGTCGGAGCGCGAGAACGAGACGGTCTGGTACAGATGGCCGGGAAAGCCCTCGTGGGCAAGTGTGGAATACAGCTCGATGCCGGTCATCTCATCCGCGGGATTCAGGTAAATGGAGTTGGGTGAATTGACATCGGCGGGCGGGGTGAGATAAAAGGCGGGGCTTAAAAAATCCTTGAGAGAGTCATCCACGGTCTTTACTTCGTATGCGATACCCGAAAGAACGGGAAAATCTTCAGAAACGGCATTCTGCAGATCGGCAAGCATTTCCTCCGGCGTGGAGAACGGCAGCACGAGCGCCTGCTCGGAGAGGGAGAGCGACGGATTCTGATCGAGAATGATCTGCATTTTGGCACACTGGTCCGCAAGCTGCTGTGTTAAAAGGCGGGTCAGCTCCTCCGGTGAAACGTCAACACCGACGCGGCTGCGGAGAAGATACGCATAGTAGGAAAGTCCGCCTTCCTGCCGGGAAAGACCGCCGGCGTTCTGCGTTCCTTTGCCGCGGAGTGAAGAAAGCGCATCGGAAAGAGAGCGGTAGGCGGGAAAAACACAGGAGGTAAGGAGTTTTTCATGCGTCTGCAGACAGAGATTCCTTTCCGCCTCAGAAAACAGTGAAGACGCCTGCAGTTTATTCTGAAAAACGGTGTGGAGCAGATGGCTTTCCGGTGTATCCGCGTCGGCGAGAAAAGCACTGCACTGGCGGATAATACCATCGACCGCAAGGTCATTCTGAAACACGCCCTGCCGGGATTTTTCCTGCTCGAGTGCGATGAGGTCGGAGAAATAGCGCGGGAGATCCTGCAGAAGATGGAGGTAATCGGCGATATCCTGCTGTGTGCGGAATGGGTACTCTGCGAGCAGAATGGGAAGCTGTGCCTGAATCCCGAGCGACGGACCGAGCGGTTCCGCAAGAAGGCTGGTGCTGCCCGGCATTTTCTCGCAGTCCAGCTCGTAGAGCAGAAGATCGAGCGTGATCTGATTTTCCGCGGAGAGGCGGTTTCGATGAAAGGATGTGAGCGTTGTTTCCACACTCTGCAGCAGGGCATCATACGAGGTGCGGTCAGGGATGGAAACCGTGCCGAACGAGGCAGTGCCGGGGGCAATTCCGCGGGAAGCCGGATCGGCGAGGGTATAGTGGAGCGTGATGGCAGAAGAGGTTACCTCGGAGTGGAACCGTTCCTCCACATACGCGGAAAACCGGCGGTTCTCACCAGGGGAAAAGAACGGGGAAAAATACCAGAACAGCAGAGCGAAAAGAAGTCCGCCGCACAGAAGCAGAGGGAACAGGATGCGGCGGTGCAGAGAAGCTGGTTTCATAGAATAGGCTCCGGTGCGGACAGTTATCATAAAGTATGTAAAAAATGCTGATTTTATGCGCTTTTTCCGTGGCCTTTCATTTGACTTTCCAAAACGGCTTTGCTATAATCAGTAACGAATGAAATAAGGGACTTTTCAGTGCGGAACGGATTTGAAAAAGAATCCGCGAAGGTAAAAGGGAATCAGGTGGAAATCCTGAGCGATCCGGTCACTGTAAGCAGGGAGTGTTAGCTGCAGAAATGCCATTGTGCGAAACGCATGAGAAGGCGCGGCTGCCGTGAAGATCTGCGAGTCAGGAAACCTGCTGGAAAGGTTAGTGAATCGCTTCCGATAAAAGCATATATATTCATGGAAAGATGTACGAAGTAAAATCGGACATCTGCTTTTTTGTCGCCATGCGTCCGAAAAAGAGCTCCGGTGGAGAAACTCTTTTGCAGAAAAAGCAGATGTCTGTTTGTCTTTTCGCAGAAAAAATGTGTCCTCAAAAACAAGATTACTTGCAGGGAGACATCATTGACGGGGACAGGCACCGCCCAGCTGCCTGAAAAAGTCAGACGGAATCCGGAGCAGATGCGCGAAGGAGATCCGAAGAAAAGGAGAAGTTATGAAAGGAAATTCAAGCAAATTTCTGGCACTGCTGCTGTCGGCGTCCATGATCATGAGCCCGACTGCCAGCGTATTAGCAGATACGCAGGAAAAAGCAGCACAGACAGAAAGCAGCGCAGCCGCAGAGGAAGCGCCGCAGAGCGAAGAAACAGCAGAGACGGCAGAACCGGAAACAACACCGGCAGAAACCGAGAGCAGTGAAAGCACTGCAGAGACTCCGGCAGAAGAGCCGACGGAAACACCGGCCGCGCCTGCAGAGGATCAGACACCGGCAGGATCTGACGAGACCGAGACACCATCCGCAGATGAGGATGCTTCGGAAGATACTGCAGAGGACACTGCAAAAGACGGTGAAGAGACTGCCGATACCACAGAAAAAGAGCCGGAAGCAGCAGATGAGACTTCCCAAGATGCTGAAAAAGAAACACCGGCAAAAGAAGAAACCAAAGATGCTGTAAAAGAGAATACCAGTCCGGCGGCAGAACAGCCGAAAACGGAAGTAAAAGAAACAACCAAAAATGAGGCATCCAATACAGCCGAGGAGAAAGAAACAAAAGCAGCGGAAGCAGCAAAACCGGCAGATGGTGAGTATGAGACTTCTGCAGAAGCAACCGGAAGCATGTTCCGTGTGATTTCTTCCAGACTCATCGTAAAAGATGGAAAACTGAAAGCATCCATTCTGCTGAGTGGAACCGGCTATGATTACCTGTATACGGGAACAGCAGCAGAAGCTGCCGCAGCAGATGAAAAGAGCTGGATTGCTCCGACAGGAAGCGAAACCTATACGGATACGAAGACCGGTGCAGAAAAGACCGGATATCGTTTTGAAATTCCGGTGGAAGAGCTTGACAAACAGATGGATGTTGCCGTTCGCTCAGCCAAGAAAAAAACATGGGCTGATAAAACTGTTACGATCCACAGCACCGCTGCAATCCCGACGGTAACACCGGAACCAACCGAGACTCCAAGCGAAAATCCAGGTGAGGATTCCTCGAATAAGCCAGCCAGTGTAGAAGCACCGGTTACCAAAGAGGACGGCAGCGTATTCAAAATGTTCGTCATCTCCGAGGCAACAATGATCAACAAGGGCGATAAACTCGTTCTTACACTGAAAACAAACAACGTATCATTTGATAAACTGTATCTTGGAAAGAACGATGACCTTGCAAAAACACCGGCTATCCAGGGAATGCAGGAAGCAAACGGCGGTTATTCCTTTACATTTGAAGTAGATGCGGACAAAGCCGGCACAACCGTTCCGATCGTTCTTGGAAAGAAAGACGGAACCTGGTACACCAAACAGCAGCTTTATCTTGCAGTTCCGGGAAGTAAAACACCGGAAGTAACTCCGATACCGGAGCCGACCGAGACTCCGGTCCCGACTGCAACCCCGACTCCGAGTGAGACTCCGGTTCCAACCGCAACTCCAACTCCGGAACCGGCGAAAGTAGAAAACGGTATCTACAGCGGAACCGCGGAGACCGGCGCAGCTATGTTCAAAGTAGTCGGCGTAGAGCTGACCGTAAAAGACGGCGACATGAAAGCACGCATCACGTTAAGTGGTGTTGCCTACGATTATCTGTACATGGGAACACCGGAAGAGGCAGCTGCCGCAGACAAGAGTGCATGGATTGCAGGCGTCGGCACCGTTGATTACACAACAGCAGACGGCGAGACGAAAACAGGAATGCAGTATGATATTCCGGTAGCAGCACTCGATCAGGCACTTGTTGTTTCTTCCCACTCTGCAAAACGGGATAAATGGTATGCAAGAACCATTACTATTGCATCTTCCAGTCTGAAAAAGACCGCAGATCTTCCGGCAGATGAGACCAATAAAGTAGCAGATGGTATTTACAGTGCAGAGGCAGCAACTAATGCAGCAATGTTCAAGGTAGTCGGCGTAAAACTGACCGCGAAAAACGGAAAAATGACAGCAGTTATCACCTTAAGCGGAAGCGGCTATGATTATCTGTATATGGGAACCGGAAAAGATGCGGCAGCAGAGAGCGGCGCATGGATCGCTTCCACCGGAAAAGTGGACTACACCTTAGACGGTGAAACCAAAACCGGAATGCAGTTTGAAATCCCGGTAGAAGCACTGGATCAGGAACTTGATGTAGCAGCTCATGCAGTAAAGAGCGGCAAATGGTACGACAGAGCCATCACGATTGCATCTTCCAGCCTGAAAAAGACCGGAGACCTTCCGTCGGATGACAACAAGGGCGATACTCCGAAACCAACCCTCGTTCCGACCAATACCCCAACCGTATCTCCATCTGAGACACCGGTTGTAAAACCGACCAGCACCCCGACTCCGGCACCGACCCAGAAACCGGCCGATACCAAACCGGAGCAGGAATCCAAATATGAGTCTGACTTAAGCGGCGGCACATCCAAAGTAGACAGTGCAACCACACTGGCAGACGGCGTTTACACACCAGACGGATTCTCCTTCTCCGGCGGATCCGGAAAGGTAACCATCTCCTGCAGCAAGATTACTGTAACGAACGGACAGGCTTATGCAACGATCGCATTCAGCAGTCCGTACTACGGATATGTAAAAGCAAACGGAAATAAATACATGGCAAATGTCAGCGGCGGAAGCAGCATCTTCACCATTCCGGTTGAGCTGAACAAGAACAATACCATCATCGGTATGACCACCAGAATGTCCGTTGCCCATGAGATTTCCTACAACATCTTCATCTCCCTGGCAGCAGCAAAGAAGGGCGGCAGCACTTCTTCCAGCACAGGATTTGTAAAAGCAGACGGAACAATCTCCACGATCAGCACCGATAACTCCAAGCTGGATACCACCGCTCCAGAGATCATGGGACTGGAATACAAAGCAGAGACAAAACTTGCTTACGCAGAGTACTTCAAGATGTATCATTACGACGAAGGCATCACCCTGCTGGAGATCGATATGACAAAAGATACCGAGCGTGATCCGGAGAAACAGACCGAGGACGACAAGAAAGCAGAAGATACCGATACCGCAGCAGCAACCGACGAGGAAGAAGCGGCAGCAGCATCCAATTCCAAAAAAACCAGCACTGAGAAAGCGAAAGATCTGACCGAAAAGACAAAAGAGCTGTACGAAGGCAATGTTGTCAAATATCTGATCGTTCCGAAAGATGTTGAGATTCCGGCAGGACTGGACAAAGATATGATTGTGATCCAGCTTCCGGTTGAGAAAACATACGTAGCATCTGAGGATGCCCTGAAACTTCTCGACAAGCAGTTAGACGCAGCAGAGAGCATCAAAGCAGTCGGCATGGAGCAGAAAGACTGCCAGATCGAAAACATTGCAAAAGCAATGGAAGATAAAAAAATCTCCTTCGACGGAGCATTCGATGATCTGGACTACAAAGCTCTGGTAAAAGACGAAATCGACTTTGCAATTCTTCCGTCTGAGTTCCTTCCGGGAAATGCAAAAGATGAGGAAGATGCTGATGCAGCCGACGAGACCGCAGATACCAAATCTGAGGATCAGAAGGACGATAAAGACGATAAGACAACGGATGAGAAAGCAGACGAAGACAAGACTCCGGAAGAACTTCTGAAAGAGGAAAATGAGCGTCTGTCCGACACCGCAGAGCGTCTGGCAACCCTGACCATTCCGATGCTGGTTGACCGTTCCGCAGACGAGAAGACCGATCTTGCGAAAGCAGAGTGGCTGAAAGTCTACGGCGTGATCTTCGGATGCGAGGATCAGGCAAACGAGCTGTTCCAGCAGATGGTAAAGGCAGAAGAGAATAAATAAGTACAATAATTTGCAGCAAAAAATGAGAAAGGGCTGCTGCCGTATGGCAGCGGCTTTTTCTTTAAGAAAGGAATATCAAATGACAGGAAAAAACGAAAGAAAGCTGAAAAAATGGACCGCACTTTTTCTTGCAGCAGCGATGTCACTGACGGCCTGCGGCAGCACCGCATCAACGGGAAGCAGCACATCGTCCGCGTCGGGCACTTCGGCAGTTTCTGAGAGCAGCACATCCACAGCATCCGCAGCAGACGTTTCCGAAAGCCAGACGGAGAGCACATCCGTCTCGGAAAGTACAGCTGAAAGTGAAAGCACCTCCGAAGCCACTGCTGAGAGCAGCACCTCCGGGAGTGATACCGCATCCGCGGATGGTTTCGCAACGACAGACGATGTCAGCGACGCACCGGACATCACCGGAATCACCATCGAGAGCAAGATGGTCCTGAATTACGCCGAGTGCTTTAACGTATACTACTGCACAGACGGCTATAAACTGATCGATGTCAAAGACGGCGCGCAGTATCTGCTCGTCCCGGACGGAAAAGAGGCGCCGGATGACCTCGATTCCGACGTAATTGTAATCCATCAGCCGCTGGAACGCATCTACATGGCAGCAACCTCTCCGATGGCGCTGTTCGATGCCATCGACTCCCTCGATACGATTCGTCTCTCCGGTGAAACCGCAGACAACTGGTACGTACAGGATGCCGTTGACGCGATGAATGCCGGAACGATGATCTTCGCCGGAAAATACAGTGAGCCGGATTACGAACTTCTGGTCAGTGAGAACTGTGATCTGGCCATTGAATCCACGATGATCCTCCATTCCCCGAAGGTACAGGAGATGATCGAGATGCTCGATATTCCGGTCTTCATCGACCGTTCCAGCTATGAATCCCAGCCTCTTGGCAGAACCGAATGGATCAAACTCTACGGTGCCATGCTGGACAAAGAGGAGGAGGCAGCCGACTTCTTTGCAAATCAGGCAAGTATTGTGGAAAATCTGAAGGATTTCCAGAATACCGAAAAAACGGTCGCTTTCTTCTATATTAATACGAGCGGGGCTGCCGTTGTGCGGAACCCGGAGGACTACATTTCCAACATGATCGAGCTTGGCGGTGCGCGCAACGCCTTCCGTGATCTCCAGGACGACAGCGGAAAAACATCCGTGCCGATCACGATGGAGCAGTTCTACGATACGGCCGAAGATGCGGACTACCTGATCCACAACGCAAGTATCGATTCCACCGTCAAAACCCTGGACGACCTGCTGGCAAAGGATTCTATGTTTGCCGATTACAAAGCAGTCAAAGAGGGCAATGTCTGGACAACCGAGAAATCGATGTATCAGGCAACCGATAAAATTGCACAGTTTACCAACGACATTAACCTTCTGGTAACGGGCGGCGATCCGGATCAGATGGTATTCTTAAGAAAATTATCCTGATGGAGGAACGTATGTCAGAGAAAAAAAATATGACAGGAAAAGAGAACAGTTTCCATATGGAAAACTTCCGGCGCCGTTCGCGGTATGCCGCTGTGTTTCTGGTGCTGATTCTGGCGTTCGCTGCCATCACCGTGCTGAATATCAATTCCGGAAACGTAAATATTTCGATTCCGGAAATTTTCCGGATTCTGCTGCGGCGGACCGGAGAGGGGAAAGAGTACAATATTATCTGGAAAATCCGCCTTCCGCGTATTCTGATGGCGGCAATCCTGGGCGGTGCTCTGTCCCTGTCGGGCTTCCTTTTACAGACTTTCTTTGAAAACCCGATTGCCGGTCCGTTTGTTCTTGGAATTTCCTCGGGAGCCAAAATGGTCGTGGCGCTGACCATGATCTTTTATCTGGAGTGGGCGCGCAATATCACATCTTACACGATGATTGTTGCAGCATTCTTAGGATCCCTTCTCTCCGTCGGCTTCATTCTGCTGATGTCCCGACGGATCAAAAATATGGCAGGACTTCTCGTCGGCGGTATTATGATCGGTTACATCTGCTCGGCGGTCACGGATTTTGTTGTCACCTTCGCGGAGGATTCCGATATCGTCAACCTCCACGGCTGGTCACAGGGAAGCTTCTCCGGCATGAGCTGGAGCAACGTAGCGATCTCTGCGGCTGTGATCGGCATCACCTTTGTCATCACGTTCCTGATGGCAAAACCGATCGGTGCATATCAGCTCGGTGAGGCGTATGCGCAGAGCATGGGTGTCAACATCAAAGTATTCCGCATCGCGCTGATTCTGCTTTCGAGTATTCTCTCCGCATGCGTCACCGCATTTGCCGGTCCGATTTCGTTTGTCGGCATTGCCGTCCCATTCCTCGTCAAACAGAGCCTCGGCACATCGCGTCCGCTCGTCGTAATCCCGGGAACGTTCCTCGGCGGAGCCGTCTTCTGTATGATGTGCGACCTGATCGCGCGTATGGCGTTTGCACCGCTGGAGCTGTCCATCAGTACGGTCACATCGATCTTTGGTGCGCCGGTCGTCATTTTCATGATGCTGCGCCGGAAAAGGGGGTAAGAGAATATGAATGAATATTATTTTCATCTGGACCACCTGACGGTCGGCTATGATAAGAAGCCGCTGATCAAAGATATCTGCATCGGCATCGAAAAAGGCGAGATCGTTACGCTGATCGGACCGAACGGTTCCGGTAAATCAACGATTCTGAAAAGCATCACCCGCCAGTTAAAGCTGGTCGGCGGAAATGTGGAGTTTGACGGGAAAAACCTGCATGAGCTTTCGTTCCGTGAGTTGTCCACGAAGATGGCCGTTGTGCTGACGGAGCGCATGAAGCCGGAGCTGATGACCTGCCACGATATCGTGGCAACGGGCCGCTATCCGTACACCGGACGGCTCGGCATGCTGACCCGCGAGGATGAGGAGAAGGTCGAGAAGGCGATGCGCGCCGTTCATGCCGAAGAGCTCGGCGGCCGCGATTTCAACGCCATCAGCGACGGCCAGCGCCAGAGAGTGCTTCTTGCGCGTGCGATCTGTCAGGAGCCGGAGGTCATCATCCTCGACGAGCCGACTTCTTTCCTCGATATCCGCCACAAGCTGGAACTGCTCGCGATTCTGCGCCGCATGGCAAAGGAGAAGGGCATCACCGTCATCATGTCGCTGCATGAGATCGATCTGGCACAGAAAATTTCAGATAAGATCATCTGCGTCAAGGGCGATGCTATTTCCCATTTCGGCGCACCGGAGACAATTTTCCGCGAGGATATCATCCGCGAACTGTACGAGATTGACAATGGTTCGTTTGACCCGTGCTTCGGAAGCATCGAGCTGCCACGGCCGGAGGGAACACCGCGCGTCTTTGTCCTCGCAGGCGGCGGAACGGGAATCCCGGTGTTCCGGAAACTGCAGAAGGAAAATGTCCCGTTTGCGGCAGGCGTCCTGTATACGAACGATATCGATTACCAGCTTGCCCGCATTCTGGCGATGGAGACGGTAACCGAAGTACCGTTCCAGGAGATCAGCGACGAGGCATTTGCCCGCGCCTGCGAGCTGATGAAGAGCTGTGAACGTGTCATCGACACCGGCGTCCCGGTGGGCATGTGCAACCGCCGGATCGAAGAGCTTAGGGCAGAAGCAAAGCGGCTTGGAAAGCTGGCAGAGTAAAACAAAGAAAAATCCAATCAAAATCTCCTGTCTGGGAACGAAACAATTGTTTTCCGAACAGGAGATTTTCTTTTTGCAGCCATTGTAAAAACAGTAAAAGAACACGAAAAATGTAATATTAAATTGTACGAAAAATTCACACAATTCAAGTCAAAAACCAACAGAGATTGACACTTAAAAAGTCAAGTGCTTTGTAAAATCTTTTGGCGAAATAACGGTTTTCTCTGTTATGACCAAAACACGCGTTCTGATTTCGCAAGATTTAAACACATGCTTTCCACACCGTTTTTCGTGGATAATGTGGATAACTCGGTGTATAACTTGTTTTTAGGCATGTTTTCGGTGGTTAACTATGTGGATAACTTGTGGACGAGATGTTTATAAAATTGGCCCGTGTGGAAAAACCCCGGTTTCTTTGTGCAATTTCGACAAAAAGAGGTTTTAAAGTTTTGCACGACTGACATGAAAGGTTTTTCAGATTTCAGAAAATACGGGAAAACAAAAAAAGCAGGCAGTTCTCCGTACAATACGAAGAATGCCTGCTTTTGCTGTATTCTATTCGGAAGAAGCCATCAGTGGCTGATCAGATATTTCTCTACCGAAGTCACACAGTTCGCGCCGTCGGCGGCTGCCGTGATGATCTGACGGAGCTGCTTCGTGCGGACATCGCCTGCGGCGAACACGCCCGGCACGCTCGTCACACCGTCTTCGCCGGCTTTGATGTAGCCAGCCTCATCGGTTTCTACGGTGCCTGCGATCAGTGCGGAGACCGGAACGATGCCGACGGCAATAAACACGCCGTCTACCGTGATCACACCGGCTTCCCCTGCCTTTTTGTTCGTTACCTTCACGCCGGACACCATCTCGTTTCCCTCGATGGAATCCACAACCGTATCCCACACCATTTCCACATTCGGCAGTGCCAGCAGTGCATCCTGGAGAACACCGGCTGCCCGCAGTTCATCGCGGCGGTGGATCACGTAAACCTTTTTGCACGTTCTGGCAAGGAAAATCGCATCCTCCACGGCGACATCGCCGCCGCCGATAACGGCAACGGTTTTGTCTTTGAAAAATGCGCCGTCACACGTTGCACAGTAAGAGACGCCCATGCCGGAGAGCTCCTTTTCACCAGGTACATTTAACGCGCGGTGCTCCGCACCGGTTGCAAGAATGACCGTTTTGGCATGATACTCATTTTTTCTCGTGCGGACAATCTTGATCTCTTCGTCAAGAACAAGCTCCTTCACACGCTCGCGGGAAAATTCCGCGCCCATTTTTTCAGCGTGTGCGCGCAGCGTGCTTCCGAGATCCATGCCGCTGATGCCCGGAAGGCCGGGATAGTTGTCTACTTCATAGGTATTCAGCACCTGGCCGCCGCTTGCAAAGTTTGCCTCAATCGTAAGAGAGGAGAGCTTTGCGCGTTTCGCATAAATCGCGGCAGAAAGACCCGCCGGGCCGGAGCCGATGATGATAACGTCGTATAAGTTTTCCATAAAAATCCTCGTTTTCGTCTGTAGTAAGCTGCCATGCAGCCATTTTTCTGAAAGTATCGTTACGGAGCCGGTGTTTCGGACGGTTCCTGACTGTCGGAAACGGAAGATGAATCTTCCGCGGAAGTTTTTTTGGCTTCTTCTTCCGGCGCTTCCGGCTGGTTGTGAACCACCTTGATGCTGCGTACCAGCTTCAGATCGTTGTCGATGCCGATTTCAGTGTAGTCCAGCTTTTCGTCATCACTATAGAATGTGTAGAGTGTCAGGTTACTATTCTCTTTTTCCGTTTTTTCTGATTTGGCATCCCCTGCCTTCGCCAGAAAATCGCTCTCGGAAGTGCCGAGCGTGATGCCGTTTGTGATTGAAATCGGAATCTTTGTCGTATCGAGATCGCCGTACAGCGAAGTAACGAAACAGTTGCGCACTGTCGTCGCCTCCGCGCCGTAATTATGTACGGTGCAGTAAAGCTTCTGACCGCCTTTTTCCAGCGTGACGTAGCCGTATTTTCCGTTTAAAACGGCCGTATCGGACTCTTTCGTATTGATGGTCCAGTCGTGGTCCAGAAGTTCGCTGACCGGAACGGGAAGATGATAGAGTACATCGTCAAAGCGGACGGTCCAGTCGTTGATTTCACTGCTGTCGGCTTCCGGTGCCTGGTAGGCCTCCACTTCCGGTGTTGTGGCATCGCTGACACCATCGAGCGCTTCTGCATCAGCCGTGGTCGTAAAGTTCTGCATATCGAGGGAATACAGAATTCCCGTTTCGTTATCGAAGCCGAGCGTGATCGTCTGGTATAGCCCGTACTCATACGTGAACTGCACAGAGGTATCGGCCTCATAACGGTCCTTTGGCGCACCGTAGATGCTTTCCACATCCTCCATCAGCGACTGCTGCAGGGTGACGCCGTTCGGCAGGCCGACATAGATATTCTGGCCCTCAGCGGTCGAGGTATCGATGTGAATGCCTCCGATCAGGCATTCCGCCACTGGCTTTGCCGTGGTGTCCGGATTGGCAATATCGACGGTAATCTGGTTTCCGTCCTTTTCAAAGATTTCGCCCTCTGAGAAGGATTCCGGCTGGATTTCCTTCGTGTCGTCGCCGCTGTAGACCCAGCCAAGCGCTGTAAAATCCGCGTAGGATTCCGGAATTTCGTATGTATCGCCCCAGATGGCAAGCTGAAAACTGTTCAGGTTCTTCGAGAGATCCACATCGTATTCCGGAATCTCGTCGGAATCGCCGGAGGCCGCCAGATTGTCTTCGGGGTCGTCATCGTCGGTACTCTGACTGATGGTTGTGATCGGAATCGTTTCTGTTTTCTTTCCGCAGCCGCTCGTTCCCACGAGGAAAGCGGCAAATACTGCTGTTAAAACCCAACGGTATTTTTTCATCAAAACCTCCTCATAATAAATGGTTAAAAATATTTGAAAGTTACTTCATGTAAGTAACGATATCAGTTCCCCCTATTCTATCACATTCCGCTTCGTTTTCCAATGTCTGAAGCGGATTTGAGAAAAATGGTTTTTCAAAAGCGCGGTACGGAATACATATTTAGTAAGGAACTGGAAAGGGCAGAAGTCTGGGAGGAGGCTGTGTATGCGTTTTACAAAAATGCAGGGCTGCGGAAATGATTATATCTATGTAAATGCTATGGAGGAGCGGGTGGAGAGTCCGGGACGGCTGGCAAAAGCGGTAAGTGACCGCCATTTCGGCATCGGCGCGGACGGGCTGATTCTGATCGGGGCATCCAAAACAGCAGATTTTTCGATGGAAATGTACAACGCCGACGGCTCGAAGGGCGCGATGTGCGGCAACGGCATCCGCTGTGTGGGAAAATACGTGTACGAGCATGGGATGACGAGAAAAACGACGCTGACTATCGAAACCGGCAGCGGAAACCGTGTGATTCATCTGCAGACGGGGGAGAATCCGAATGAGATCTGTCAGGTGATAGTGGAGATGGGAACGCCGGAATTCCGCGCCGCACAGATCCCCGTTGTTTCTCTGGGGGAATATGTGCTGGAGCATAAAATTGCCGTGTGCGGGGAAAATTATACGATGACCTGCCTTTCGATGGGAAATCCGCATGCGGTGATTCCGGTGGAAGATGTGGAAAAAATATCCATTGCAAAGACCGGTTCCGCTTTTGAACACCTTTCCTGTTTCCCGGACCGTATCAATACAGAGTTTATCCAGATTTTAGATCAACACACAATAAAAATGAGAGTCTGGGAACGTGGGAGCGGTGAAACGCTGTCCTGCGGAACGGGAGCGTGTGCGGCAGCCGTCGCGGCGATGCTTTCCGGTTGTGTTTCGGAGGGAGAAACTGCCGTAGAACTGCGCGGCGGCAGGCTTTTCGTTACATGGGACCGGACGAAAAATAAGGTCTTTCTGACCGGCCCGGCCGAGACCGTTTTTGAAGGAACGCTTGCAGAATGAATTTGAAAAATGCAGATTTCTGTCTGCACGAAAGAGCAGTATGCAATATTCTGAAAATAAAAACTTACAGGAAATGCCTTTTCTTTTCAAAAGAAACATGCTACAATATGTGGTGCCCGCTACAAGAAAAGGGTGGGGGACACACAAGATATAGTGTTTGATTTGGAGGACACCACAATGGTTTATATTATCAAAAAGGACGGCACCAAAGAAGAATTCGACGCGCAGAAGATCGTCCGTGCCGTAAATAAATCCGCACAGAGAATCCTGTATACCTTCTCACAGCAGGAGATTGACTTTATCTGTAAGTTCGCAACCGAGCACGTATATTCCCTTGGAAAGACCGAAATTCCGATCAGCGATATGCACAATATCGTGGAGGGAGCACTCGAAAAAGTAAACCCGGCTGTGGCAAAAAGCTACCGCGATTACCGCAATTACAAAACTGATTTTATCCATATGATGGACGAGGTCTACACGAAGAGCCAGTCCATCCGCTACATCGGCGACAAGAGCAATGCCAACACCGACAGCGCCCTCGTTGCAACGAAGCGAAGCCTGATTTTCAACGAGCTGAACAAAGAGCTGTACCGCAAGTTCTTCATGAACCGCAACGAGCTGCAGGCCTGTAAGGACGGTTACATCTACATCCACGACCAGTCCGCACGTCTCGATACCATGAACTGCTGTCTGTTCGATGTCGGAAACGTTTTAAAAGGCGGTTTCGAGATGGGAAATGTCTGGTACAACGAGCCGAAGACACTCGACACCGCATTTGATGTCATGGGCGATATCGTCCTCAGCACCGCTGCACAGCAGTACGGCGGCTTTACCGTGCCGGAGGTGGACAAGATCCTTGCTCCGTACGCACAGAAGAGCTACGATTACTACGTAAAAGAGTTCCTGAAATATACCGACGCATCCTGGGAGGGTGCACAGGAGAAAGCCATCGAGTATGCGATCGACAAAGTAAGAAGAGAGTGCGATCAGGGATGGCAGGGAATTGAGTATAAACTGAACACTGTTGGATCTTCCCGCGGTGATTATCCGTTCGTTACCGTGACCCTCGGCCTTGGAACGAGCATGTTCGAGAAGATGATTTCCATCTCCCTTCTCGAGGTCCACAAAAACGGACAGGGCAGGAAAGGCCACAAAAAGCCGGTGCTCTTCCCGAAAATCGTCTTCTTATATGACAAGGCAATTCACGGAGAGGGCGGCATCGCAGAAGATGTCTTTGAGGCAGGACTTGACTGTTCCTCTAAAACCATGTATCCGGACTGGCTGTCGATGAGCGGCGAGGGCTACATCGCCGAGATGTACAAGAAATACAAGAGAGTCATCAGCCCGATGGGATGCCGTGCTTTCCTTAGCCCGTGGTACGAGCGCGGAGGCATGGAGCCGGCAGATGAGAACGACAAACCGGTCTTTGTCGGACGTTTCAACATCGGAGCCGTTTCCCTTCATCTTCCGATGATCCTGGCAAAATCCCGTTCCGAGAACCGCGATTTCCACGAAGTGCTCGACTTCTACCTCGAGATGATCCGCGATCTGCACAAACGGACCTACGATTACCTCGGCGAGATGCGTGCATCCACGAACCCACTGGCTTACTGTGAGGGAGGTTTCTACGGCGGCCACTTAAAACCGTCCGACAAGAACCGCCCGCTGTTAAAGCCGATGACCGCATCGTTCGGTATCACGGCGCTGAACGAGCTGCAGGAGCTGTACAACGGAAAATCTCTTGTTGAGGACGGACAGTTCGCACTTGACACGCTGAAATATATCAACGACAAGGTTGCCGAGTTTAAGAAAGAGGACGGCATCCTCTATGCGATCTACGGCACACCGGCAGAATCCCTGTGCGGCCTGCAGATAGAGCAGTTCCGCAAACAGTACGGCATCGTCCGCAACGTTTCGGACCGCCCGTATGTGAGCAACAGTTTCCACTGCCACGTAACCGAGGACATTACCCCGATCCAGAAACAGGATCTCGAGGGACGTTTCTGGGAGCTCTGCAACGGCGGAAAAATCCAGTACGTGCGCTATCCGGTCGGCTACAACAAAGGCGCGATCAAGACACTGATCGAGCGTGCGATGGAGCTTGGCTACTACGAGGGCGTCAACCTGTCCCTGGCTTACTGCGATGACTGCGGCCACCAGGAACTCGACATGGATGTCTGCCCGGTCTGCGGTTCCAAGAACCTGACAAAGATCGACCGTATGAACGGCTATCTTTCCTACAGCCGTGTCCATGGCGACACACGTCTGAATGAAGCAAAGATGGCGGAAATTGCAGAGAGAAAATCGATGTAAAATCATTGCGATATTTGTAATACGATAAAAGAACGAAATCCCCTGCGGGAAATCCATTCGGTTTGGATTTTCCGCAGGGGATTTTATAGTTCGGCAATTATTCTTCGATATCGCGGGTGATGTTGCGTACCCAGACGTATTTTTTATAATGAAGATAAACCGCAGGCAGTTTCACGATCTCATCGAGGTTTACGATACAGTAGACAACCATGACCGGCAGCTTCAGCCAGAACGCGGCGAGGAAACCAAGCGGTACGGAAAAGCACCACATCGCGCCGATATTTCCCTGCATATCGAATTTCGCATCGCCGCCGGCACAGAAGATGCCGTCGAGAACGGTGGTGTTGACCGACTGTGCCATCAAGTTCAGACCGCAGAAGAGAAGCATGTACTGTAGGTAATCTGCTGCGGTATCGGTCAGCGGAGCAAAATGGACGATGGCCGGGGAGATCAGCATGAGAAGACCGCCGGTCACAATGCCGATCACGATGGCGAGGCGGCTTAAGCGTCCGCCGTATTCGCGGGCTTTTTCCAGCTCATTCGCACCGAGCAGGTTTCCGATCAGAACACCGGCACCGCCGCTCACACCGCGGATCAGGCAGGAGAGGAGGCTCTTGGCAATCGTCGTAATCGAGTTTGCGGCAACCGCATCGCTTCCCATATGGCCCATGATGACGGAATACAGAACGTAAGCAATTCCCCAGACAAGCGCGGCTGCCAGAACCGGGAGCGTGTAGCGCCAGAAATCGGCGGAGAGCATTTTTCCGGCCGAAGAGAAGAGACGTTTCCAGAGAATCCGCACGTGGTCCGGTTTCTTTGTCTCGATGTAGGCCCAGATCAGTTCCAGAACGCGGGCCGCTACCGTTGCATACGCCGCGCCGCGGATGCCGAGTGCCGGAGCGCCGAAGAGACCGTAGATCAGGACGGCATTTAAAATAATGTTCAGCACAACCGCCGTGGAACTGATGCGGGAGCTGACGGCGGCGTGGCCGGTGTTTTTCAGCAGAATCAGGTAAACCTGTGAGACACCGCAGAGCACGTAGGAGAGTGCAACGGCGCGCAGATACTGGCTTCCGCTTGCAACGAGGGCTGCATCGTTCGTAAAGATCCGCATCAGCAGATCCGGGCAGAGACCGGCGAGAATCGTGAACAGACCGGAGAACAGCAGGTTTGCACGCAGCGCAATCGGAATGACTTTCTCAATCGAAGCCGCATCCCGTTTGCCCCAGTACTGCGCCGCCATAATACCGGCACCCGCCGCAATACCCGTGATAAAAAGGTTCAGAACAAACTGCACCTGCCCGGCCAGCGAAACCGCCGACAGCGAGGTCTGGTCAATCCATCCCAGCATGATTGCGTCCGTCGCGCTGACGAGAGCCAGCATAAAGTTCTGAATCGCAATCGGGAGGACGAGGAGCTTTAATTTCTGGTAAAACTCATCCTTGAAATTCATTCGTGTTTTCATAAAATTCCCCCAAAATAGTAAGTGATATTAGATGGTATTCTGCTGTATTATAACGGAAAGAAAATGGGAAAACAATGGCTAAAACAAGCTATTTTCTGGTCATTTTTGACATTCCCTGTATAATATAGAAGAAAAAGAACTTTTCCGGTGCCCGTGTCCGGTACGCCGGAAAGCGGAGAAGAAGTTTGATCAGAAAATCAGGTTTCCTTCAGCAGAAACTCCAGGATTTCTGCTATCAGAATAAATATGCCGGCAGCGGCTGTCTTTATAAAATCCAGAAATCCATGCAGGAGCTGGAGAAGCTTTTGAAAAAGAAAGACAAGAAACGGAAGTAGGTTCGGCTGCCATTGGAGCCGTCGTCGAAACAAACGGAAATATACGAAAAAATTGTGAAATTTAATAGAATTATAAGACCTGTTTTCGCTGTTTTTAACAAAAGTAAAGAAACAGTGAAAAAAAGGTTGCTTTTTTCGGCAGAATCCTTTATAATCTTATTTGTGTTCAGCGAGTGGATCATCCGATGAAACACAGAAAAACAAAAGTAAGCGCCTTTAGCTCAGTTGGTAGAGCAGTAGACTCTTAATCTATTTGTCCAGG
>ERZ791899.1152-NODE-1152-length-23825-cov-3.955280_pt1 | contig 23825 bp, 16 predicted proteins | sample MGYA00510151_ERZ791899 | MGnify/ENA primary metagenome ERZ791899 (study PRJEB30046, sample SAMN00792118) | human gut metagenome | study: EMG produced TPA metagenomics assembly of the A metagenome-wide association study of gut microbiota in type 2...
GTTCTCCTCTCACGACTAAAGTCACGAGTCTCCGAACGCAGTATTAATGAATAATCGAAAAATAATAACAAATAAATGTATTGGAAAACTGTTTCCGGCCCTGTTAAAATTGTTGCAGTTTTTTTTGAATATTAATAGAACTGCAGAAAGAAGCAATGAAATGTATTGAATTACGAACATCACAACTGCTATGGATGTATAACTGAATATCAACAATAATTGTCTGAATTTGAAGGAATAAGTAGTGAATAAGAAGGAGAAATCATATGCAAAAAGTTGCAATTTGTAAAGAATGTGGACAAGAAATGAGTTCTCATGGTCTGATCGATCTTAATATTAAAGAATTAGAAGAACAATATCATGCAACTCATAATAACAATTAATTCAATGCTGGGCAAAAACGTCCTGTTTTTTATATGTGAAAATATTTTTTCTCGATTTCTCTCATATTTGTATTGAGAATATATAGAAAAGGAGAAAATCATGAAGAAAATATTTATTGTGTTACTAAGTATTCTGTGTATTACACAAAGTGTGATGGTTCCTGATAAAATCAGAGCTGAAACGAATCAAGTATCAGTCACAGAATATACGAGAAAACTTAAGAAGTTAGAAACATACGCAAATGGATATGGTGGAGATAAGAACCAACATATTTTGAATTATCTGAAAGACAGAGATGATGAATTTGTTGATTATTGCAATGAAAAAGACCAATCATTATCCGATTTGCAATATGCAGAAATCATAAGAACAAATGCAGGAAATGTAAATGTATATCAGCTAGTCAAAGGTGTTATTTGTAATTCATCAAGAAATGACTACAAAAAACATGTATCATATCCGGGAAATCCAGAATTTTATGCTGCGATTGATGAATTTTTTATTTCAGATGATGATCTGGCAGATAATATCTATTCTTATTACAGAAACTTAACACAGAAGAAAAGAGTGCAGAAGTTTTTAACTGATTTCTATCACATAAAGAGTAGCGATTACAAAACAATGAAGCAGATGATCACAAAAGTGAATCAGAAATATGGTATCAAAACAACAGATTCTTTAGTTAATTTCTTCTATGATAATTATCCGGGCGAAACTATGAAATATTTTATAATTGGTGGAGCAAATTATGTGGACATCGGTGGAAGCATTCCACTGGATATTGAAGTGACTCCTAAAAATGCAAAATATTCAAATGCAAAATATTCATCAAGCAATACAAAAATAGCAACGGTGGATCAAAACGGAATTGTTTATGGAAAGAAAAAAGGAAAATTCAAGATTCGTGTTGAAATTGAAGGACAATTCTCTGAATTTCCTATGGAATGTGTCAATCCAGTCGCACAGCTAGTTGATAAAACAAAAGAAACCGAAATTTTACTTGGAAAATCTGTAAAAATGAAAGTTGAGATTTCTCCAAAAAATGCAACGATTCAGAAAGTTACTTATACAACATCTGATTCAAATGTAGCAACCATAGATCAAAACGGAAAAGTAAAGGCTGTTGGACCAGGATATGTAAATATTACTGCAAAAGCTTACAATGGCACAAGTGTTGTGCATAAATTCAGAGTTTATCAGAAGATCAAAAAGATCAAATCTGAGGGCGAAAAAACATTGATCATGGGGAAACCAGAAAAAGTAAATTATCAGGTATTCCCTTTAGGGTTTACAGATAATAAGATCAAGTTTTCCTCAGCTGATCCAGAGATCGCGACCGTAGATAAAAATGGAATGATATATCCAAAGAAAAACGGATCAACTCAGATCATTGTCGAATCAAAAAATGCTGCAGATATTTACAGCGTTACAAATGTAACGGTAATCACAAAAATGAAAGAAATCGTTCCCAATAAGTGGCAGTCTTATTATATGGGATATTCTCAAAAATTCCGTTATGATACTGATCCTGTAACAACATCAAACAAAGAACTTGTGTATGAAATGAAGAAGAATGATTATGCAAGTGTAAAGTCAGATGGAACGATTGTTCCAAAGAAGATCGGACAGACAGAAATGACTGTAAGATCTACCGATGGGACAAAATTATCAAAAAAAGTTACTATTTACATTGAACAAATGGTAGAAAATATCACTGTGAAAAAGAATATTTATTTAAAAAAAGGAGAAAGATTCCATGTTTATTATACGATATCTCCTGTGAATGCAACAAAAAAGGCGATCACTTTAAAATCAGGGGATAAAGAGAAAGTTGAGACAAATGGAGATAGCGTGATCGCAAAAAGATATGGAAAAACAAAAGTAACGATCCAATCACAGGATCCTGGACACAAAAGTGCAGAATTCTATGTTATTGTAAAACGTCCGTTATGGCATTATCTCGTAGTTGCAGGAATTGGTGTCCTCTTAATGGTTGGAATGGTAGAGCTTTTGAAAAAAGAACGAAAAAAGAAATAGAGTGCAAAGGGAGAGCAGATCAGTGAGCTGTTCTTCTTTTTTTTGTCTAAATATATACTCATACAACAATAAATCTTATATATGAAAAACTTTTTGGAAAAATTCGTTCATATTTATCTTTGAAGAGGTAAGACCGGATGCTGCCAGTGAATTGGAGGTGTCCGAGATGAGAATCGATATAGTAGTCATCATAACGATTGTTGTAACTCATTACGCTGAGAAGATATTAGATATTTTCGATCAGAAAACTATAGCAGTCATAAGAAAAATTAAAACAAAAGTAAAAGAAAACTTCAAACATAAAAAGCAAAAAGCAGATTTAAAAATAAGAAAAAGAGCCAATGTGCGCGAAACATTGGCTCTAAAAAATAAAGAGGATTATCTACATGAGATTCATGAAGATAACAAAAAATAAACTTTGGCCATAAAATGACCGTAAAATAACTTAAAAACAAGCATCCGGATATTCTCTTTTGACAGAGGATATTCGGAAATCTTACATATTTAATATGAAAGATTTTTATGATTTTGAAAATCACATATAAGGTTTTCTCCATTCATCACTTGTTATATCTTAAGTATGAGTGATAGAATGGTAGATAACTGTAAGATATTCTCTGGGGAATCTTGCATATTTAAAATGAGTATTAATTTTCCAAGTAGAAATTTATCATTCTCCTCATCCGTCATATTTGTAATGTAACAAGAAATGACGATCAGGAGAAAGGAGAACAGGAGTATTTAAATTCCATATTTTTTCCTGATTGTGCTTTATCTCAAAAAGGGATATAATCAAAGAAAGGAAGAAATATGGAACAAGATTTTGAAGAACGAAATCGTAGGTATCAGTCTCAAATCCAAGAGTTCTGTCTTATGCATGACACTTTTATGAGCAAAGTGTTTGAAGATAAGAAATGTACAGAACTCGTACTCAGGATCATTCTTGATCGAGATGACCTGATTGTAGATCATGTGAACTGTCAGCAGGATATCAAAAATCTGCAAGGGCGTTCCATTCGTATGGATATTCTAGCACATGACAGTAAAGGGGCCATACATAATGTTGAATTTCAGAACAAAAATGATGGAGCAGATCCTAAGAGAGCAAGATATAACAGTAGTCTTTTGGATGCGAATATCACTGAAGCTGGAGATGATTATGACCAACTGCGAGAAACGTATGTAATCTTCATCACAAAAAATGATATTCTTGGCAAAGGATTGCCGATTTACCACATCGATCGCATGATCAAAGAAACGGGAGAAAATTTTAATGATAAATCGCATATCATATATGTGAATTCATCAATTCAAGATGAAACGAAGCTTGGAAAGTTAATGCAAGACTTTTGGTGTAAACAAAGCAAAGAAATGAACTATGATGTTTTGGCTGAACGAGTTAGTTTTTTCAAGGAGAATAAGGAAGGAGTTAATGAGATGTGTGAGATCTTGGATGAAGTCAAAGAAGAAGGAAAAAATGAGGGCAGATTAGAAGGTCGCAAAGAAGGTCGCAAAGAAGGAAGACTAGAGACTTTAATCGAACTTGTTGGTGATGGTACACTTTCAACATTTAAAGCTGCAGAAATGGCTAATATGTCAGAGGAAGAGTTCAAAAAATATCTCTAATCTGAACATAACAATTCAATACTCCAAAAATCAAAGCAGGGAAGATTTTTCTTCTCTGTTTTTTTATATGTGAAAATTATCTTTTCTGAAAACATTCATATTTATAATGTAGTATTCAATGACGCATAGAGAAAGGAAGTAACATATGAATGATATGAAACAAATGATCGAACAGTTTCATCAGACAGAAGATGGTTATCAGAAAGAGAAGATTAAAAAAGATACCTTGGAGACCATGCAGGATGATATTGAAAAAATTCTAAAAGAGAAATATCCTGAATATAGTGAAAAATATAAGGATGATCTTATGTGTGAAGGTTATATGGCTGTTTTAGAATCACTGGAAACAGTTTCTCCTGATCTGGAAGAAAAAGAAATTGCCCGTCAGACGAAAGAAAAAATTGAATGTAATATGCGAAATTATGTAGAAGCTTTCGTCAATTAAAAAAAGAAGAGATCCGAAAATTATCGGGTCTCTTTGTTCTTTTTCGGAAGCACGATTTCTTTTTTGTAAATCGTCTTGTATTTGATCTCCTTTTTCTCATAATCCCAACCGGATATTTCAGAAATTTCATAGATTTTGTAATCTTTCATATAGATGATGACATCCATGCTCATCAACATCTTTAACGCATCCTCTCTGGAATAATCAGAAGCATATTTTACATAATCGGCTAATTTGTTTAATGCCTGAGTAGAAGATGCGCCATGAACAGATGCCCAACATTGATGCCCTGTATAAGCTGCATTTAAGAAAGGCAGGGCTTCAGCCCCTTTGATCTCTCCAATGATAAAATAATCTAAGTCAGTTAATAAACCATTCCTTGCAAGATCTGCTAATCCAATTGGCGGTTCATTGTAAGTTCTTGGAATCACTGTATGCTGAAACATTAAATCTGGGTGTTTATAAGTAAACAATTCCTCATTTTCCTGTATGATCAATCCAGATTTGCTGTATGGAATATATTCCAATAAAGTGTTCATTAATGTTGTCTTTCCGGATCCGCCTTTTCCAGTAAATAAGATCCCAGATGCTGTTTTTACTTTTTCTAATAAATAAGCTGCAATCTTTAAATCTTCGATCATTCCTGCATTATAAAGATCTTCAATATCTTTCTTTATGCGAGAAATTTTACGGATATGAATGTATGGATAAGGAACAGAGTTTACATAATTCGTACAAATATTGAAACGAAGAATGTTATTCTTATTTGTTGTTGTATCTGTGAAGTTCTGCACGGAATTCATCGGAGAAAGATCAGAATTGTTACGTATGGCTACTCCATCACAGAAACGTTCATAATCATAAATATCTCGAAAATGCAAATTAGAAGATAAACGTTTTCCATATCGTTTGATTCTGATCAGATTAGGAGAAATTACTTTTATGTCACTAATAGAATCATCGTTGATCAAATCTTCCAATACGTAATATCCAAAGATAGATTCGTCTACACGGTATAACATGATCTCCATTTCCTTTTCATTTAAATCAAACTTTTTACTTAAAAATTCTGTGACATGGTCGAAAAATTCTTCCCTTTTTATATCTCCCTTTCTAGCTTTTCGGACCATTCGTTTTTCAATTTTTGTAAAGTATTCTAGGACTTTATCCAAAATTGCTTCCTGCTTTTCAATCTTCATATCAGGATTTAACATTGCTTTTACTGATTTCGCATCATAGACCAATTCTATTTGATCCTGACGATCAAATCCTTGATCTTTTTTTGGAATGTAATAATCGATTCGATTTAAAAATGGAAGATTTTTAGGATCTTTGTCTTCAGAATGATCATCTTGGTAGGTAATATCATGCTTTTTCAAATGGTTGTTTAGGCGTTTGCGTATTTCAAACCATGCATCATCTTGCTTTAATGCTGGGATGATCTTCTCTGGAATATGTAGTAAAATATGACAATGCGTATGTGGTTCTGAATTGTGGACCATCAAAGATAAAATATTGTCTTCATAGAATGTTTTTCGAAAAAAATCAAGGATGAGATCAATCTGTTGTATATAAGGAATATTAGTCATATCATCCAGCGGGATTTCCAAAAGTACAGCAAAATCCCCTTCATGAAACGGTTGATAATAATTATCTTTCCATAACTGAGGATAATTCCTGTTTTCTGCCCATGGGATATAGTCATAATCACTGTTTTTTGCCGCAATCCAGTTAATTTCTTTCAAAGCATCATCAATAATTCCAGCAAGAACTTCATCTGTGTGTAGATCAGCGTGCTCTCTTTTTTGTACTTCTGATTCTTTTTCCAGTTCTTTTAATGTTTGTATTTTCTTGATTTTTAAATAAAATTGATTCATGTTCAAGACTCCTTCCTATTTCAAATATGAGATTTTTGAAATTCATTTTTTTATATATGAAAAATTTTTCTGATCAAATATCTCATATTTATAATGTAAAAAAAATAGAAAGGAGTGCGAATCATTCGCAAATTAGAATTATGGAGAAATTCAAAATCACAAAAAAAGCAAAGATTGCTATGGCTGCAGCATGCGCTGTGATCGCTGCATTCGGAGGAATCTCTTTTGCTCAAAGGACAACGTTAGCAGACTATAAAAATATCACTTTAAAAAAGGAGAAAACGACAGCAAAAAAATCTGAGATCGACAGTTACATTCAACAAACACAGCAGCAGTATCAAAAAGAAGTGAAAAGAGCAGCGAAAAAAGGAGATGTTGTGATCTTTTCAAGATCTGGAACCTGTAAGAACAAGATCATAAATGAACTACATATGGCTTCTGCACAGGCAATCTTAGGAAAGGATCAATTCAAAAAAGGATATGATAAGCAGCTGATCGGAATGAAACCAGGTCAAAATAAGACATTTAATTACACTTATGGAAAAAAAGATACTTCTGATCATTGCGCAGGAAAAACAGTAAAAGTGTCTATTACAGTAAAAAATGTTTATGAAGTTCCAAAACTTACAGACAGTTTTGTTAAAAAGAATCTGATGTATGATAATGTTGCAGCATACAAAAAATATGTGAAAAATATGATTGAAACACAGAAGAAAAAAGAAGCAAAATCTTATTATGAAGAAACTGCATGGAATAAAGTCATGAATGGAACAACGGTTCGGAAATATCCGAAAAGCATCATGAAAGAATGCACTGATCAGCTGGATAAGTTTTATAGAAGCAGCGCAAAGAATCAGGGAATGAAATGGTCTGCTTTTATTAAAAATTATTTCAAGACAGAAGCTAAATATAAGTCTCAATTAAAGAAACAAGCGAAAAAACAGGCAAAAGAACGCATTGTAATTCAGAAGATTGCGAAAAAAGAAGGAATCAGCTATACAGATAAAGAATACAAAAAACGTGAGAAAAAACTTGCAGAAAACTTTGGTTATCAATCTGTGAAAAATCTTGAAAAAAACAATGATAAGTCAACGATCAAAGCATATATCATGAAACAGGATATCCTAAAGATCATTATGAAAAATGTGAAATACAAATAAGCAGAAAAGCTCTTCCGTTTCCAATTCAGGAGTTATGGAAGAGCTTTCTCAGAAAGAGGGTTCAAAATGAGACACAACGAGTTTTTAAAGAAAGAAGACATTACGATTAATGACTTGATCAAAAAGTATGGAATAGTCGCAGTTCTGTGGGCTTCAACAATTGTGATCATAAGCGAATTTTTAGATGACTATGGAAGGTGCATCTTTTATATATTCTTTGGTTTGTTCATCATGTGGGCTTATGTCAGTTTTTAGAAAGGAGTTTTTTTTAATTGAAAATTATAAGGAGAATCTTCATTGGAATCTTGTTGCTTTGCGTGATCGCTGCATCTGCCGGTGGAATTTATTTTTATCAGAATTACATGAAAGAAGCAGAGCAGGTAATTGCAAATAGTGGAGCCAATGACTTTAAAAAACATCAAAATAGTGTCATTTATGATAAAAATGGGAAAGTTTTAGTGAATCTTTCTGAAAATGCAAATAGTAAATATTTGATCTACCAGGATATTCCAAAAAATGTCCAAAATGCTTTTATTGCTGTAGAAGATCGGGCTTTCTGGAAACATCATGGAGTGAATGTAAAAGGAATTGCAAGAGTTTTAATAAAGTATATGACATCTGGTGGAAAAGAAAAGCATGGAGCAAGTACGATCACACAACAGGTGATTCGAAATACATTCATTGGAAAAGAAGTAAAAATGGACCGTAAACTCAGAGAGATCGCATATTCTTTTGCATTAGAACAAAAATATAGTAAGCAGAATATCATGGAGTTTTATATTAATAATATTTACTTTGGACATCAGCAGTACGGTATTGAATCTGCATCTGATTATTATTTCGGAAAATCTGCGAAAAAATTATCATTAGCAGAAACAGCATATTTATGTGCAATCCCAAATAATCCAAGCTATTATGATCCATTAAACGAACCAAATCATACGAAACAAAGACAGAGAAAGATCTTAAAAGATATGTATGAAACAAAGTTGATCACAAGTGGTCAATATAAATCTGCATTAGAAGAAACAGTCGTTCTGAATCGTCAGAAAACAGAACAGACATATGATGATCCCTCAACTTATGCGATTTATTGTGCAACCGTACAGATCATGAAAAAAGATGGGTTCCATTTTAGATATTCTTTTGGGTCCTTAAAGAGATACAGAAAATATAAGAAAAAATACAATATTGCTTATCGAAGTGCAAAAGAAAAATTATATACTGAAGGTTATCGAGTATACACAAGTATCGATCCGGAAGCGCAGAATAAATTACAAAAAGCTGTAGATGATGGGTTGAAAGGAGAAAAGAAATTACAGGCAGCAGCTACTAGTATTGATCATAAAACAGGAAAAGTTGTTGCAATCGTTGGTGGAAAAACAGATAAAAAGAAAACGATGGGGTTGAATCGAGCCTTTGAATCAAAACGTCAGCCAGGATCAGCGATCAAACCAATTTTAGTTTATGGACCAGCCATTGATTCTGGATATCACGCAGGTAGTACATTACAAAATGTAGCAATCTCAAAGCATGTTGCTGACTATGGAAGTTCTATTTCTTTAGAGGATGCGTTAACACGATCCACGAATGGAGCTGCTTATTGGTTGTGTAATCAGATAGGAATAAAGCGATGCCTGAATTATTTAAAGAAAATGGAATTTGGCTCTATTGTAGGAGAAGATGAAACTCTTGCATCCAGTCTTGGCGGAATGACTTTAGGTGTCAATACTGTTGAAATGGCATCAGCCTATCACTGTTTATTAAATGATGGAAAATTCATTGCCCCAACCTGCATTGAACATATGGAAGATGCAGATGGAATTGGCTTATATTTTGCAAAAGAACCAAGACAAATTTACAAAAAAACTACAGCAAAAGAATTGTTATCAATTATGGAAAATGTCATTCAAAACGGTACAGCAAAAAATATGAAATGGAACTCCAAACGATTTGCAGCTGGTAAAACAGGAACAACAAATGATGGAAAAGATGCATGGTTTGCGGGTGTAACCGATGAATATTCTACGGTTGTATGGGTCGGATGTGACAAGCCAAAAGCAAACGATGAGCTATATGGAAATACCTATCCAGTAAAAATCTGGAAAGCTTATAACAAATAAGGGAATCCTTGGAAGTAATTCCAGGGATTTTTTTATATGTGAAAAAAACTTTTTGTAAAATATCTCATATTTAATATGCGGGGGTTTTTGTTGTTTTTTATCTTATCTCTCATATTTAAAGTGTAAAAAAAATATATGAGGAGGAAATAAGAAATGGAACGACAAAGACAACGCACACTTCTTGAATGGGTCAGAGATAAGGTCGAATCTTTCTTTGCAGCAGTCTCTACATTCGTTGCAAGAGCATTACTTGGAAAGAATTTATTCGAGGAAGAGTATCGTAAGCTGTCCATGCAGGAAGAAGCAAAAAAGATGTTTGATAACACAGAAAAAGATAAGGGGGAAGAAGCAAAAAACAAGGAAAAAGCAGCAGAAAATGTAAAAGAAGTAGGACAAGAAGAGCAGCCAAAAGCAATCAATGTATCGCAATTGATGAATTCAAAAAACTCTTTTCAAGAATTATTTCAAAACGAAGATGTCCAGTTATTGAATGACTTGGTAAATCATTTAAAAGAAAACAATCTGAATGTCATGTCCGCAGAATACTGTGATGATCCATGGGGAAAATACATGCAATTCAAAATCTTAGACAAAGATCAAGAAGAACAAATTTATTCCATTGCGGAAAATGGAGAATCAAAAGATCTTGGTTTTTCAAGATTTATAGAAAAATATTGTGCAGACCATGAAATTTCAGTGTTCTTGACACAAGAAAAACAAATGGAATCTTTGATCAAAGAAATTCAAAAATCTGAGATAGAAGGAAGAGAATGCTATTTGAACGTCTGGAACCATTCATATAAAATTAATTCCGAAAATGGGAAAACGAGAATTATGTTAGATAATAAAGAAGTTTTTTCAGGACAATTGGATCTGCCGAGATTTGAAGCTGACAATGTAAATGTTTTTATAATAAGTGATCAGAAGCTGATTGAAATGAATCAACATGCTTTATCCAATATGATAGAAGCTATGTATCATGCAGAATTAGAAGAGCTTGGGTGTGATATCCTCAATGAAAAAGAGCAAGTTTGTTTAAATGATATTGTTGAGATGAATACTTCATTTCAGAATATTATGAAGCAACAAGATATTAATTTTTTAGATAAATTAAGAGTGGAACTTTGTAAAGAAACAGGATTGCCAATTACGACTTCCTATATTCTTCCTCCAAAGAGCTTGGATATGCATGGAAAAGAATCATTGCTTCAGATCAACATAGGAGAAGGAGAACAGGAAAAACACATTATGATCGATGAATATGGATGTATCCTTGAGAATGAAATGCCAGACGAAGAAGTTTCAAAAGCTTTACAACGAGTTTGCATTCAAGAAAATATTGCTTTACTGCCTGATTTGAAGGATTTTTCACAGTGTTTGCTCGATGAAGCGAAATACGATATTGTTGTTGGAAATGAAAGATCATCATTAAATTTCTGGGGAAATGAGATTGTGATCCAACAGGGGTCCCGACAGGATGAAATCTCTGTTCATTGTAATGGAAGACAATTATACTCTGGCGGATTAGAAAATTTAATGGATCAAAATATTGTGAAAGATATTTATGAAGGCGTTTACGAAGAAGGTCTATCTTTCCTTGGATATGATGTTGTTGAAAATGATCAAAACGTTGATACCTATTACGATCAGCCTTCTTTTACACAAGAAGAAATGGATGCTGCACAACAAGACTTTATGATGGAACAACAAAGACAATTTGAAGAAGACCAGATGCCGCAGGAATATTTTGATCATTCAGAATGTTGCGGTCCAAATGAAAGAGAAGAAGATAATTTTATCTGGGAAGAAGTTCAGGACGAACGATAATTTTTTTCAATAAGAAAGGAGAAAATCATGGCAAAGGTTATGCGTCCAGTGTATCAATGTGATATGAAAGGATGCCAATTTATTTCATTGAATGAAGATGACATGACAAATGTTCAATTTGTGACATATGACGAAGAAAATGGTCAGTTTTGCATGAAACACATGTTGTTATGTAATCAACATTTAGAAGATTTTCAGAAATTAAATGGAGATAAAAATATATCAAGACAAATATCAAAAAGAATCGATTCTTATACTCAAGAAAAGCAGCAAAAAAATAAAAAAGAAGAAGAAAATAAAAAAAATGTAAAAAAAGACTTGAAAAAAGAAGCAAAAAGAGATAATATAAATACGCTCCGAACAAACGTTCGAGGTACAAATAAAGATACGATCGCAGTAAGTTCAGAAAACGATATGCAACCATATTCAGCATTTTATAATGTCCATGAATTTCATGTCATAAAGAATGATAAGCAGCTTCCAGGATTATATCGGATCATCATTGCTCCATTATCAATTGAGTATGAATCTCATGGGACTGAAATCGTTGTATTGATTGAAAAACCTGATGGATCAAAAGAAACATTGTGTTCAACTTTGGAAGAACGAAAAACTGTCCAATTTGTAGATGAAATCAACAAGATCAATTTTACTTGTCGTGGTTTATGGGAAAATGGATTTTTCCGTTCTAAGATTTATCTAGGAAGTATGGAAGATCGCTCTATAAGAGTTGATAAAGAAGATGAAAAAGTTAATTCTTATCATCCAGAGGAGTACAACAGAGAATATTACCAAAGTCATTATCAGGTTACGATCAAAGATGGTTTAAAACTATACATTATCCCGATCATGCAAAAGAATTATCTAAACCAATTCACAAAATTATTGGTTGTGACAGAAACAAATTTACAGAGAAGCGCGCTTACAGATAATGATCAGTATAATGAGGGAGAAGTACAGCTATCTTATGAAGAAACAAGATATCGTATCACAGGTGCATGGCAAAATCATGAATTCTATGCAGATGTAACAACGATCAGTTAGAGTTTTTAAAATCTATCATATTTAAATTAGCAACATATGACGATTGGAGGGACTTAAATTGATCACAACCAAAGAAATGGAGCTACTCCATCAGATCATCTGGCAATACTATAAACAAAAAGAGATCAGTGATGTAAAAATGATCAATTATTTTTTGAAATGTACTGGACATAGTTTTTCAGTTCATGAGATTGCCTGGATGCTATCTTATACCAAAGAGTTAAGGAATCAATTTGAAAAGAAAGGGGAACTAAAATGAGCAAGCAGCAGTCAAAAAAACAGCAGAAAGAGGAACAGGTGAAATTTGAGAAGATCATGGAGATGTATCACCATGGAAATCAGGAAATGGCAAAATATCTTGCATTACAAGCGATGGAAAATTATATCAAGAGTTTGATGAAAAAACAATTTTCCACATATGTAACAAAATATTTTGACGACCTGCTTCAAGAGGGATATATGGCTGTTTTGGAAGGGTTAGAAACTTATGATGTGAAAAGAGCAAAACCAACAACCTTTTTCCGATTTTATATTGTGCACAATATGACAGAATATATTACAAGATTTGTAAATGAATCAACTGCACATTATCAGAAAAATAATCAGTTGATCCGTCAGGTCGAACGTAAGTATGAAAAAGATCATAAGGAAGCAACAGATGCAGATATTGCAATCGAGCTTGGAATGAACATTGAAACGATCAAAGCAACACGTAAGATCGATGGAAAGACTCTAAATCATATCGAATCAACAGATAATGATTTCTTTTCAAATCAGATGGAAGAAAAATCCCCTGAAGAAATTATTCTGGAGTCAGAAAAACGCAAAGCGTTAGCTGATAAGATTAACTCTTTACCTGAAGTGGAGCGTGTCGTTCTAAAAATGCATTTTTGTGAACAGAAATCACAGAGAGAGATTGCAAGAGAAACAGGATTAAAAACTGATGAAATCAGAAAGTCTAAAGAAAGAGGAATCAAACAGTTGCGCATGCGACTAAAGAATGATTATTCCGTAAAGGAAAGAAATCAAGAAGACGATATCTCTTTCTTAGAAGAAGATATGAGTGATGCAGCTATGGAAATGCTCGATCTCTTATAATGCAACAGAAAATATGATCAAAATTGAGGCAGGTTTTCCTGCCTTTTATTTTTTCTCTTATCTTTCATATTTAAGGTATGAATGAGAGATGAAAGGAGAAATGATATGAGATATAATAAGAGACCACTCTATGATATCGAAGAAATCTTAGATAATGTAACAGGAAGAGAAGTCGCAGAATACTTTGGTTTAGATATCGTTCACAGAGGCGCCTATGATTTTATCCATTGCCCAGGACATTTTGAACGTCTTGGAAAGGAAGATACAAGAGCCAACAACTGTATTTTAACGGAATATGGGTATCATTGTTTTGCCTGTGAAGAGACAGTAGGTGTCATCAGGATGATCGAAGAAATCGAAGGGTGTTCAAAATACGATGCGATCTGTATCGCTGGCGATATCGCAGGAGGAAAGGAATTGTATCAGATCAATGATGGAGATGGTTTTGAACAGGAAATTGAACGAAAAGAACGATTAAGTTCGAATGATCTAAAATTTATTGGATTGCTTCAATTTAAAAAAAGAGCTTATTTCCCAAAACAAGTCATTACATATGATCAGGCAAAAGAATTTCAACAAACAAAAGGATCCTGCGTTACAAAGCATTTGATCAATGGAGAAAATGGAGACCTTGATACAGAATACCTTGCATGCTCTCAAGAGAAGCATTTTGGCGTTAATCAGTTGTATCATGATGATTATGAGGCATATTGCATTCTCATCCGTAATAAATCATTAGAAACGGCACAGAAATATCAAAAGATGATCCAACTATGGTGTACTTCGAATGCGTATTCACAGATCATGCAAAAAATTCTACCTTATAACATTCAGTCTGTTATGAATGAATTTCGACACTGCATCAATCGAGCACATCAGATTTATCTGAGATTTCAGCAGGAATAAGACTTGGAATATCCAAGTCTTTTTTTTGAGCTAAAAAATCTTATATGTGAAAAATATTTATTTTCAAATCTATCATATTTAAAATGAAAGCAAAATAAAATCCGAACATTCTCATAAGTGAGAATATCCGGATGCTGGTTATTAAGTTTTTTTTACTGATCTTTTTCAGGATCAGTGCATTCATGAAAATGGAAGTTGCAATTCACATTGTCATGAATATCTATTTTTTTACTGATTTCTGAAAGGTTTTTATTGTGGCTTTCAGAAATATCATCATGAGCCGATGTCTGAGACACATTGGCTCTTTCTTTTATCCTGCATACATCTGTTTTGTCTTTTGTCATATATCTCGTGGCAGCAACGGTAACAACAAAGCTGATGATCCCATTGTTAGCCATATCGATTAGTTCCATGATTGTTTTTACTACGAATTCTTTCATCCCGAATTCTCCTTTCTTAGGAGCATCCGGATTTGCTTTCTCAATTCAAATATGCGATTTCTGAAAATTAATCTGACGATTTCATTTTTTTATATGTGAAAAAATTTTTTTTGAAGAAAAATCATATTTAAAGTGAGAAGAAAATAAGGAAGTAGCAGCATTTCATGAGCATTTCAAAGGAAATTCAAAATAATGCAATATATATCAACATGTCCATTTTTTTTCTCAAAAATATCATATTTATAGTGAGGCGTTAATGAGACGTTTCATTCGTTCATTGAAAATTAAATAACGCATTCAAAACAAAGTTTGTAAAAAAAGTAAAAGTGGATAAGTAATGCATGAAAGTTATTCTTTTCTCCGAAACATGAATTTTACCAGATAAAAAGAATTGATCTTGGAAAGTTTTATATCATATTTACACAATTTTTTTGAAAAGGGGGTATCTGTATGAATCAAGAAAAAAGAGCACCGCCAAAAAACAAAATGTTCTGAGAGCGAAGGAACATGAAACTAAAAGATAAAAAACAAGATTTTAAGTAAAGGAGAAAAATGATGACAAAGAATAAAATCATGCGTTATTTTAAAAAAGCTGTAGCTTCTACATTAGCGATCGCTACATCTTTTGGTGGAGTTGTCTCTGCAAATATGGTGACAACCTTTGCAGCAGATGCAAAATTAGACAATGATGTCAAAATTACAGCAAAGAAGCTGAAATATGATGATACAGAGTCTTATGTGTCAAAAAACATCAATAAAAAAATGGCTTCTATTAAATCTAGTAAGTCAGTAGCCAACATTAAAAATGATCTGGAACAGACAGGATATACGATCCGTTTGAAACAATTACTTGCAGAGGAATCAAAGATTCCAAGTAATTGTACTATTGATGAGTTATGGACAAAGCACTCTGATGCATTCCTTTCCCAATATACAAGCATTATCCCTGTTTATCAGGCAAATGATAATGCAGATTATTATGTTGTAAATTTAGCAGCATCAAAGATCAATCATACTGGAAAACTGTATGATGCAGCTTTTGTGAAAGGTACAGACAATGCAAATCCAGATGTGATCAAAGATATCAAATTTGATAAAACAACTGGATTAGCTTACATTCCAAAATCTTATTTTGAAAAAGATAAGAATGTTCTGATCACAGGACAGGTAATGAGTGCTGGATCTATTAAGGATCAGACAATGAGTATTGATACAATTGTCGATAATGGCGGAAACATTACAAAACAGGCAGTTGAAGCAAATACTTATGATGTTACAGTAAAGATCCCAATCACTACAAGTAAACGTGTCGCAGATAAATTAAAATTAAGTGACTTTGAGGTATACTTAAATGGATCTGAGAATGCAATGGATCTTACAAAAGATACTGCTGTTTTTGACAAAACAACTGGAGTATTAGAAATCGCAGCATCTCCTGCAAGTTTAACATCAGTTAAAGTAAAGATCAAAAAGATCGGAACTTTAAAATCTGTTGCAAGATTATTAACAAATGATGTGAACGCTTCCATTAGCGGGGCTTCAAAATTAAAATTTGTTACTGATAAAAAGACAGGTGACCCGATCGTCTTTGATAGGATCGATACATCTAAATTACAGGATGGACAGTATTTCGAATACAAAACAGCAATCCGTTATTTTTCAGATATCAAAGATACACAGGTAAACTATAATGCCAAAGCTTGTGCAGAATCAATCAAGCACAGCATTAAATATTTATATGTACCATCTGAAGATAATGATGCATGGAGTCAGTTATATAATAACAGTTCGATCAAAGATCCTCAGGCTAAAAAGAATTTAGAAAATGTTACTTTTGGTATGACCTTACCAAATTATAATGACTATAAATACCAAGTCACAGCAAAAAATGGAAACAAAGCGAAGTTGAACTTCCATCAGAAAGGATCATTTGTAACAACCTATACAAATGATGACAGCAATGAGAAAAAAGGTTCTACTTATAGCAGCCGACATATGTACGCTGGAGAGTGTGCTCATATCAGCAACCCTATGGGAGAATTTCATGATAAAGAAGATGGAAAGGTTCGTTTAAGAATCCTTCACGTTGACACATCTGCTGGTTATGTGGTCTTTGGATTAAACAGTCAAAAGATCAATACACAGTCAGGATTTGGAATCTACAAAGTTGCGATCCAGTCTAAAGGAAGCTTAAAGCTGAAAAAAATATCCGCAAATACTACAATGACAAACGGAAACAGTTGCTATAGTTTGGCAAATGCTGAGTACGGAGTTTACAAAGAAAAGGCATGTACAAACAAAGTAGCAACTTTAAAAACTGATGCAAATGGAAATTCTAAAGTCGTAGAAGTTGACGCAGGAACTTATTACGTAAAAGGTGCGAGACGTTTTCTGATAAATGAGAGATCATGAAACAGAAGGACTATAATAGTTACAACTGAATATCTGACATTTGAAATGAGAGTCGTCATGTTGACTTGAAGCAAATGATCTAAACTCCTGCATGCATAGGATCATGACAGTGTGAACATGTATGAAGCCAGGTAAAGTCGGCAGAAGGTTTTCTAAGTGAATCTTCATATGAAAACTGATATGCCGGGATGCTATAAAAAATCTAAGGTGAGAATGTAGAAAATACTGACGAATCTGCGAAGGTAAGGGTCTAAACGTAAACTTGATCGAAAGATCATGACTGATAAGATCAGGGCCAGATACCGAAAAGTAAGAATCTTTTATATGAAATTCGGGCGATCAAACAAGGATGATCGAATCTGACAGGCTCATAGCAGACACCTAAGGATTTATGGAAAGCTAAGATATTCGGAACGTCGTAAGCAAGAGACATCTAAGAACATCTGTCAATGGGATGGTAACTATAAGTACTTATAGATAAAAAGGATACGCAAGAACGGCGTATAGGAAGTAGTACGAAATGTTTTTATTCTTGTGAAAGTAGGGACACAGTACCGATGAAACTGTGATAACAAGCAGTGGAGGGATCGTCCCAAGTCTGATCGCGTGATCAGATGGAACGCCGTGTGCGATGAAAGTCGCGTGCCCGGTGTGGCGCAGGGGAAAAGATGGAGATCTTTGTATTAGTTTTTTGAAATGTATACGAACACAAAAATTGCAATTCCTCTGTTTTTGTCTTAAACTATTATTATCAACAGATTAATAAAAAAGGAGTGAACAATTATGAGAAAAAGAAAACTAACATTTGGATTATTTTCTCTGATGATGGCTGCAAGTGTTGCATTGACTGGAAATGTGAATGTCAGTGCAGCAACAAAGAAGCTCTCTGTGAATAGAGTTTATGAAAATGCGACCGTGATCAAAGGAAAGACCAAAAAGAAAAATGTAGTAAAAGTCAAAGTTGGCGGAAAGACATACAGCGTCAAAGCCAATAAAAAGGGAAAATTTAAAGTCAAGATTCCAAAGGTAAAAGCAGGAAAGAAATATACAGTGAAGTCTTATAAAAAGAAAAAGCTGTATGCGAAAAAAACAGTTTATGGAATTGCAAAAACAGTTAAAATAAACAAATTTACACCAAGCAGTCGAACAATTTCCGGTTATACCAGACCAAGTTATAAGGTTCAGATTACCGTAAACGGAAAGACATACACAAAGAAAGCAAATGCAAATTCCGGGGCATGGAAAATGACATTATCCAAAAAGATCGGTTCAGATAATGTGAAAGTCCGTGTGATCAAGAAAAACGGAAAGACATTTACGGTAACGACTGCAACACACACACATGATTACAAGCCAGTTTATAAGACAGTTCATCATGATGAACAGGGACATTATGAAACGGTAAAAGTTGATGCGTGGGATGAATATTCTGGATTTAATCATAATATTTGTTTAAAAGATGGTCGTGATTTAGATCAGGACTTTATTAACAGTATTAAAGATAAAACATACCCAAAATTGCCAAATGATTATCTTACTCTAGAAGATATGAAACGAGATTGGGGATGGACAGAAGAAAATGGATGGCCACGTTATAGTGATGATCTTGCCATTTATAAAGAAATGGGAGTCAATCCTAAGGATGTAAAAGATGTTCCACCATATGCTATGTATATTGCTAGCGGCGGTTGGGACGGAAAATGTGATGGTCATAATTATTCTTTACGTCCACATTACATTCATCACGATGCAACAACCAAACAAGTGTGGAAAGTCGATAAAAAAGCTTATGATGAAAAAATCATCACAGGATATCAGTGTGCTTGTGGTAAAACAAAATAATTTGTGCTCATATACGTTTTAAAAAACTAAAAAGGAAGATCAAAGTCTTACCTATTGTCGATAAACGAAAGTTCCTCAGGGATACTTAAAAGATGATACCGTTCATTCTGTGAAAGTAACAACAGATAATGATGATGAAAATCCAGCAATTGTGACTGTATCCGATCAGCCTGACAATGACCCAGTCAGTTTTGAGGTCAAAAAGGTTGATAAAGAAACTGGAGAAACTATTCAGGGTGATGCAAACCTTTCTGGAACGCAATTTACTGTGAAGTATTACAATAAATATTATAATAGTAAATCTGAACTTCCAAGTACTGCAACTAGAACATGGGTAATGCAGACAAAGAAAAATTCAAATGGAAAATACATTTTGTATTTCACTGATCAATACAAAGTAGCAGGGGATGAATTTTATAAAGATGCAAATAATAGACCATGTGTTCCTTACGGAACAATCACCATCGAAGAAACAAAAGCTCCAGATGGGTACAAGATCAGTGATTCTACTGTGTCTGTGAATGGACAGGTCTTAAATGACAGAACATATTTCACAAAGGTTAGTGGAAAAGATGGAGAACAGCCAAGTAAACTTGTTTCTGATTTTACAGTCAGTGATCCAACAAAGATGTATGCGATTCAGGTAACAAAAAACGATGCAGAGCTGAATAAGAGTGAAGCAATCGCTGGTAAAGACCATAAGTTAGCTGAAGATGCAGCGACTTTAGAAGGAACACAGTTCTCTATCATTAACCGCAGTGCAAATGCGATCAAATATGAGGGTAAAACAATCAATCCAGGAGAAGAGGTTACAAAAATCTCTACAACATGGAATGACAAAGAAAAGAAATACACTGCTCAGACAGAAGATCGCAGCTTACCTTACGGTACTTATGGTGTGAAAGAAATCGCAACAAGTCAGGGATACATGATGAGCGATGGTAATGAACATACCGTTGAATGCCATGGAGAAGATGGAACAACTTATACCGCAAATATGGTAGAAGGATTGAACTTCAAAAACCAGATCATTCGAGGAAACTATGTATTCAATAAGAAATCTGATGAACAAAAAAATGTCAATGCAGCATTTAAGATCACAAATGCAGCAACTGGAGAATCTCATGTTGTTGTAACTGACAAAAATGGAGAATATGATTCTACAGCTGTTGATCATTCCAAAAATACAAATGCGAATGACAAACTGTTAAAGGATTATAAAAAAGACACAGTTTTAAAAGCTTCTGATTTTGATCACAATTCCGGTACATGGTTTGGCCAAGGGGAAGACGGAAGTATGGCTAATGTCGATGACCAAAAAGGTGCTTTCCCTTATGGTAAATATGAAGTCGAAGAATTAAGAAGTGATTCCAACAAAGGATTACAACTTGTAAAATTTGAATTCTATATCACAAAAGATGGTAAAACAATTCAGGGTGGAACCATCACAGATGAATCCGAACCAAAGATCGGTACAAAAGCAAAGAATGAAGAAACAGATAATAACATTGCATCTGCAACAGATGATGTTACGATCATTGATACTGTAAATTACGAACATGTAGCTCCTGATAAATACAGATTAACTGCTACATTAATGAACAAGAAAACAGGTGCTGTTGTTCTTGATAAAGATGGAAAAGCAGTGACTGGAACAAAAGTATTTACAAATACAACAAAAGCAGGAAGCATTGATGTTGAATTAAACTTCAATGCAAGTGATCTTGGCGGAGAAGATGTTGTTGTCTTTGAGGTCTTAACAAGAGAATCTGACGGGGCAGTGATCGCAACTCATCAGGATATCAATGATGAAGGTCAGACGATCAGTTTTGTCAGCATTGGAACAAAAGCAAGCGATGCAAATACAGGATCTAATCTTGTAGAAGCATCTACAAACATGAAAATTAAAGATACTGTATCTTACAAAAATCTGATCGTTGGAAAAACATATACGATCAATGGTAAATTAATGGACAAAGAAACAGGAAAGCCTGCATTAGATGATGAAGGTAAAGAGATCACATCCAGTGTAAAATTTACAGCAGAATCTAAGAACGGAACTGTAGATGTTATCTTTGAATTTTCAGGAGTTAAACTTGCAGGAAAACCAATCGTTGCATTTGAATCTCTTACTTATAAAGGCAAAGAGTATGCAGTTCATCAGAATATCGAAGATGAAGATCAGACAACTCTGATCCCTAAAGTGTCTACAACAGCATCTGATAAGACAAATGGAACTCATATGTCTTATGCAGGCAAGAAGGTAACTCTGGTTGATACAGTCAAAGTTGAAAACATTGTCGAAGGAAGAGAGTATACATTAAAAGGAAAAGTGATCGACAAGAACACAGGAAATCCTTTAGAAATTGATGGAAAAGAAGTAAGTGCTGAAAAGAAATTTACAGCAACTTCTAATAGTGAAACAGTAGAACTTGAATTCGAATTCGATGGAAGTAATCTTGCAGGTACAACAACAGTTGTATTTGAAGATCTCTATGAGGGAGAAAACAGAATTGGATCTCATGCAGATCTCAATGATGAAGGACAGACTGTTTCTATTCCAAAGATCGGTACAACTCTTGTTGGAAAAGATAATCAGATCCATGTTGTAAATGCTGATCAGAAGATTACATTGGTGGATACTGTAAAATATCAGGGACTTGAAAAAGGTCGTGAATATGAAGTAAAAGGTATTCTTTACGACAAAGAAACGAAAGAACCATTCACTGTTAATGGAGAACAGGTAACTGCAACAGGTAAATTTACCGCAGAAACAGAATCTGGAACAGCCGAAGTTGAATTCACATTTGATGGATCAGCTCTTGCAGGAAAGACTCTTGTTGCTTATGAAGAAGTTTTCGATGTTGAAACGGGGGCGTTGATCGCTGACCATAAAGACATTGATGACAATAATCAGACCGTTGTAATTCCAAAAATCGGAACTACTTTAACTGGAGAAAGCAATAACAAAGCTGTCAATGCAGGAAAAGAAACAACACTGATCGATACAGTAAAATATGAAAATGTGGAACCTGGAAGAGAAATCGAAGTTCAGGGTGTTCTTCATGATAAAGAAACAGGAGAAGTTGTAAAAGTTGATGGAAAAGAAATCACTGCTACAGCGAAATTTACTCCATCAGAAGCAAATGGAGCTGCTCAGGTAACGTTCAAGTTTGATGCATCATCTCTGGCAGGAAAAACTCTTGTTGCTTATGAAAAAGCATATGATGTAGAGACAAAATCTCTGATCGGAAGTCATGAAGATATCAATGACAATGATCAGACAGTCAACTTCCCAGAACTCCATACAACTGCATTAAACAAAGAAAATGCAAATCATATTGTAGAAGCAAAGAAAAATGTTACAATTGTTGATACTGTATCTTATAAAAATGTTACTCCAGGAGAAGAACTGGAAGTAAAAGGTGTTTTATATGACAAGAACACAAAGAAACCAGTTATGAACAATGGAAAAGAAGTAACAGCTTCTGCAAAATTCACACCAGAAACAAGTGAAGGATCTGTTGATGTTACATTCACATTTGATGCAAGTGATCTGGATGGACACACATTTGTTGCTTATGAACAGATGTATGATGTAAAAACAGGTGCTTTAATTGGAACTCATGAAGACATTAATGATGAAGATCAGTCCGTACATGCTCCAAAATTACATACAACAGCAACAAACAAAAAAGATGGTTCTCACAACGTGAAACCTTCTAAGAAAGTTACGGTTGTAGACGTTGTGAAATACACAAATCTTGTACCTGGTAAGACTTATGAAGTACAGGGTACATTATATGACAAAGCAACAAAGAAACCATTAAAGATCAATGGTAAGAAAGTTATGGCTTCTACAAAATTTGTCGCTAAAGGGGCAAATGGAGAAGTAAAAGTCGTATTTAAATTCGATGCCAGTGCATTAGATGGTAAATCTCTGGTAGCATTTGAGCAAATGTATGATGTAGACACCAATACACTGATCGGAAGACATGAGGATATCAATGATAAGAAACAGACAGTAAAAGTTTCTTCCAAAGCAACTCCTCATCAGACATCTGAAAGATCAGGTGGATCAGGATCATCAGAAAGTGGAACTCCAAAAACAGGAGATTACACACAGATGATGTTGTTTGCAGGCATCAGTGCATGTGCTATGGTAGGAGGATATCTCTTCTATCGTAGAAGAAAACAGAATGCGTAATTAAAAACGTATAGATTCGAAGAAGAGTTGGTTTTGTAGCTGACTCTTCTTTTTTTTGTTCTTTTATATAATATCAGATAACCTTCAAAAAGAATCCGAAATCTTATATGTGAAAAAATAAAAAAAATAAATCAATCATATTTGTAGTAGGAATGACAAAATTGCAATTCCTCTATTTTTGTCTTAAACTATTATTATCAATAGACTAAAAAAAGGAGTGAACAATTATGAGAAAAAGAAAACTAACATTCGGATTATTTTCTCTGATGATGGCTGCAAGTGTTACATTGACTGGAAATGTGAATGTCAGTGCAGCAACAAAGAAGCTCTCTGTGAACAGAATTTATGAAAATGCGACCGTGATCAAAGGAAAGACCAAAAAGAAAAATGTAGTAAA
>ERZ791899.1221-NODE-1221-length-22666-cov-5.128964_pt1 | contig 22666 bp, 17 predicted proteins | sample MGYA00510151_ERZ791899 | MGnify/ENA primary metagenome ERZ791899 (study PRJEB30046, sample SAMN00792118) | human gut metagenome | study: EMG produced TPA metagenomics assembly of the A metagenome-wide association study of gut microbiota in type 2...
TTATTGATGAACTGAGTATTGAATAAATGGATAATGAAAAATGGATAATGGAAAGTCCCTATGTAGGGTGACATTTCCATTATCCATTTTCCATTAAATAAACTCTTCTACCATATACATCTCATCTATCATTTCATTCATTGTTTCCTGCAAATTCAACACAGCTTCTTCAGGAGACTCTCCGTAAGCATTACATTGCATATTCACAGTCAACCAGGCATAATATCCGCCATCTGACGCCCGCTCAAGTACATAATCTGTTTTATTCAGTTTCATATCGGTAAATAATTAGTAAATGTTGGTATTGAAGTAATTGCTGATTGTGGAGCAGCCAGTTTTTCCAGTTCCAGAATAATACGTCGTTCACCACTACGTACCCAACGAACGAATGTACGATTAGGAGAATACGTTCCGGCAAAACGGAGTAAAGGCTTCAAATCAAAAGAATCACTGATAATCCCTGCTCCTGCCCTCATTGCATCATGGGCATTACAATCCTGCTCAATATGTGCCGGAACCATCAATACAGGTTTTCCCAGATACATTGCTTCACAGATAGATTCGAACCCGGCAGTGGTAGCATAAGCACGACAACCGGCCATCCCATTAAGAAACTTCACATCATCTATCTGATAGAAACTTAGTGTTTCGTCAATCCTGGTCACCTCATCTGCATCTGCTTTGTCCCAGAAAAACCTCAAAGGAACTTCCGGATATATCGTATGAAACTCCTCCACACTATCTGCAAAACCGGAATTTACCATATATCCATGAATATAATTTCCTTCTTCCGGTTGAATAGCAGTTACTTCCTGCCGAATTAAAGGAGGAACTACCACCACTTGTTCTACCCTGTCCGGTTCCATATCATTGAAAGATAAAGCAAGTTTCTTCGAAGATCTTACAGCTGTCATCTTGGTGAAGAAACGCAGCATCCGTAATTGAAAAGAGTTTTTATCCGGAAATTCAAAATTCTGATGTAAAAACAAATATTGGTGTCCGACGCAGACATATGGAACGGAGGGACGAAAGAGTGTGTAGGTAAGTCCTGTCAAAAGCTCGTAGAAGTTGATCACTACTTCCGCCCCTGTATCCTTAATCCGCTGGTTAATATAGCACATACTGCGAAAATATTCCGGAATACGCAGTAAATTATAAATAAAACTTTTCTTTAGATTCGCTCGTTTATTATCTGCCGCAGGCAAGAAATTAGGACTGATAAAACGTTTGACCGGTGCCTGTATATTCCGGTTAAAAAATCCGGGCAAGATACGTGATGAACTCTCACCGACTAATACTTCCACTACTTCATGTCCATTACGCAACAACATTTCTTCAAGGGTAATAGCTTGTGTCAAGTGTCCCCTACCCTCGCCTTGTACAATAAATAAAAATTTCATGAGGCTATCATTATTAGTTTATTTCTTATTTATTTGTTTTTCGTTATGCAAAGTTCCCTTTTCCAGATTACAATAAGATGACTCTACAATTACTATTTTATGAACAAAAACAGCTTTTTCCCGTTATATTAATAAAATAGAAATTATATTTGCAGTCTTCAAAGACTGATATTTAAATTTAAGAAAGGAAAGATTATGGAAAAGTTTGAAGATTTAATACAGTCACCGATACCCGTTTTAGTTGATTTCTTTGCAGAATGGTGTGGACCCTGCAAAGCAATGAAACCCGTTTTAGAAGAATTGAAAACAATGGTAGGAGATAAAGCCCGTATTGTGAAGATAGATGTTGACCAACATGAAGATTTGGCTACTAAATATCGCATACAGGCAGTGCCGACTTTTATTTTATTCAAAAATGGAGAAGCCGTATGGAGACATTCCGGAGTTATCCACAGTAGTGAATTAAAAGGAATCATCGAACAAAATTACATATAAAAGGAAAATAGCGAATGAAGAAAGTATTAGCAATGGTAGCTTTTGTCATGCTGAGCGTTATCGTATACGCCTTCAATGACAAATCGGATGCCAATCAAGGTAAAAAAGAGGTAACAGGTAACGGTGAAGTCGTCGTAATGGACAAAGAAATGTTTCTGAAAAACGTCTTCGATTATGAAAAATCAAAAGAGTGGAAATACAAAGGTGACAAACCTGCCATCATCGACTTATATGCAGACTGGTGTGGTCCTTGTCGCCAGACAGCCCCAATCATGAAAGAATTGGCAAAGGAATATGCAGGGAAAATAACAATCTACAAAGTCAATGTAGACAAACAGAAAGAACTTGCTGCCTTGTTCAACGCAACAAGCATTCCATTGTTTGTATTCATTCCTATGAAAGGAGATCCGCAGCTTTTCCGTGGAGCGGCTGACAAAGCAACTTACAAGAAAGCTATCGATGAATTTCTACTGAAATAAAGAGCCCTAATTATAGTGACACTATCCGGTCAGGATAATGACATTATAATATAAAAATGGTGACACTATCCGGTGTGGATAGTGTCACCATTTTTATATGCAGAATAAAGATCATTTAAAGTATCCCACGGGATGATTCATCATAGGAATCTGACTATCTTTCAGTTTCAATACTTTCTTCAGCTGAGCGGCATCCATCGAAGCACGTGGCACTGTAGCCAGTTTAGCCGCAGAACAGAAAATAGAAATATTCTGAGAAACAATACCGGCATCCATGGCTCCCATTAGTTGATTCTGTATCTTCTGAGCATCACCAAAACGGGAAACATCACTGATTAATACTAAAGATACCGGAGCCGTTTTTACAAAAGCCTGGCCACCCGCTACCGCTCCACGGTAATCTCCTTCAGCAATCAGATTTAACTGATGATTCTTTGCGTCATACAAGTAACTTCCTTCCGATAATATCACATATACGTCTACATCCTGCTTATTTATAGCGGAAGGAGCCGTTCGTTTTCCAGCATCCGAACGATTGATTCCGTTGGCCGCCCATAATAAGTCTGACAAATCAGCAAGAGTTAACGCTTTCGAAGCATACTCACGCGTAGATTGACGTTCAGACAATGCCTTCATCACCGTACCAGTACGATTTAAATTAGGTTTTGGTAACTTAACAACCTTATCAGCAGCAAAAGCAGCCGCTGAAAGCATTAAACAAACGAACAATAGTTGTACCTTTCTCATAATTGTGGTATTTATAAAGTTGATAGGCAAATATAAACAAAAAAGGTCTGCATTCACTATAGAACACAGACCTTTTAAAAGTTATTTATAAGGCTTTATTATTTCTTATCTCCGAAATAACGGTTGTAAAGTCCTTCAAAACCTTTACCATGACGAGCTTCGTCCTTGCACATTTCGTGTACAGTATCGTGAATAGCGTCCAGATTCAAAGCTTTAGCACGAGTAGCGATACGTTTTTTGTCTTCGCATGCACCTTGTTCAGCATCTTTACGCTTTTGCAGGTTAGTTTTTGTATCCCAAACACAGTCACCCAGCAATTCTGCAAATTTAGAAGCATGTTCAGCTTCTTCCCAAGCATAGCGTTTGAAAGCTTCAGCTACTTCAGGATAACCTTCACGGTCAGCCTGACGGCTCATAGCCAAATACATACCTACTTCAGTACATTCACCCATAAAGTGATTATTCAGATCCTTGATCATTTCTTCGTCACAACCTTTTGCAACACCAATCACGTGTTCGTCAGCAAAAGACAATGCACCACCTTCTACTTCAACAACTTCTACGAATTTGCTGGCAGGAGCTTTACACAAAGGACATTTCTCAGGAGCTGCGTCACCTTCATAAACGTAACCGCATACAGTACATCTAAATTTTTTCATTTTCTTCTCAATTTTAAATTAATTAGTCAATACGTGTTTCTTTATCTTTTCTTAAGCAATTCTTGCATATACCTTTATAATAATAATGAACTTCCGTCACTTGATGCCCATCCATTTCCAGACTTTCAACTTTCTTCACGGCTTCCGGAGATTTTAAGTCGTAAATATGTCCGCAATACCTGCATAAGAAATGAGAGTGAACAGAAGTATCCGCATCAAAATTTGTATTCTTCTCATCAATCGTGAGCATCAATGCAGCTCCCTGTTCCGAAAACAATCTCAAAGTGTTGTATACCGTCGTTTTCGAAAGTGTCGGCATAGAAGGAGATAACGCTGTATAGATATCATCAGCCGAGGGATGAATGGGATGATTCATCAAATATTCCATGATCGCTATGCGCTGCATGGAAGGCTTTATATTATGCTCTAACAATCGTTCGTATGGTTTCATAAGTTCTCCCTCTTTTCAAAGTTGTATTCATTACAATTATAAATCTGATGCAAATATAGAAAGTCCCAATATCATTTCCAAATAAATTCAATCTTTTTTTGCAGAGAAGTATTACAAAATCCATTCAAACGAAAAGGCCACCTTTTGAAAGATGACCTTTTTGCGTTAATATACCTCGCTTCTGCCTTAGTCTTTGTCCACCTTGGCTTCTTCTATGATCGATGCAGGTACTTTTTCACAACGAACATATTTACTCACATCGTTGTCATCGTCTTTTGCAGTCCAGATCATGGAACCCGATTCCAACAAATCGGTTACGATATAATCATTATTCCAGTCACCATTACCGAAATCATATTCTCCGCTGATAATATATCCTAAATAAGGATCATTTTCAAGGCTGAAATGACCAGTGATATGGCGCGCGTACATACTGTCGAACTTCTGGTACATTTCAAAAGTCAATTCTTTACGGTTAAAGGTTATGTAGCAATATGTACCTTCTGCCATAGGCTGTCCATTCCATTCAGAAAGTTGCCATGTTCCGTTCAGGTTAGCAGCAGTGACCGGCAATGTAGGGATCTCTGCCTTCTCATCTTCATCACAAGATATGAAACAAAGCAGGAAGGCGAATAAAGCCATTAATTTAAGAATATTCTTCATGTCTTCTTTTTATTTTTATCGTTACTTAATACAGTTTACTTTAATACTCAATGTCCGGTCAGCCTGTTGTCCGCTTACTCCTTCTATTATAACAGGAAAGATAAACGAATCGCCCTTTTCCACAGGAATCAGGGAAGCATCTATCGTGATTATTATATCGGCTTCACTGCCCGGACTGATTACTTCCGGTTCTGTGCGAAAAGTAACAAAACAGGGAAGGTTCAGAACTGTCAAACGCAATGATTGCTCCCCGCTGTTACCGCAAAGTATTCGTTCCGAAGCACGCTTTCCTGACATCACCTCCCGAAATTCCATCCGGTTTTGTTTTAGCCTCAGTTTGCCCATCGCATAAGGATAGCGTCCCCATTCATCTGCTCCGGGCAATACATTACCCGTCAATGTGAGGCGTGCCACAGGCATCCGGTCCGACAGAGACAGATAAACGAAAGCATTCGTATCTATCGTCCCCGGGTGGTTTTTCGGATTATAGGTCAATGCAATAACACTCGCTTCACCGGGAGGTATTTCTCCGGTACGAACATCCGCCACTGCACATCCGCAGGTAGTCCTTACACGAGTCAGATTTATCGTTTTATTACTTATATTAGTACATGTGAAACGATAGGTCTTTGGAGCATCATCCTCCGTCATTGTTCCAACATTCAACACAGTACTGTCGAAGCGCAGAATTTGTTCCCCATGCTTCATTAGCGGCGGATTTATCAGCGTATCTGTTTTTTCCTGCGGAATGAAACGAATCCCCTTGGCTTCAACCGCCCGGAATGATCCGATGACCACACAGAGTAAAAATAACCGTATCCAAGTAATTGGTTTCATTGAATATTAAAATTACATCCAACCGTTATCATTAGCCTTTTTACGGACGGTAACGGCAATGGACTGTTCGCTTCCGTTGCTTACTTTCACTGTAATACGAGCTGTACCGGTTTTTATACCAGATACGGTCATAAGCGTATTACTTACGCTCACTGCAGCGGTAGCCGGGTCGCTCGATGTGCAAGTATAAGTCAGTGTTTCACCATTTACAAAGTAGTAAGCCAAATTAAGAGTCGATGTTGTACTTTCTGCCACATAGACATTTGGCACTACCATATCCGAACCACTCCCTTCAATACTGTTAAGCAAACTTCCGGCATTTACTAAGCCTGTACCCATCTTGCCGACATACTTCGACAGTTCTACTTTTGTAGGAGAAGCACCGGCAGAAAGATGATTGCGATAATAAGTTTTCACTTTTCCGCCAGTATACCAGCCGTCCAATGGTTTTGCAGAATTCTTCAGCAGTTCAATGAACTCAGTTGCTTTAAAATGACGGCGTTGTTTTACAGCATAGGACAAGCCTAATGCCGCTACTCCCGATACATGCGGACAAGCCATAGATGTACCATCCATAAAACCATAAGTAGCAGTACCGTTCTGTATCCAAGTAGAAAGAATAGAACCGGAGTATATACCTTCTGCCCAAGCTTCAGGATCTTCTTTACCTACCGGATTATAGTACTCCGTATCACCACCCGGAGCAGAAACTGTCGCTTCCACACCGTAGTTAGTATAAGAAGCCGGGGTAAAATCGGCAGCCACCGCACTCACTGCTATACATTTGGAATAAGCAGCGGGGAATGCCGGCATTCCTGCATATTCGTTACCGGATGCAAAAATAGCCAAACCACCATCAATCACTCTATTGGGAGAACCGGCGTTATTGATAAAATAATCTAATGCTTCTTTTTCCAATGGATAAATACTCTCCCACTCTTTTTCCGTTCCCGGCCCTGGAGTATATCCTTCGATCATATTAGCTAAAGAAGAGTTGTATCCCCAGCTACACTGCAAAATAACAGCGCCATTATCGGCAGCATATTTGATGGCTCTGGCCTCAGCATCCAAGCTGACACCGTAGTCTCCGGAAAACACTTGGCATGACATAATCTTCACACCCGAATTTTTCGTCCCATCACCACCGGCAATACCACAAACACCGATACCATTATTATTCATAGCAGCAATAGTACCGGCGACGTGTGTTCCGTGTCCCGTATCGCTTGTTTCCATCCATGAGATAACACCTGTATTACTTACGAAATTGTAACCATATTTATCATCCTTATATCCGTTACCATCGGCATCGTCATCAGCATAAAGTTCTTCTCCTTCATTAATCCAGATATTACCAACCAGATCAGGATGTGTATTCATTACACCTTCATCCAGTACAGCGACTATAATAGACGGATCGCCCTTACATTTCTGCCAGGCTTCCGTACAACCGACATCACACCCTGCTTCCGAACCATTACCTAAATCATTTTGATTATCAAATTCATTCTCTCCAGTATTATTATAATGCCATTGATAAGACAATCCTGGATCGGAGAACGAGCTTCTTGCTGATACAGCACGTGTAGCAGCCTTTTGCCGCAAAGCGCTCTCGTTGATATAACTCCGATATCCTTCGGTTTTGTAAGCACGTTTAATACGGCTATTGCCTTGTACTTTTGATATTTCACCTAATTTACCAAGACGGCTGGCCGCTTCCTTCAGGTCCGTATTTTCATTAAACTTCACTCGATACCACAAATGTAGTCCGGCACTACGGGTGCGTTCTTCATTTTTAGCATCGACCGGAAATATACGTTCAAACTGGTATGCACCCAAAATAGCCAATACTTCATCAGTAGATGGAATCCCGGAACGGGTCATGGCTCCTCCACTTCTTGTCGCAACCTTGAGGGCTTGGTCAAGAATTTCGGTCATTGCAGGATCGAATTTAATCAGCAATTCACCGGAAGTGACATCAGTCGGAAACTGAACTTCCGTCCCCCCTGCAGGGGTAGACGGTTGTTCAATAAATTCTTGTTCCGAGCATGAAGCCAGCAGCAGGGCAAACAGTGCTGTATATAAGATTTTTTTCTTCATTGTTCCTTTTTAAAAAGTTATTCTTGTTAATGATATTTATTCCACAGTTATCTTAGTCTGTTGTCCCCGATAATACAAATTTTCTGTAATATAGCGGATAGGCTACACCTTTAACAACCTGACTTGCTTCCGGGTCTTTATCCCCATAGTAGTAAGAATAATCGTAATTCACAACATCCACATTGCTAAATCCAACTGCCTTTCCTTCTGAATTTATACCTCCTTCTTGCTGATTGAATACCATAGTTTCCGGATACCAATATACAAAGTAAGGATGGAACAGAAGCCAGTTCGGTATTGCACCAGTCAAGAAGTTCAAATTAATATGAACTGTACGGGCAAATGGTAGTACACGTGGAATATCCTGTCCTGTTACCGGAGACTGCTTCTGATAAGTAACCTGATTGTCACCCGTCAGCAACCATTGACAAGTATCCTTTGATATCTTATCAAGGAATAATGATGGTGTAGCAGTCAATTCCTCTTTAGTAAAGAAATCATCATGTTGATAAGTTAATGGTTTTCTGGCAGCAGCCAATGCACTTTTAACTTCTGCGTCAGTAGGTAATTCTCCCTCAAGGAAGTTATAAGACAGGAACAGTGCATTCAGTTTATCCCAAGTCAGCAATTTCAGGAATGCTGCTCTTTCCGGCTGTCCTTGTGAAATATTAACATGCAACCCAACATCCTTACCATTATATTGATTGTTTCCATCAATCTGAGTTAAGTCTTTCAGTGTTTCTGTAGCACGACATCCGGTCAATGATAATGATCTTAAATGTGGGAAATTTTCTTCGTTTACCACATCTGTAATCACAGATAACTTCTGGAAATTATTACTTGACAAGTCAAGACTTACCATCTTTTTACCCAGTTTAACAAAATTCTTAGGGAGATCATTCATACCGAAAGAGAACATCTTCAAATCTTTCAGATATTCCAATTCACAGATTTCTTCACCTAAATGGATCGTACGTATCTGTCTGTTGGCATTACTCATGACAGCAAATGATTCCAGATATTTCAGATGACGAATTTCCTTCGGCAATGTTTCACCGTCTTGCAGATCGATCATAGCAAAATGTACAGAACGTACACGCCCCACAGCTTCTTCCGGAAGTTCTCCATCTTTTATTTCCTTATCCGTAGCTTCCCAAAGTGTCACGAAATCCCAGTTCATCATACTTTCACTGGTATCAAAGCTCATCATACTCTGGAGTTTGTTATTAATGGTGATAATAGCTAATGAGTCACCTGCACGATTGTCTTCGATTCTCATGGCAGCTTCCTGTGTAACAGTCAGCACAACTGCATCTATTTTATTACCATTGTCGTCCACCAGTTGATCATCCGAATTTACCGGAATCAGATGAATCTTTGCCACACGAGTATATGGAGCCACGTTCATTCCCCATCGAAAATCAACTTTCAAAGTACGGGGACGTGCTCCTCTGTCTAAATTCACTTCCAGGTCTTTATCTTTCGGCAATGTCACCCAGTTGCTACGTTCTCCTTCCACTTCCTTTTTCTCTTCATCGGTCATGGTTGCTTCTTCTGCAAAAGAATAATCCACGCTTCCGATTTTGAAATTCACATTCGTGGAAATAGTAGACTCGAAATGACGATCTTTATAAACATCCGAACTAGGGATTTTCACTTCCGGTTCTCTCACTAAGATTTGCTTACCGAAACCAAACTGTGTAACTGTAACCAATCGAGGTTCCCGACCGTCCATAGTGAAACGTACCTGCGCCGTACGCGCAACATTTGTCAGTGTAGAGTCTATAGCAAGATCACATACTGCCGAGCCCAGCCCATTTGCCGGTGAAACGGCAATCCAAGGTTGTGACACACGTGCCACCCATTGATCATTGGACGAAACGGCAATCTTCTCAGTTCCTCCTTCGGCACCGATAGTAATTTCTTCCTTATCTATCGTAATGCCATCGATTCCCACTTCATCATCATCCTTGCACGAGGATACGAACCCCGCACAAAGAATTAGTCCTAATGTTATTTTACTAAAATATTTCATTAATAGAATCTTTTATATTATCGTTCAATACCTAAAGCATCACAACCACGAATATCCTGCGTAGTATCATAGAACAGCGCATACATACCTGCCTCAATATAAGGACATACTTTGGTCACATCAATAGAGATATTCGGATTGTCTGCGATATCCAATATATAAAGCTGCGGTGTCAGAGTTTCATCTACTTTACGGATGTCATTTGAACCGATTTGCAACTGGATCAAGCTCGGACAGGTAGTGATACCTGTCGGCCATTGGCGCAAGATACGGTTACCTTCCGCATCACGTTGGTGACGAATACCAAAAGCCTTCAATTGACTACTGTTCAACGGCTGTGTCGGGAACGTAGAGAAACAGTTGTAACTAACATCCATATTACTCAAATAAGGCAAGGTTGTCGCCCGGAAGTCATCAGACAAGCTTGTTAATTTATTGAAGCGCAAATCTATAATGGTCAGCATGTACGTATTCTTATAGTTTCCGTCTTTGGGTTTCAGCGAATTTTCCGGAATCGATGTCATCAGATTATTACTCAAGTCAATAGTCGATATCGGTGAACCTGATGCAAACAGTTCTGTAGGGAATTTCGTTATTTTATTATACGATAAAGTCACTGTACTGGCATTGATACCCTTGAATTGGGCCATCGGACAATCGATATTGCTTCCTTCCGAACCTATTTCATTATACGAGAAATCGACAGAACCCATAACATATACCGATTTAGCATTAAAAATATTCGGTATATATTTCAACTTATTATGAGAAAAGCCCAAGCCTTCTACCTGATCGGTAAATGCACAAAAGTTATCCGGGATTTCTTCAATCTGGTTATAATCCAGCTTAAGGTCTGTCAGTTTAACATTTGTACCGAAAGCTTCCAATTGTTTTACATTATTGTGTACACAATCTAATAAGCCAAGTTTTACCATTTTCTGTAAGGATGCAGATTCGGGGAATCTTTCCAGATTGTTATAACCCATATATAAGATTTGAATTTTTGGCCCTGTATCTTCATCGTCAGCCAGCCTTTGCCAGTCAGCAGTCAGTTGATCCCCACTGATACCTTTATTACAAGCTATATTTAATAACTGTAACTCCGGCAAATCATATATAAATTCCGGTATCTGTGTCAGATTTGGACAATTATATAATTCCAGATCCGTCAGTTTTGTCAGATTACTCCAACTTAACTCTTCATCCGCATACTGCTTAGCATATTCTGAATCGGCATCTTCCCAATCGGCAGCGATATTATCATAAGTAAACGGCGAATTGGCAAAATAGATTGTCTGTAAATTAGTCAATCGCTGAATAGCCTTTGAAATAAATGTTATTCGATTAGTAAGGATACCTATTTGAGTATCCTTTAATGAAATGCGGTTATTCTTCTTTATCGGTTGCAGGTCAGGATGTCTGTTGATACCATCTTGCAAAAGTTCCGACATATTCAGACGCGGATCGCGATCAAGAAATGTTCTTTTGTAATGCATACGTATTCTTTGCTTCTGTTCCTCGCTCATATCCGGGGTCAGTTCATCTTCACCAAAGAGTCTGCCGCTCAATATTTCACTATGCGTACCAAAAGAAAGAGTTTTTAGTTCAGTTAACTGTCCGATAGCATCAGGCACTCTGCCTTTAGCACCAAAGCCAGCAAGTGAAAGCCCTATAACACGTCCATTGTTATCGAGATCAACTCCAGGCTGATCCCCCCACATATCCAGTTCTTTATTAAAGTTCCAGTTTGAGCTGCTGACAGTATTATTCACAGTACCGCCATTGTACTTCCAGTTCTTTCCGTCCAAGGCTTCCCAAATAATTTTCAGCGCTTTGTAGTCCTTAATGTATTCTGCAGTCTCTTTCAATTGGATAGGCACATTAGCATCTTCTGTCAATTCATTGTCTTTCACTGTAAAAGGTTCTCCTCTTACGGACTGTGTTTCCAATACCGGTCGCGTACCACCACTTTGTGTATAGGTGGTATATGCCACTACTTGAAAAGTACCGGCAGGAAGCCATACGGCAGAATCACATGTTGCCACACCTATGTCCATATACTTGTCATTAGCATTATCAGGGTTCTGGTTTTCCTTAGAGCCTTCTTCATAAGTAACTTTCATCCCTTTCATCTCTGTTGTGACACGAGTAAAGGTGTTCATTACAGTAACATCGACATAGCGAATATTGCTAAATAAATATTCACCGACCACACGTGTGCTAAGACCTTCTTTCGTTAGCTTAAAAGTAACAGTTCCACGTGCTACAGCATCTACAGCCAACGCTTTTTCCTGAAGTCCTTGACCGACAACGGTAAATTCGCTGTCATCTCCACCAGGTCCTGCCAACAGAACCTCATCAAGTTTATCATACAGGTAGTAACCGATAATCTTATAAGTACCGGCCAATAACTGCAATTTATCACTACGCAGACCATATTCCGCATTGTTCGCATTGTATGCGTTCAAGGGTACAGTCTGTGAAACGGTCGTTCCGTTGTGCATCATCACAACCTTTATCTTCTGTGCACTAGACAACGTTTCCAGTTTGTCTGTTGCACGGGTGGTTGTTCCTTTCTCAAAAGAGGTGCTCTTATAGAGCTTGAACTGCACATAGCCGTATTGGCTTTGCAGTACCTCGTCACCGTCATCAGAGCAACCAGTTACCACCATCGTTAGTAAGCTGACGATGAGGGGTAAGAAGAATATTGAGTATAATTTATGTAGATTCATTTATAATCTATTATTCGTTATAATTATTCACCTGTATATTATGCGTTAATATAAATAAATAGCATATGTTTACTGCCATCTTCTCCAGTAACTACTAAAAACACAGTTTTAGTCAAACTACTTCCATTTCCCAACCATACATTCAGATTTTGCTTTCCAGTGGCCCAATCCTCAGAAATTTCAATATCAGCAGATGCATCAATTAGATTTTCATCGGTATCATAACATTTGAAATCAATTATACTGGAAGAGTTAAGCGTTATAAACATAGATTGTGACGGATTCTTTAAATCAAAGATATCAGTTACTCCATATTTGCCAATGAGGTTAGAAGCATCTCCCATGCTACCATCATAAGCAGTACAGCTAATAGGATTTAATTGACCATCCTTAATAGTAAAAGCAGTTTCTCCTACACCACCACTGCCAGCATTACTTATTCTAACAATTAACATAGTTTTACTACCAGATTCATCAGAAATAATCAAGAACACATCTTTACCATTTGCAGCCTCAGTAGATACAAGGATAGACGTTTCACTACTTGGCTCTATAACACCAGTTGCCGTTTGTTCATTGTCAAAATAATAACATTGTATATCGCTCCAATTAAAAGCTGTTGTTACAATTGTCGATCTTTCTGCTGGCTGTTTAATTTCAAAAATCCCTGTAACACCATACTCTGATTTAAAATAATCTACACCATCACCTGTATAAGAAGTGCATTCAATAGGGTTATATGATTGTCCATCTACCGCAGTAAAAGGAACTTCATCGTTACCACCTTTCTTCTCTTTTTGAGTAAACTGTAGAACAAGATTAGCCTGTTCATATTTATAAACAAGTTCTTTACCATCAATGATCGTTTCTTCCAAGTTGCCTTTGATACTTTCATATTCTGCACGTGAAAACACGAGAACGTATCCAACTCTTTCAGCTGGTTCATAAGGAGCAGGAGTATACTCGTCCACAATAAGTGTTACATTACCTTCTTTACGCTCGCAATGCATCCACTCTTCGTCATTCATAACGAACAAATTGTCACTGGCACCACCTTTTACAACAAATACTACCTCATAATCATCATTTAAAGTCTTAACAGTAAATGGTAGACGATTTTTGATAGTAGTCGTACTACCACCTGTACCAGCTACTCCACCTCCACTTTGTGTGAAAGTCTTTCCATCTAAAGATACAGTCCAATCATACTTATTAGCTGACGGAAGCGTCAATTCCATAATCCCAGGTGTCATGCCATCATAAGAAACTTTAAAAGAATAGAATGCTTTACCTTCTTCGTCAGAGAATGTAATCACGTTTTTATCGCTTGCTTCAACCGGATATTTTTCACGATTCTCATCTTTTATTATCTTCAAGCCACCAGTCACTTCTTGATTAACTGCACCTACAAGAGAGCCGCCTTCCAGTTCTACCCAACCCGGCAGGTTTGTAGCGGCAAAACGGAAATTAGCTTTAACGCTAAATTTAGAGAAGTCCTGATAGCCCACTTTAAGTTCTTTGACCACCTCGCCTGCTTCATCATATACTTCCAATTCATATCCCTTAGCCGAACGAGTTACCTCTCCAATCACAATAGTCTGACCACCCATTGTCAATTCCAATTTAGCCACACTAATGTTATCCACTTTCTGATTGTCATCAGTAGCTAAGATTGTTACAGTTTGTGTACCGGCTGTTCCGGACACAACAAATTCTTCCATATCATTGGACTGAAACTTACACCAAATGGCGGAAGATGCCAAACTCCAATTCGTATTAGCCGTAAAAGTAAACTCTTTTGTCTCACCTGCATTGCAAACAATGTTCTGCTTTTCCGGAAATATCGGAGCCACTGCATCGTCATCATCGTCCGAACACGCTGCCAGACAGAAAGTCATGAGTAAGCCAATGAAGAACCAACTCTTGCACGACATCTTCATACAAGAATCTCCTAGTGGTTTTAAACTAAACTTTTTCATATCCATTTATATTCTTATTTTTTAATATCCTTGTTCTTTTAATTTTTCTGCTTCCGCTTCACTTATCCATTCTATGACATTGGCAAATGTTCCTACTACACCATATAATGAGCCATCTCTATTATTCACACTCATTGTGACATATTGGAAGACAAAGTTCTCATTAGTACTATAAAAAGAAGTATAAGCGGTAGGTTGATTAAGCCGCAATTTGTCGTCACCGTGAATGGTGTTGAAAGCCTCACCTGTCGTTCCACAAATTTGCTCTTCCATTTCGACGATCGGTTGCAGGATATCATCCCGATTGAAGGTGATTTCCATATCGTAGCCGTCAAAGTAGAGGTCATGTATAACAACTGTATTTTCTTTACCCTCTACCACATCAGAAGTTACCAAACGCAAGTCTACATTCTTCGGATAGTAATCCGATGATAAATAGGTAGAAGTCACCTTGCAATATCCTGTAAAGTTTTTGATATCAAACGGACAAACCTTCTGCATCACAACTTTTGCCTCAGTTCCATACATACTCCATTGCTCAGTTTCAGGAATTACGAGCCGCAAAGCAAAGCCCAGCGAGTCGCTAATACCAATATTCTTATAAATACCTTCCACCTCCACGTTAGTGCTCATTTCGCCCGCTTTAATGGTAACGGTATTCGACAAAATTCTGTAATGCTTACCTTCCACGGCATTGCTTTCTTTGTCTATCACTTCGACAGCCAGCGTGCGGTCGTAGTCAACAGACTTAGTAGCAGAGACAGGAACATTAAATATCTCATTCGTTTCTTGCACGGCATAAGTATAAAGCGTGTCAGAAAACATAAGATAACTGGATCCGTTGTATAACACCTTGTCCTGATCGCATCCGGAAAGAGCTATCAGAGCAGCAATGGCTGCCATACATCCTATTAATAATTTCTTCATTATCGTATGCTTTTAATCTTATTTGTTACTTTCATTCGGTTGGACTTGTGAGCCCGGAGCGTCCAATTCGTGCTGCGGTATAGGCCACACGAACAAAGGATCGTCAGCTTCTACTTTCAAGCTACTACCATTTGCCAATGACTGGTCTTGTGGTTTACGCTCAAAACCTTTGTGCCAGCGTTTCAAATCATGAAGACGGAAACCTTCCATATAAAGTTCTTTCACGCGTTCTGCCTCAATAACATCCATTGCATTGGAAGCCGTCAAAGAAGTAGAACCACCATAACTGGAATAACGTGCTGTACGAAGAGTAGTGATATCTTTTCCGGCACGACCATAATCAGGCTTCTCCTGTTGTACATAAGCCTCAGCACGTATCAGATACTGTTCCGACAAACGAAGTACTTTCGGCATACAGACGTGAAGTATCTTAGTTTCCAGGAATGCTTCGTTACCAAAATACTTTATCAGCAAAGGCCAAGAAAGATGGTGACTATAGCCAGTAGTATATGATTGGAAAAAAGTAGATACACGTAAGTCGTTATTATCATATGAGTTGAGAACCCATGTTGCCGGCACATAATCAGGACGATAATTACTGTAGTCGTAATTAAAGAAAATCTGTCCCAAGCGACCTCCATAAGAATTTACGGTAAAACCAACTTTCCAAATAATTTCAGTAGAGAGGTCATTCGTCCACATATACTTGTAATAACTCACTCCGGAAGAAATATTCTGAGTACAGCTAGACAAGACAAAGTAATCACTGTCTATTACTTTACTAGAATACTTAATAGCTTCATCCCACTTTCTCATATAGAGAGCTACGCGTGCACGCAAAGCATATACAGTGTATTCATTGAAATAAGTAGCGTTATTGAACAAAGCACCATCAGTAGCCGGATTGTAATCCTCATCCAATGCCAGCAATTCAGCTGCACGATCGAGATCACTAAGGATAAACTGATAAGAATCTTTCAGTGAAGCACGCTTCATTTCTTCGTCTCCTGCATAATGCTCGGTCAGGATAACACCCAACTGATTGGCTGCGTCTTCATCACTTTCATAAGCCTTACAGAAAAGTTTTACCAATTCCGAATAAGCAAGCGCACGGGCAAAATAGGCTTCACCACAACATTGGTCTATTTTATCCAAATCGTTATCATTAGTAGTTTTATTTCTTACTCCATCCACACGGTCGAGCAGAAAGTTACAACGATTGATTACATTATATAATGCAGCATAAACACCTTCAATATTTGTATTGGTTGCCAAAATGTCTTTCCAACGCCAAATATCTCCATAAGTATTCGTATTTCCGTTTACTCCATACACAAAGTCAGTCTGCAAATCGGGTAATAACGTAAGACTTCCGGAGTACAAGGCACTACTTTTAAAAGTATCATAAATACCTATAACTGCCAGATTTACATCATCTACCGTCTGGATAGACTTATCGAAAGGGATTGCATCCTCAGGCATCTTATCCAAACAGGAAGTGCAGGAAAATGCCACGGCAGCCAACAAGATATATAATTTAAATTTCTTAATCATCTTTCTTTAATATACTATTTAGAATGAAACTTCAACACCCAAAGTAAATTGGCGTGATGCCGGGTATTGTGCTCTATAAATATTGCTTGCAACTTCCGGGTCAAGTCCGGTAAAACCAGTCCAAGTCAGCAAATTCTGTCCTTGCAGGTAAACGCGTGCTGCTGTGAAGAAATTACTTTTCTTCAACAACGATTGCGGAAGTGAATAAGCCAATGTCAGATTCTTCAAACGAAGGAATGAAGTATTTTCAAGAAAGCGGTCGTCAAGTTGTGCCACCACATCGTAGCGGGGAATATCCGTAATATCACCGGGCTTTTTCCAACGATCATACAACAGTCGCTTAGACTGGTTATATGCGCTATACAGTCCGTTACTTTCTTCAAAGAAGCGGTCATTATTCATCACGTAGCGTTTCGCCATCCAGCTGAACTGCGCCGACAATGAAAGCCCTTTCCACACGAGGGTAGTTCCAAAACCACCTGCCCATGGAGAATCGAAAGTCTTGCCAGTCATAACTTTATCTTCCTGACGAAATTCAGTTGTTAACTCTCCGTCGGCTGTGTACCACAAAGCGTCCCCATTAGCGGGGTTCACACCTGCATAACGATTCAGGAAGAACTCAGTTGTAGGATGTCCGACCATATACTTTAAGCCAGTCGTAGAATTTACATACTCTTCTACCCCATTGTAAAGTTCCAACAACTTATTCTTATTATAAGAGAAATTAGCACTAAGATTCCAAGTGAAATCCTTTGTATGGATGACATTACCATCTACTGCCACTTCAACACCCCGGTTCATCATAGCACCGATATTCTCCCAACGATACCCCTCACCAGTTATGGCATAAGATGTGGGTACATACATCAATATATTAGTAGTCTTCTTATGATAAAAATCAACGTTTACATTAACACGATTAAAGAGCCCCAAAGTAAAACCAACATTGTTAGCCCAAGTCTGCTCCCAGCCTAATTTTTCATTTCCACTCTGTAAAGGAAAGATACCCGCTTCATCGTTATAGTTGGCATTCCCGGAAACAAGTGCAAGATGATCGTAGTCAGGGATACTCGAGTTACCCGAAGTACCGGTACTCAACTTTATCTGCGCATTAGTCAACCATTCCACATCTTTCAGGAAAGCCTCGTTCTTTATGTTCCACATAAAGCCCAATGACCAGAAAGCTCCCCAACGATGATCTTTACCAAAACGGGAAGAAGCATCCATACGCCCGGCAACTTCCGCATAATACAAATCCTTATAGTTGTACTCGCCACGGAAGAAAAGCGATAAATAAGAATAGCTACTATTGACATCTTGCCATGAAGAGGCCCGCGTACCGGAAGTTACATTTGTCAACCGGTCTATTGTCTGCCCTCTCGTAACAACCTGAAACCCAGTTGAACGATAATCTATACCTTCTTGTCCCAACAAGAAATTGAATGAATGTTCGTCATTCAATGCCCATCGGTAATTTGCCGTAAGAGTTTCACTCAGACTCAAAATATCCGCCGAACTACGTCCGGCACTTCCTGATTTATTATTAATTATATAACTAGGAAAAGATTGCATAAATGACGTAGAATGAGAATAATCAGCACCAAACTGAGCCCGGACAGTCAAGTTCTTAACAGGAGTAATATCTGCAAAAACAGTTGACAACAACTTATATTTTTTATGTTCTACAGGGTTATTTGCCATCCACTCAATAGGGTTCTGTCCTGTCCCTTTCCAAGTTCCGTCATTTTCAGAAGCCAAAGAGCCATCAGCATTATAAGGATTCCAGTAAGGCAACATAAAGCGTGAACCGGAAATAGGAGTATAAAGTGCCATATCCCCTTCTTCAGCCTGCGCTATTTCCTCATAAGCCATCATCGTATTGGTACCTATTTTCAACCAGTTGCTGGCTTTTACCTCCGCATTGGCACGCATGTTATAACGACGGAAAGTTGAACTTTGGGCAATACCGTCCTGATCGTAAAATCCTCCTGAGACATAGTAGTTCAAACGATCGGTAGCACGGTTAACAGACAGTTCATAACTCTGCAATGGAGCGCGATCATTAAATACTTTATCCAGCCAATTAATATCTGTACGAGAAAGCAAATTATAATCCTTACCTGTGTCCAAGCCAATTTCCTTTTCAAATTGGATACGCTCCGGTGTATTCATCATCATCCAGTTATCATCCGACGCCAATTGTGAGAATCCCCACTGTCCACGCAATGTTACTTTTGCTTTATCCATTGCCAACCCACGTTTGGAAGTGATTACAACCACACCATTCGCTGCACGGGCACCATAAATAGAGGTTGAAGAAGCGTCTTTCAATACAGAGATGGACTCTATATCTCCCGGACTGATCGTATTAAAGTCAGCACTGGAAATAGGCACACCATCCAAAATAAACAACGGTGCCGTACCCGAATTAATTGAATTCGTACCTCGAATCTGGAAAACAGCCGCCTTACTAGGTTCTCCCGAGTTAGAGATTACAGATAATCCCGGTGTCTGTCCCTGCAGTGACTGATCAAAACCTGCAGCAGGCACATTTTCTAATTTTTCCGCTTTAACAGTGGATACGGCACCAGCAATCGTCCCTTTTTTACGAGTTCCATACGCTACTACCACTACCTCATCTATTAAAGCAGCATCTGAAACCAGACGAACATTCAGTGTTCCGGTTTTGGCACTAACCGCATGTGCCTGTGATTGCATACCGATATAAGAGAACAGCAAAGTAGCACTTGCCGTACCCTTAATCTCAAGAGTGTAATTACCATCAATGTCGGTAATTACACCATTTGTAGTACCCTTCTCTAAAATAGACACACCAACCATCGGCTCATTATCTTCTGCCGAAACAACATGTCCTTTTACCTTATATCCACTCTGTGCAAAAAGCATAAGAGGAATATTCAGTAGAGCAAAGAGTACAAACAAGAGAATTGATTTTCTCATCTTTGATACTTGAATTTAAATTAATGAATTGATTTATTTTTTACAGATTTATCTACAAAACGAAAACTTAGCATATTACGCTTCACGCATGAAACAGCAATATACTTCTCCCCTTGGAGCGACTTTGAAAAGTATACTTTTATCATCGTTCCAGGACAGACTATCAAATAGTCTATACAATATATAGAATAGGAAAATTAGCTCGGCTGATTTTTAATATTACGCCATATGTCTAAATAAATGTCTTGTGTCGCTGCAATACTAATAAAGTGTATGTCCATCTCTCTAAAATTATAGATATTAATAAGTGCTTATCGTTTGTTTAGGTGTAAATTGCCTATAAAATTCTTTAATTTGGCTACAAATATAATTATAATAGTTAAATATAAAAAACAAAAAGTCTCATTTTTTATACCAAATTTCCTCAAATGTCTTTTTATTGCATAATTAACAAAATATTAATAAACAAATAGATATATCCCATATAAACCGTCAAAAATAAGACCATCTTACTTTCCATTTGACATTCTTATTAGTTGCTTATGCAATAGTCATTAAAACGACATAAGACACCTCATTTTGAGGATTCAGAGTCAAAAGGGCAAAAATCCAAAACTATTTCCTATTTTTGTACCCACTATATATAAAAAGGTACAAGATGAACTACGGATTCGTAAAAGTAGCTGCAGCCGTGCCACACGTTAAAGTGGCCGACTGTAAATTCAATGTAGAGAGAATAGAAAGCCAAATCGCAATAGCTGAAGGTAAGGGTGTGCAAATCATAGTATTCCCGGAAATGAGTATTACCGGATATACTTGCGGTGACTTATTCGGACAGCAGATTTTGCTGGAAGAAGCAGAGATGGGGCTAATGCAGATACTCAATAATACCCGCCAACTGGACATCATCTCTATTGTCGGCATGCCGGTAGTAGTCAATTCAACCGTGATCAATGCCGCCGTAGTGATTCAAAAAGGAAAAGTACTAGGTGTTGCTGCCAAAACTTACCTCCCCAATTATAAGGAGTTCTACGAACAGCGCTGGTTTACTTCTGCCCTTCAACTGACAGAAGATACCGTACGCCTATGCGGACAAATCGTTCCCATAGGTGCCAACCTGCTGTTTGAAACTTCCGATACGACTTTTGGGATCGAAATTTGCGAAGACCTTTGGGCTACCATACCTCCCAGTTCCTCATTGGCTTTACAAGGAGCAGAAATTATTTTCAATATGTCTGCCGATAATGAAGGAATCGGAAAGCATCATTATCTCTGTTCTCTTATCAGCCAACAATCAGCACGTTGCATTGCAGGATACGTATTTTCTTCCTGTGGTTTCGGGGAGTCTACTACGGATGTAGTATTTGCGGGAAACGGATTGATTTACGAAAACGGCTCATTACTGGCACGTAGCAAACGTTTCTGCATGGAGGAGCAACTGATCATTAGCGAAATCGATGTGGAACGCATACGGGCAGAACGTAGAATCAACACCACTTTTGCTGCCAGCCAGGGAAATCCAGGAGATAAAAAAGCAATCTCCATCGCAACGGAGTTTATTAATAGCAAAGAGCTTACTTTGACCCGAGACTTCAATTCACATCCTTTTGTCCCCCAAGGAGCAGAACTGGATGAGCATTGTGAAGAAGTATTCTCTATCCAAATAGCCGGCTTGGCACAACGACTGGTTCATACCAAAGCTAAAACAGCTGTAGTCGGTATTTCCGGAGGATTGGATTCAACATTGGCATTATTAGTCTGCGTGAAGACCTTCGACAAACTCGGTTTACCCCGCAAAGATATTCTGGGAGTTACAATGCCAGGCTTTGGAACGACTGACCGTACTTATAACAATGCCATTGATTTAATGAAATCATTGGGCATTTCTATCCGGGAAATCAGTATTCAAGATGCCTGTATCCAGCATTTCAAAGATATCGATCATGATATCAATGTACATGATGTCACCTATGAGAACTCTCAGGCACGCGAACGCACACAGATATTAATGGATATCGCTAACCAAACTTGGGGAATGGTAGTGGGTACGGGTGACTTGTCAGAACTTGCACTCGGATGGGCTACGTACAATGGAGATCACATGTCTATGTACGGTGTCAATGGAAGTATTCCCAAAACACTTGTGAAGTATCTAGTGCAATGGGTAGCGGAAAATGATATGGATGAGGACGCTAAAGCGACTTTACTGGATATTGTAGATACTCCTATCAGTCCCGAATTAATTCCAGCAGACGAAAACGGGGAAATCAAACAGAAGACCGAAGACTTGGTAGGGCCTTATGAACTGCATGACTTTTTCCTCTATTACTTCCTGCGTTTTGGTTTCCGCCCTTCCAAGATTTACTATCTGGCTAATATAGCTTTCAAGGATGTATATGACAAAGAAACAATAAAGAAATGGTTATCTACTTTCTTCCGACGTTTCTTTAATCAGCAGTTCAAGCGCTCCTGTCTGCCCGATGGTCCGAAGGTAGGTAGTATTTCCATCAGTCCCAGAGGTGACTGGCGAATGCCAAGTGATGCAAGTTCAACTATCTGGCTCAAAGAAATAGAAGATTTATAATCTCTTTGATCTTTCTTCTGTGACATTTTTGTATTTATCTTAAGTATTATACGGGGTAAAACA
>ERZ791899.1253-NODE-1253-length-22161-cov-3.750204_pt1 | contig 22161 bp, 15 predicted proteins | sample MGYA00510151_ERZ791899 | MGnify/ENA primary metagenome ERZ791899 (study PRJEB30046, sample SAMN00792118) | human gut metagenome | study: EMG produced TPA metagenomics assembly of the A metagenome-wide association study of gut microbiota in type 2...
AAGTGCTTGAAAGTATAGTGTTTATGCGGATAATCGCAAATTAGATATAAAATTTTGATGGAAATACTATATTTTAGTGTTGATTTTTTATAAGTAATTGTATATAATATAACTGAGCAAAAGAGTTAGCTCAGATTAAGTGCGTTGCTACTTTGAGTGCAAACCTTTAATTGAAGTGCTTCACAGCTTTGAATGTGAACCTTTAATTTAAGTGCTTCGCAGCTTAAAATGCGAATCGTTAATTGTCAGGGAGATAAGTTCTTATCTCCCTGTTTTATAATATGCCCGATGGCATATGTTATTTTGGAGGGGGAGTGTGAAGAATTCTTAAATCTAAGATTCTTCACGTCAAGCATAGCTTGATGTGAGCACTTTGTGCCGCAGGCGTCACAAAGTCGCTTTTTATCGCAGAGCCAAATAAGATTTGGCTCGCGATTCCTCCGGCATTAAAATGCCTGCGGAATGGGGATTAGTATGGATTTTTACCGTATAGATGAGAAGTATAATCAGTTTTTGCAAAGATATGAAAAGGAAAAAAGAGGAGTAACGAAAGTTCCGAATCTTAAATACGCAGACCGTGATAAATTTGCTTTTGGCGCGGTTATGAAAGTAAATGGGATAAATTATTATGTGGCAGTATCTTCTTTTGATAAAAAGCAGGAAGCCAATATCCTAATTCGCATACCGGGAGATAAAAAAGAAGTAAAAGGTTCGTTGAGATTTAATTATATGGTTCCAGTTCCTGATGATTGTATTCAAAAGCTGATAATTAAAGACATTAAAGATGAAAAATATCGGACTTTATTAAATAAAGAATACCAGTTTTGCATGGACAATACCATACGGATTCAAAAGAAAGCAAATAAAATATATGAAATGGTTACAACAAACCGTAAACAGATTCTGACAGATAATAGTTGCGATTTTCATATTTTAGAAGCCGGTTATCAGGAGTATATCGAAAAAGTTTTAAACAAACAGTCTAAGTAAGAGTTGCTGAAATAAATTTCTGTGTTTCATTTGAAAAAATCAAATATTTTCAGATTCCCAACCATCAATTATAAATATAAGTATATAGAAATGCAGTTGTGATATTTCACTGCCGGAAACCTTACAAAACCTCCTATTTGATAAAAATTTAATCAAATTTATGATTTTGTAAATGGAAAAAGATTTGCCGATTCTTTATGATAAAACCATCAGGAACGTTCATAATAAATTTTAGAGAATTCAGAAAGGTGGCAATCATTATGGCAAAAAAATCAAAACTGGGTGTTGCATCTGCAATCGTAGTCGGCGCAGGAGCAGCCGCATTATATGCAAAAAAGGCGAGTGAAAACAAGCAGGCAAAAAACAGACAGACAGGAAAAAAGGCAGACGAAACACAGGAACGAAACGAGTACCGCAATACAGAACGCGGCAAGTATGAAAAGAATAGTAAAGGTATTTATTACAGCAACGGTAATTATGAAGCATTTGCAAGACCTGAAAAACCGGAAGGCGTAGACCACAAACACGCATATCTTGTAGGAAGCGGACTGGCTTCTCTTGCAGCTGCGTGCTTCCTTGTACGTGACGGACAGATGCCGGGTAAAAATATCCATATTTTAGAAGCAATGGATATTGCAGGCGGTGCGTGTGACGGTATTTACGATGCTTCACGCGGCTATGTAATGCGCGGCGGCCGTGAAATGGAAAATCATTTTGAGTGCCTGTGGGATTTATTCCGCAGTATTCCATCAATTGAAACACCGGGCGTTTCCGTGCTGGACGAATATTACTGGCTCAACAAAAAAGATCCGAACTATTCATTATGCCGTGCAACGGTAAACCGTGGACAGGATGCCCATACAGACGGCAAATTTAATTTAAGCCAGAAGGGTTGTATGGAAATCATGAAGCTCTTTATGACCAAGGACGAAGATTTATACGATAAGACGATTGAAGATGTTTTTGATGACGAAGTGTTTGATTCGACATTCTGGTTATACTGGAGAACGATGTTTGCATTTGAAAACTGGCACAGTGCATTGGAAATGAAGCTGTATTTCCAGCGTTTTATTCATCATATCGCAGGTCTGCCTGATTTCAGTGCGTTAAAATTTACAAAATACAATCAGTATGAATCCCTGATTCTGCCGATGAAGAAATATCTGGAAGATGCGGGCGTAGAATTCCGCTTTAATACAGAAGTAACAAATGTTATTTTTGAGCATAAGGACGGCAAAAAGATTGCAACGGCGATTGAGTGTAAGGAAAAGGGCGTTGAAAAGGGCATTGTCCTGACTGAAAATGACCTTGTATTTGTTACAAACGGAAGCTGTACGGAGGGAACGATTTACGGCGACCAGAACCATGCACCAAACGGTGATGCAGAAGTTCGTACAAGCGGCTGCTGGAGCCTTTGGAAAAATATTGCAAAGCAGGACCCGTCATTCGGACATCCTGAAAAGTTCTGTTCAGATGTAGCAAAGACGAACTGGGAATCTGCAACGGTTACAACGCTTGATGATAAGATAATTCCGTATATCACAAAGATTTGTAAGAGAGACCCAAAGAGCGGAAAAGTTGTAACAGGTGGTATTGTAAGCTGTCAGGATTCTAAATGGCTGTTGAGCTGGACGATTAACAGACAGGGACAGTTTAAGGACCAGGATAAAGATAAGGTCTGCGTATGGGTATATGGACTGTTTACCGATGTACCGGGCGATTATGTTAAAAAGCCGATGAAAGAGTGTACCGGTAAGGAAATCACAGAAGAATGGCTGTATCACTTAGGTGTGCCGGTTGAAGAAATCGAAGACCTCGCTGAAAACAGTGCAGTCTGCGTACCGACAATGATGCCGTATATTACAGCATTCTTTATGCCAAGAACCAAGGGAGACAGACCGGACGTTATTCCGGACGGCTGTGTAAACTTTGCTTTCCTCGGACAATTTGCGGATACACCAAGAGATACTGTATTTACAACAGAGTATTCTGTAAGAACGGCAATGGAAGCTGTTTATGGACTCCTCGGTGTTGACCGTGGCGTACCGGAAGTATGGGGCAGTGTTTACGATGTCCGTGAATTGCTTGACAGCTCCGTAAAGCTGATGGACGGAAAATCTCCGCTTGAAATTCAGCTGCCTGGACCACTCAATGCCTTAAAGAAGCCTTTGTTAAAGCTTGTAAAAGGCAATGTCATTGAAAAATTACTGCGTGACCACGATATTTTAAAAGATAATATGTAATTTTACGGGACCGGCACAAAATGAAGTGCCGGTCCCTTTTTGAACGTATCTGCGGCATATGTCACATTTGGGGAGTAGCTTTTGTTTTCTGTAAAAATTTCCAGAAAAAACCATATGTAAAATGGTAAGAATTGACATACAATTTTAATAAATTTCATGAATTTTTTGATACCAACAGAGAAAGCGGCGGATTATAATAAAAATATGTGATAAATAACGAGATGACGACATGGGGGATAAAATGAGCGATAAAACAAATGAGCCGGTGAAAGAATTTATAGAATACAAAGAACTTAAAGGGCTGACCGAACAGGAAGCAGCACTGAGGGTGGAACAGGGACTGGATAACCGTGCTGATACGACAACGGATAAATCTATCAAAGAAATAATTTTTTCCAATGCATTTACATATTTTAATTTAATATTTTTAATTATTTCAATATTGCTGCTATGCGTAAAATCATACCGGAATCTGACATTTCTGCCGATTGTTATCGGAAATACGCTGATTGGCATTGTACAGGAACTGCGTGCAAAGAAGATTCTGGATAAAATGAATCTGTTAAACGCGCCGCATGCAACCGTATTAAGAGAAGGCGTGCAAAAGCAGATTTTATCGGAAGAACTGGTAAAAGACGATATTGTGGTACTGCGCGCGGGCGATCAGATTTGTGCCGATGCGACAGTGCTTGAGGGAAATGTGCAGGTCAATGAATCGCTTCTGACAGGCGAAGCCGATGAAGTTGAAAAAAAGGCAGGCATGCCGCTGTTATCAGGCAGTTTTGTGGTTGCGGGAGAATGTTACGCACGGCTTGATAAAGTGGGAAAGGATTCGTATATTTCAAGACTTGCGACACAGGCAAAATCCATGGGTAGTGGAGAGCAGTCAGAAATGGTGCGCTCGATTAACCAGATTGTCAAATGGGTTGGTATTATAATTATTCCGATTAGCATTATTTTATTTTACCAGAGTTTTTATATCAATCACACAACCTTGCAAAAAGGTGTCACGTCAACTGTTGCGGCAATCATTGGCATGATACCGGAGGGGCTGTATCTGCTGACGACAATTGCGTTGGCGTTAAGTACCATGCGGCTTGCAAAAAACAAAGTGTTACTGCATGATATGAAAAGTATTGAAACGCTTGCCAGAGTAGACGTGCTGTGTGTGGATAAGACGGGAACAATTACAGAGCCGTCCATGTGTGTCAAAGAGATTCACGCATTTTCAGGGAAAAATGAGCATACAGCGGGACAATATAGCCGGTTTGATGAAGCAGAACAGTCCACGCGGTTTCATGAAACAGAGCTGGAAGCCTTGTTGGCAGATTATGTCCGGGCATCAAAGGATAACAATGCAACCATGCAGGCATTAAAAGCATATATGGCGCAGAATATTGGAAAAAATGACAATGCTGTCAATTATAAAAATACAGATACAGAAAACAGACAGGTGGTGGAAGTCTTTCCGTTTTCATCGGCTGTAAAGTACAGCGGTGTTGTATTTAACGACGGTGCTTATGTACTGGGGGCGCCTGAATTTGTCATGCAGTCCCATTTTTCCGAGGTAGAACAGGAACTGCTTCCTTATACAAAGAAAGGATACCGTGTGCTGATATTTGCCCGCTATGCAGGCAGGGATTTGAAAAACGGATTGACGGAAGAAGTGACACCATTGGGCTTTATTGTGCTGTCCAATCCAATCCGTGCCAACGCAAAGGAAACATTTGCGTATTTTAAAGCACAGGGTGTACAGATTAAAGTCATATCAGGAGATAACCCGGAAACGGTTTCGGAGATTGCAAAGCAGGCAGGCATTGAGGGGGCGCAAAATTATATTGATGCCACGCGGTTAGATTCACAATTTAAAATTGAAGAAGCGGTCAGAGAGTATACGGTTTTTGGCAGGGTAACACCAAAGCAGAAACAGCAGCTGGTGCAGGCACTCCAGAAAGATAAACACACAGTTGCAATGACGGGTGACGGTGTCAATGATATTCTTGCCATGAAAGATGCGGATTGCAGTGTAGCAATGGCATCGGGCAGTGAAGCGGCTTCGCAGGCGGCGCAGGTTGTCCTGCTGGATTCGGATTTTGCGCATATGCCTTCGGTTGTCTGGGAGGGCAGACGTGTCGTCAATAATGTGGAACGCTCGGCAAGCCTGTTTTTGGTAAAAAACATCTTCTCCCTGCTGATGTCAGTATTTTCGGCGGTATTTATGATTACGTATCCGTTGGAACCGGCACACATTTCACTGATTAGTATGTTTACAATCGGTATTCCGGGATTTTTGCTGGCATTAGAGCCAAACAAGGAACGAATCAAAGGGAAATTTATCAAAAAGGTTTTGTTAAAAGCACTGCCAGCCGGACTGACCGATGTCTTTGTGGTTGGTGCGCTGGTGATATGCGGCGATGTCTTTTCACTGCCGTCAGCGGATATTGCGACAGCGGCGACACTGTTACTGGCGGTTGTCGGATTTATGATTTTAATTAAAATCAGCGAGCCGTTTAACAAGATGAAATATGCTATATTATTTGGCAATATCGCAGGACTGCTGTTTTGCGGCATTATGCTCAATCACCTGTTTGCAATGAGCCAGTTGTCGGCAATCTGTATGCTGTTATTAATCGTATTCGGATTTGCGGCAGAATCCTTATTCCGCTACCTGACACTGCTGGTTGAAAAAGCAGACGAGTGGGTGGAGAAAAAAAGACGGACACGTCTGTAAAGAGCGTGTCCGGGTATTTTTGCATGGATTGGATTTTGGATTGGTAATTTATGATAACTCCAGCTTTCCTGTATACAGCTGATAGTAAGTTCCCTTTTGTGCAATCAAATCTTCGTGGTCGCCGCGCTCAATAATCTGACCGTGGTCTAATACGATAATTGCGTTACTGTTGCGGATAGTAGAAAGGCGGTGCGCAATAACAAATACGGTACGTCCCTTCATTAAGTTATCCATACCCTTCTGTACGATACTTTCGGTACGTGTATCAATACTTGAAGTTGCTTCGTCCAGAATTAAAACCGGCGGGTCGGCAACAGCGGCGCGGGCAATGGAAATGAGCTGGCGCTGTCCCTGTGACAATTCTTCGCCGTCACCGCTTAACAGTGTATCATAACCGTGTGGAAGCATATTGATAAACTGGTCTGCGTGAGCCAGCTTTGCCGCATTGTAAATCTGTTCATCGGTTGCATCAAGATTACCGTAGCGGATATTGTCCTTAATCGTACCGGTAAAGAGGTGCGTATCCTGAAGAACAATACCGAGTGAACGGCGTAAGTCATCTTTTTTAATCTTTGTAATATCAATGCCGTCATAGCGGATTTCACCGTTCTGAATATCGTAAAAACGGTTAATCAGGTTGGTAATCGTTGTTTTTCCGGCACCGGTAGAACCTACAAAGGCAAGCTTCTGACCCGGCTTTGCAAAAAGACTGATATCCTTTAAAATAATCTTATCCGGGTTGTAACCGAAAGTCACATCCTTAAAACGGACATCCCCTGTTAATTCGGTATAAGAAGCCGTACCGTCAGAAGCCGTCTGCTTCCATGCCCAGATACCGGTTCTTTCCTTACATTCATGAAGAATGCCGTTGTCATCCTTTGTTGCATTGACAAGAGTAACCGTTCCTTCATCTGCTTCCGGAGTTTCATCAATCAGCGCAAAAATACGTTCTGCACCGGCAAGCGCCATAACGATAGAGTTAAACTGCTGTGCGACCTGCATGAAAGGCTGTGTAAAGCTTTTTGTAAACTGTAAATAAGAAGCCATAACACCCAGTGTAATGCCGCCGACACCCATAACGGAGAGCGTACCGCCTAAAACGGCTGTTAAAACGAACTGGAGATTACCGATGTTACCGATAACAGGTCCCATGATATTGGCGTACTTATTGGCATTTGCGGCGCTTTCAAATAAAGCTTCGTTTAATGCGTCAAATTCTTCTTCTGACTTTCTTTCGTGGTTGAAAACCTTTACCACACGCTGACCGTTCATGCGTTCTTCGACAAAACCGGTAACGTCAGCAAGTGCTACCTGCTGGCGTACGAAGTATTTACCGCTGTTTCCGCCGATAGCTTTTGTTACAAGAATTAAGATACCGATAACGGCAATTGCAAGCAGTGTCAGCAGAGGGCTTAACACCAGCATGGCAATAAATGTTACAATAATTGTAAAAAAGGACATCAGCGCCTGCGGAATCGACTGGCTGATCATCTGGCGCAGGGTATCCGTATCGTTCGTATAAAGGCTCATGACAGAACCGTTGGTATTCTGGTCGAAGTAGCGGATTGGCAGTGTCTGCATATGTTCAAACATATCGTCACGCACACGCTTTAACACACCCTGACCAATGTATACCATCATTCGTGTATAAATAAACGTAGAAAGTACACCCATTAAAAAGATACAGCCTAAAACAGCCAGCGCCTGATAAAATCTTGTAAAATCCGGTGATTCCTGTCCGATTAACGGAATAATGAAATCATCGAGCATATATTTCAGTGACAGGGACACAGAAATAGAAGCAACGGAGCTGATTAAAATGCACACAAATACCAGCACAAAACGGAACTTATACGTTTCGGTCACATATTTGAGCAGTCTTTTGGCTGTTGTGAGTGTGTTTTTTGAAAGCCGGGACGGCTTTTTTGTTTTCTTTTCATTACTCATTTTCAGCACCTCCCTTTACCTGTGATTCATAAACTTCTCTGTAAATTTCATTGGTTTTTAACAATTCTTCAGAAGTACCGATACCCATGATTTTACCGTCATCAAGCACGATAATCTGGTCGGCATCTTCAATCGAAGAAACACGTTGTGCAATAATGATTTTTGTGGTATCCGGAATTTCTTCACGGAATGCTTTACGGATTAATGCATCGGTTTTTGTATCAACTGCACTTGTCGAATCGTCCAGAATCAGGATTTTCGGTTTTTTAAGCAGCGCTCTTGCAATACAAAGACGCTGTTTCTGACCGCCGGATACATTGTTACCGCCCTGGACAATCTGTGTATTGTAGCCGTTTGGAAATTCCTGGACAAAGCCGTCAGCCTGTGCCAGTTTACATACATTCTGTACTTCTTCGTCGGTTGCACTTTCATTTCCCCAGCGGATATTTTCATAAATAGTACCGGAGAAAAGAACATTTTTTTGTAAAACCATGGAAACCTGGTCACGCAGGGCTTCCAGATTGTAATTGCGTACATCGACACCGCCGACTTTGACAGCGCCGCCGGTTACGTCATACAGTCTTGGAATGAGCTGTACGAGTGTGGATTTGGCACTTCCCGTTCCACCGATGATACCGATTGTCTGACCGGATTGAATGTGAAGGCAGACATCTTTTAAAGAAAGAGTACCATCTTTACCTGCATAGCTGAAGTTTACATGGTCGAAAATGATTTCTCCGTTTGCAACATTCTTTACAGCATCGTCAGAATCCTGCATTTCAGGCTCTTCATTTAAAACTTCTGCGATACGGTCGGTAGAAGCTTCCGCAATCATAATCATAACGAATACGAAAGTTACCATCATCAGGGACATCAGAATCTGAAGTGAATAGACGATGATACTGGTCAGTTCACCGGTCTGCATTGTACCGGTAACAATGCTGTTTCCGCCAATCGCAACAATGACTAAAATAACAACGTACATGGTAAACTGCATGACAGGAGAGTTCCATGCAACGATTTTTTCCGCCTTTGTAAACAGGCTGTATACATATTTGGAAATGATGTGGAATTTGTCAATTTCGTAATCTTCACGGACAAATGCCTTTACCACACGGGAAGCATTGACATTTTCCTGTACGGAATTATTTAAAACATCATATTCATCAAATACCTTGATAAAATGCGGGTGAGCCTTTTTGGCAATAAATATCAGTGTTCCGCCAAGCAGTGGGATAACGATTAAAAACAGCATAGCAACTGTTTTATTTAAAACGAGTGTCATAACCCATGATAAAATAATCATAATCGGCGCTCTGGCAAGAAGACGGATACTCATCATGTACGCCATCTGTACGTTAGTAATATCTGTTGTCATACGGGTTACTAGACCGGAAGTAGAAAAGTGGTCGATATTTTTAAATGAAAACTGCTGGATTTTATAAAAAATATCGTGGCGCAGATTTTTGGAATAACCTGCTGCTGCAACGGCCGCCATATTACCGGCAGTCACACCGAAAAACAGGGCAAGCATTGCCATTGCAACTAAAATAATACCGCGCTGGATAATGTAGTTTAAATTTCCGTCTGCAATGCCCACATCAATGATTTTAGCCATTTCAAGCGGAATCAGAACTTCCATTAAAACTTCGAGAATAACAAAAAACGGTGCCAGAAAGGACTGCTTTTTATATTCACGCACGGACCTTAACAGTGTTTTGTTCATGGTTTGATTCTCCTTAATTTTATAATTTATTTTCAGAAAGGTTTTGCAACATTTGCAGGAGTACCTGTTTGCAGACTGCCACATCTTTCTCAGAAATGCCTTGGGTCATCTGGGCTTCTGATTCGTTGATGTGGGACAGGATACTGGGACGAAGCGCCTCTGCCTTCTTGGTAGGTATAATCCGTTTGAGCCTGGCATCTTTTTCAACATTTTCCCGGTAGATAAATCCGTTTTTTTCCATCAGCTGTAAAATGCCGGTTACGGTAGACTTGCGAATCTGAAACTCTTCTTCAATATCTTTTTGATAAATTTCCCGATGCAGTGTTTCCAAAAGAATGAACTTAAGAATGTGCTTTTGCATAACCGTCAGACCGTCACCGTCAATCATAGTGACAATGCAGTTTTTTCGTTTCATCTGGTGGGAAAGCATCTGAATCAGTCGTCCCATGTGCATGTTAGTGGATTTTTCATCAAAATCCTGCAATCCAATCACACTCCTTTCTAAAGAAATGGTTAGCAACCTAACTTTTGATATTATAGGGAGAAGATTTTTAAATGTCAACTTTTTCTTTAGGAGTTTATAAAAAGTTCATATTCGGGAAAAATTTATCATTCCGCATCTGCCGCATGAAGATTAAAATATAGGTCGGAATGCAGCTAAGACACGGAAATGTATAAAAGGTACATTTTCATGTCCTTTTATGGAAAACGGATTTTGTCAGAATGTTGATTTTTTATAAAAAATATAGTATGATAAAAACAATTCAAGTGTAAATATGAGGGGGATGGATAATAATGAAATATTGGATAAAAAGGAGTGTACTGCCTTTTGGTATTGTATGTCTGATGAGTATGGCACTGTGTGGCTGTGGCAGGGAGAAAAAGGAAGTTGTAACGGTACAGCCCGAACTGGTTATCGGAAGCGATGATTATGAGCCGTATAATTATCAGAATGAGAATGGCGATTATGCAGGTGTTGATGTGGAGCTGGCAAAAGAAGCGTGTCGCCGGATAGGCTATACACCGGTCTTTAAACAGATTCAGTGGGATGATAAAGATATTTATTTAGAAAACGGTGAAGTTGACTGTGCGTGGGGCAGTTTCTCAATGGATGGCAGGGAGGATGATTATATCTGGGTCGGACCTTATATGTACAGCAGGGAAGTTGTGATGGTGCGGACGGACAGTGATATTTATAAGCTGGATGACTTAGCCGGGAAAAATGTTGCGGTACAGTCCAGTACACAGCCTGAACGGATTTTTTTAGGGCAGGGTTACGATATAATTCCCAAGGTGAAAAATGTGTATTCCTTTGTAGAGATGAATGAATTATTTGCTGCACTGCGCAAGGGATACGTTGATGCCTGTGCGGGACATGAGATTGTGATGCGGGAATATTTAAGGCAGTCCGGTCAGAAATACCGCATTTTAGATGAGGAAATCATTGATTCAAAACTGGGTGTGGCTTTTTCAAAAAATAAAGACACCCAGAAGGCAGAACAGCTTCGTCAGGCGATGGCGGAAATGCTTGAAGACGGAACGGTTCAGTGTATTTTGGAAAAATATGGGATGGAAGACCGGGTGGCAGCAGGGGGGATTACACCATGAAAAAATCAGGACAGTCTAAAATGAAGGTGCAGTTATACGAAGGACTCTTCGTGGTTGTCATTATAGTGGTTATTGTCGTTCTGATACTGGCGGTCCGCTCGGATAAAAAAAATATTGAGAAGACCTTTGACAATACACTGACTTATTTAAAAAGTCAGTGCTTAAGCTACGATGAGGTCGTACAGGCAGATAAAATTAAGAGCCTGGTACGGCTGACAGAACAGGCAGTTGAAGTAGGAGCGGATATCCATAGGAATTCTGAGTTAATTGATTCAGTATATTTAAAGAACTATACAGAGGCACAGCGGATGGCAGGAATTATCATTTTAGATGAAGATATGCAGCCGGAATGTCAATACAGCAATGTCGGACTGGATTATGATGCCTGGAAAGAACTGATTCGGGATAAAAAAATCAGCGAGATTACAAAATATTCTAAAAAAATCTATGCAGAACGGATTCAGAAAAACGATAAATGGTATGATCTGGCAGCAATATCCAGAACAGACAGTCCGGGAGTTGTATTTTGCTACTGTTATCAGGATACAGACCGTCTGACAGACAGTTATGCGGCAGTCAATAATCTGCTTGCCGGATATGCCATGGATATGAATGGTACCCTTTTTATAGCAGCTGATGATAAAATTTACGGAACAAATGATGCGCAATACGAGAATTGTCAAACCACGGAAATTCCGGTTATACAGGAATTACGTTCCACAGAACGCTCAGATAATCTGGTATATTTTACAAGTGACGGACACCGTTATTGTGGCGGAAAAGGACGATACAGGGATTATAATTTATACGTATATTATCCACAGAAAGAAGTGTTTGCGGCAACACGCAGGACAGTTCTTTTGGCATTATGTATTTCCATGCTTATCTGGGCAGCTGCAACGGTGGCAAGAAATAAATCCGGGCGGGTTCATATGCGGGAATTAAATGAGCAGCTAAAGATTATTGAAGCACAGCAGAAAAAAGAGGTGGAATATCAGTTAAAATTAAAGCAGTCCATGGAAGAAGCAGTCCGTGCCAATATAGCAAAGACAGATTTTCTGCGCAGAATGAGCCACGATATCCGTACACCGATTAACGGAATCAGGGGTATGGTAGAAATCGGTAGGTATTATAAGGATGATTTGGAAAAACAGAGCGATTGTCGTGAAAAAGTTTGGGAGGCTTCCGGCTTTCTGCTGGACCTGGTCAATGATGTTCTGGATATGAATAAACTCGAATCCGGACAAATCCAGCTTTCAGAAGATTCTTTTGATTTGCAGGATATTTTAAATGAAGTAATGTCTATTTTAACGGTACAGGCAAAAAAGAAAAATGTCTGTTTTTATCCGATACAGACACAGATCATGCACTGGCATTTAATCGGCAGTCCGTTACATCTGCGGCAGATTCTTTTAAATATTATGGGAAATGCCATTAAGTATAATAAAGAAGGTGGTTCGGTGACGACATCTGTGACAGAAACGGAGAGTACATCTGATTTTAACAGAGTCATGCTGGAATTCATATGTCAGGATACAGGAATTGGTATGAGTAAAGATTTTCAGGAGCATATGTTTGAACCGTTCGCTCAGGAAAAAGAGATGATGCAGACCGTTTACAGCGGCACGGGACTGGGACTTCCGATTGTCAAAAAAATTGTAGAGGTAATGCAGGGAACAATTGATTATACCAGTGAAAAAGGGAAAGGCACAACATTTGTAATAAGACTGCCGTTTCAGGTGGATAAGAAGAAGGAACAGTATACAGTGCAGGATGAAGAAGCAAAAACTGTTGTACTTGACGGCATGAAAGTTCTGCTTGCGGAAGACAATGTGCTTAACATGGAAATTGCAGATTTCATCTGTGAGAATGAAGGCATGATTGTTACAAAAGCATGGAACGGAAAAGAAGCATTGGAGTTGTTTGAACAGGCTGAACCCGGCACATTTGATATTATATTGATGGATTTGATGATGCCGGTTATGAGCGGACTTGAAACGGCAAAAAATATCCGGGCGCTTCAGCGGCCGGATGCAAAGACGATACCAATCATAGCAATGACGGCAAATGCTTTTTCGGATGATGTGGCAGACTGCAAAGCGGCGGGAATGAATGAGCATGTGTCAAAGCCGCTGGATGCGGATAAGCTGATAGAAACGATAGCAAAATATGTTTCAGGATAAAAAATCAGGATAAAAAATAATGATTTTTTATAGACACCAATCAATAGATATGGTATATTAAATTGCTACTATAAAAACGAAAGAATAAAACATGTACAATAATGTATGGAAAGGCAGGCACTATTGAGAAAAAACATTACAAGAGGAAAAAGAATTTTTGCGGCAGCAGCCGTAGTGACAGCAGTGTGTATGACAACCAATACAGTTGTTCCATTTATGACTTATGCATACGCAGATACAGCGAATATACGTGCAGGGGCAGTTACTGTTACAAGTGAAAGCCAGCTTCGTCAGGCATTGCAGGCGGGCAGCAGTTTAATTGTTGTCAGTGGGAGTATTACGGTTGCAGAGGATGCTGCGGGAACACCTCTTATGATACCGGGAAATGTGACGATAACAGGGGCGGACAGCAGCAGTGAACTGATTATCAGAGGTGCAGTACAGCTTACCGGTGATCATGTTACGATTCAAAATGTAAAATTGCATTTTATTTCTACGAATGCTTTACAAAGCGTCGTACATAGAGAGATTTTTCTGGCTGGACACAGTCTGGTACTGGATAGTGTAGATACGTATGTTAAAGGTGGTGCAGGTTCCGGACTGGGAGGTTTTGGGGGAACAGAAGAAGAACTGCTCCCAACAGTCTATGCAGGCGGATTTAAAAATACGGTTGTCGGACAAAATGCATCATTAACTGTTACCAATGCGGTTGAAAATACAAAGATTCAGGCCGTTTACATGAGCCATGATTCCGGGAGTGATGGGAAAACCGCATATACAGGCAGCGCAGAAGTTTATGCAGATGCAAAAACGGTTATTCGTGAAGGAATTCATACAGAAAATAACAGCTGTGCAGATATTACGCTGAAAGGCATGGGAGAGAGTATTATTGCCAGTGCGAAAATAAAAGATTTTTACGGCAATGAAAACACCAGTCTGACCTTGCAGAAATGTTCTGTAGACGGCAATATCCAGAATGTTGAAAATGTTATATTGGATGATGAAGCGGAACTGTGCCTGGTATCCGGCAGTTTAAAAAATATAGAGGTAAAAAACAAAGCCTCTTTAAATCTGACAGAGTATGATGAAAGTATCTTCGTTGAAATTAAAGGAAATTTCACCGGAAATCAGACGTCAGACAATATCGCAGACGGCTATATTGTATTAAAAAAGGATAATCAGGTCATTATTGATAAGGATGTAACAGGTACAACAAAGGCGGCAGTCGGTAATAAGCTGTTTCCATCCGTTTTCACGGAAGGTTATACTTATATAACGGCGCAGGGCAAGGCAGCTAAGGAAAGCTTTGCACCGGCAAAAGCAGGCTGGTTTTTTAAATATACCGTGGATACACAGTCAAACTGGACAGCAACGACAAAGCAGCCGGAGGAAGAAGACTTATCTGTTGGCAGACTGGTGATTCAGTCTGCACCGCAAACGGTAAATATCAACCGCATTTTCCAAAAGGAAGACGGCTCAATTCCTGATGATACGGTGTATTTTGATATTGACTGTTATAACAGTCAGGGAGTATTAATGGACGGTGCTGATGTGACCGACTGGCTTGGAAGCAGTGTTTTGGTTATGAAAACGTCACTTTGGGAAAGTCAAGATGCGGAAAGTCTGAATGAAACCAATTGGGGCGAAGCTGTCGCGCTGGTAACGGATGGAGAAAATTATCCAAACCGTTATTTTTTAGAAGCATATCCGGGGGCAAAGACAGGGACATATACTTTTTTATTTTTCCCGAACGGATATGATGAAGGCAATATTGAAACAGTCGGCGCGGTAAAAGCCCAGAAAGATAAGATATTTGCAGAATGTACGGTGGAATTTACCGATAAAGATATTGAACCGGTGCAGAAGCATCAGGTGATTGTAGGCAATGGAACCGGTTCGGGAGAATATGCAGCAGGCGACATTGTCACTATAACTGCGGCAGGTGCGGCACAGGGTATGGCATTTGACCGGTGGGCAGGCAATACTGCACTTGATTTTACAGAGAACACGGACAACCATTCAGCGACAGCTGTATTTATCATGCCGGACGGTGATGTCGAAATCAATGCAGAATATAAAGACATTTCGGCTCCGACAGGAGAGATTACCGTATCGACAAATAAGTGGAACGTATTCTGCAATGCAGTGACATTTGGAAGGTTTTTCAAGGAAAGACAGGAAGTCGGTATTCATGCAGATGATCTGGGGCTGGGTATCGATAAGGTTTTTTATCTGATTTCAGAGGAAGCAAAGACGTTGGAAGAAGTGCAAAATATTCAGGCTTCAGACTGGACGGTTTACGAACAGCGTTTTGCAATTGATCCGGATAAAAAATGTATTGTTTATGTTAAAATTACAGATAAGGGCGGTAATACAGCCTATCTGTCTACAGACGGACTGGTATTTGACGGTTCTTCACCGGTTATTAGCGGCGTAAAGCATAATGAAACATACGGCGGCAGTGTTCAGTTTACGGTAAACGATGACAATCTGGACTATGTGGAGATTGACGGTGTTTTAGCAGGTCGTGAAAACGGAGGTTATACGGTCACAGATGTTGAAGGAGCGCATACAATCACAGCTGTTGATAAAGCCGGAAACCGTACACAGGTAAGCGTTACAATTGTACACGCAACACAGCCAACAACGGAAAGTACAACAGAAGCGCCAAAGCCAACGGAAAGTACAACAGAAGCGCCAAAGCCAACGCAGAAACCAACGGAAGCGCCGACAGAGGTAACAAAGCCGACGGAAAAGCCGACAGAGGTGACAAAGCCGACGGAAAAGCCAACGCAGAAGCCGACACAGGCGACGACGGAAAGCACAACCGAAGGTACAACAGAAGCGCCAAAGCCAACGCAGAAACCGACGGAAAGCACAACCGAAAGTACAACAGAAGCGCAAAAGCCAACGCATAAACCAACGGAAGCGCCGACAGAAGTAACGAAACCAACGGAAGCGCCGACAGAGGTGACAAAGCCGACGGAAAAGCCGACAGAAGCCCCGACACAGAAGCCGGAAACAGATGAAAAGGTCATTTATGAAATGCGTCAGGATGCAGATGGTAACTGGCATTACTATGCAAATGATACCATTGCAGCGGATTACTGTGGCATGGCAGTAAATGAATACGGCTGGTGGTATATCAAGAATGGTGATGTAGACTTTACATATACAGGTATGGCATGCAATGAGTACGGATGGTGGTACTTCAACAACGGACAGCTGGATACGACATTTTACGGTCTTGCAAACAATGAATATGGAACATGGTTCTATACGGACGGACAGTTAAATTTCGGTTTTACAGGGATGATTATTCCGGATGACGAGTGGCTCTATGTTCAGAACGGACAGGTACTGACAGATTATACCGGAATGGCATTAAACGACTACGGCTGGTGGTACTTTAAAAATGGCAGAATTGATTTTGCATATATCGGGATGGCAGCAAATGAATACGGCTGGTGGTATTTTAACAACGGACAGATTGATTTTGGCTATAACGGTTTTGCTGCAAATGAATATGGTACATGGCTGTTTACAAACGGTATTTTAAATACGGGATTTACCGGTATGACATTAAATGGTGGTACATGGGTATATGTTACAGATGGATATATCAGTGACACTTATACTGGAATGGCATTAAATGAATATGGCTGGTGGTACTTTAACAATGGCACACTGGATTTTAACTATACCGGAATGGCTTTAAATGAGTACGGCTGGTGGTATTTTAAGAATGGACAGCTGGATTTAGGATTTACCGGTATTGGCAGTAATGAATACGGTGACTGGTTCTTTAAGGACGGGAGAATCGCTTTTGAGTACACAGGAAGCTATAATGATGGCGGACAATGGTATATGGTAAATAGCGGTTTTGCCAGTAAAATATAATAAAATCATGGGAATGGAGCAGAAATCCAATATGGAACTGCTCCATTTTTAAAAAAATTGGCGTTCCGGTATTGACATTACTAATAATAGGTGCTATAGTACAGATAGAACAAAAGAGAAGGCAAAATAAGTTGAAAACAGCAGATGTTTTACAATTAAAGGCTGATACAGTTTCATATAAAGCTGCTCAACATAAATGAATGAATATGAAAGGAAGCGATTGTTATGGATAAGAATCCAAAACATCCATTAAAAAAGAAGAAAGTTGTACAGAAGGTGAATGCAACTGCAAACCATATGGAAGGTGAGCAGGAAGTTTCATCAAAGCATAAAAAACACACATATTAGTTGAGTGAAAAATCCCACAGGCTGCGAAATGACAGTCTGTGGGATTTTTATGTGTGCTTTGCGGTCACGTTTTACAAAGCAGGAATTGGTGTCAAACAGCAAAAATGACAGATTTTCAAAAAATTAGCACTCACCTCTTGTTTTCATGATGTGAAATTTATCTAGTTGTATGGAGTGCCGTGAATGCCCATTTTGACTGGGATTGCGGGATTTTAAGATTTTATCTGATTTTATTAAAAATCGACAAAAATCAAAAAAATGGTGTCAAAATTGGTGTCAAATTACACATAAAGGGTTGATGTTTTTATAAAAAGGGATATACTTAATATGTAAGGAAAGTAAGGAATACATTACTGTTGAAAGGAGTTTTTATATGGAATTAGCAAAAGTTACATCAAAAGGTCAGGTTACTATACCTATAGAAATTCGTAAAAAATTGGGAATTAAAAATGGAGATAAGGTACTATTTATTGAAGAATCCGGCAGAATCTATATAATGAATTCTTCCATGGACGCTCTTCGTGAAGCACAGCAAGAATTTGCGGGAGAAGCAGAAAGACTTGGGTTAAAAAATGATGAAGATGTTATGGATATGATAAAGGAGTTTCGGGAAGAAAGTGTGGTGAAGTAAATGAGAATTATGCTTGATACAAATGTATTAATATCCGCATTACTGTTTCCCGGTGCAAAGATGAATGCAATGATGAATTGCATATTTACACAGCATGAACTTGTGTTATCATCTTATGTTGTAAATGAGTTAAAGAGTGTTATAAAAAGAAAATTCCCTCAAAAAGAATTGGTAATTGATAAGTTATTAATGGTTATGAGCTTTGAATATGTCTATACTCCAGATACCTTAGAAGAAGGTCTTTTTAATATCAGGGATATAAAAGACTATCCCGTATTATATACGGCTATTATAGAAGATGTGGATATTCTTATTACCGGTGATAAGGATTTTTCGGATATAGAAATTGAGAAGCCGGAGATAATGACACCAACGGAATTTATGGAAAGATTTCTTTAGAAATATTGTAAAAACCTCTATTTATCATTTGAGTATGATAGATAGAGGTTATTTTTTGAATTCAATAATATCATTGGGGGTACAGGATAATATATCACACAGCGTTTCCAATGTTGCGGTTGTGATGTTCTTATTGTGCTTTAAATTGTATATGGTTTTTGACTGCACCTTGTATTTTTCAATTAATGTATATGTGGTAATCTGCTGTTTTTTCATTGTATTCCACAGGGGCTCATAAGAAACCATTCTGCACCGCCTTTCTAATAGTATTATCATATAGGTACAAAAAGGTATTGACTATACCGATAAGAATCGGTATATTATAATTGCGTTTATATTTGAAGTGTTATATTATTAAAATAAAGATAATACATAAATTGGATATTCAAATAGCAGAAAGAAAAATTTTTTAAGAAATTTCAAAAAATATAAAACTTTTTCCAGACCCTGCGTGTCTGATATATAGATAACTCAATAAGACGTTGAAAAAAAGGAGTGCACTTATGAAAAAAGAAGAAATTACAACACTTGTACAGAAAATAAGAAACAAGGACAACAATGCCATTGGAGAATTGTATGAACTGGTATATCGTGATATATATTTTACAGCATACAAGGTTCTCAAGAACAAAGAAGATGCAGAAGACATAGTACACGATAGTTTTATTATCTGTATGAAAAAGATTGATACTTTAAAAGATGATACAGCATTTTTAACATTTATCAATCGGACTGTAATGAACAAAAGTCTGAATCATTTACGCGATTCAAAATTTGAGTTATCTGATGTAACTGTAAACGCTGATGGAGAAGAGGTTGTTATGGATATTGAAGATACTTCAAATCATGCAAATGTTGAAAAAGTAATTAGTGATACGGAAACGCAGAGAATGGTAATGGAAATCATTGATAAATTACCGGAACTTCAAAGAATGACAATTATGTTATTTTATTATGAAGATTTCAACATTTCAGATATTGCCAAAATTATGGAGTGTTCAGACAATACTGTTAAAAGCAGATTGAACTATGCAAGAAAGACCATTAAAGCAGAAGTTGAAAAACTTCGTAAGAAGTATGGTGATGATATCTTAGTTGTGGTTCCATTCTTAGGAAAGCTTATTAAAGCGGCGGCTTCAACAGAAGTTCCTCAAGATTTGTCAGTTGCAACAACAAGAATATTGGAAGAATGTGCGGCAATGAATATTGCGGCTAAAGAGGGTAAAGCTATGATGATTAAAAATAAAATAATGGAACGTTTTGTGAAAAATGCAGTGAAAAATACAACTAAAAGTCTTGTAATAAAGGGATTAGGTGTTGCGGCGGGAGTGTCAGTATTAACAGGTGCTACGCTTGTAATAGCCGAAAATAATAATTCTCCCAAAAAAGAAGTAACCGTAAGCGCAGACACTCCATCCACCCAGGCAGTAGCTTCCAATAAGTCTGTTCAGGCTGTTAAACCTGCAGAAGTCCTGAGTGAGTCAACAACGGAAGTAGAGGCAGTAGAATCAACAGAGGAAGTTACAGAAGTTACTGAGGATGCAGTAGAAAATACTGAAAGTGCAGTAGAGTCAAAGGTAGAATCAAAGAATGAAGAACCTGTAGTTGAAGCTACTGAAGAAGCTGTGGCTGTTGAAAGCAGGGAGGAGGTTTATTCACCAGCTAGCGATTCAACTGTAGAAGAGTTTACAAATGTTTCAGTAGAAGAAACCTCTAATGAAGAAGTTGCTACAACGCATGAACATGATTGGACGCCTGTGTATACTACGGTACATCATGATACATACTTAGATGAGACTTATGAAGATGTAACTGTACATCATGGTGGTTACAATGAATATGAAACCTACACTGACCCAGATGGTAATACTTATTATGTTGCATATCATATAGAAGTACCAGATAAGGCTAGGGACTATGTAGCTGAAGTGAATGGATTTAGTGTGGCTCAGTTACCAAATGATTGGAATTATATGTGGCAATATACAGTCGATAGGGTTGTAGATAGATATGAATGGGACACAGTAGAAAATAAAAGAACTGCAGTTCATGAGGTTCCAGCTTACGACGAAGAAGTAGTAGACCATTATGAATGCAGCTGTGGCGCAACAAAGTATTAATATTAAGCAATAAAAGTAAATAAGAGTTTAAGAAGTTGTCTAGTGTAAAAGTTTTGCATTAGGCAACTTCTTTTATTTTATCCAAGAGGGTATGTGTATGAAGAGTGCAAATAACGATTGTTATTTATTACTAGTGTGTGTTAGTATACATATAGTCTAAAATACTATTCTTGTTTCTCTAAAACTAGTTGGGTATACTGCATATAAAAGGGTATGTCAATATGGTGTTATTCCATGAGTTATAAATTGAATTACACACACTTAAGCTATATTGACATACTCATCAATCATATATTTGTAATTTGTAAGAACCCTTAAATATACAGGGGTTCTTTTTAGCTTAATTTTGGGTAGAGCATGACTTTATAGATGGTAGATTCTGCCGCTTTTTTATCGAACTGGTTCATTCTGTCGATTTTTTGTAGAAACTGGTTTAAATGCAATATTATTGTCTGAGAGGAGGTGCTAGAGTGAGAAGGGTAAGGAAGTGCCTTGTATGCGCACTGGCTTGTGCAGGTATAGCGGGATTATCGTATATCAGCAGTACTGCTTATTTAACGGACAGCGGTAAGTTTGTCAATAACTTCACAACTGCTAAATTCAGCATAGACCTGACGGAGCCTGTATGGTCGAGCCAGCCGTCCAATGCCTTGGGTAAAATCAAAGAGCAGAAGTTAGTACAGGGAAGGGTACAAACGCAGGATGGTATGCAGTAATTAGAGATTACGACACCACAGATTTTTATGGAAACGTATCCAATCACCATGAGATATTTACTAAAGCTAATGGTTGGCAATCAGTGGTACAACTCCCGCTTCTAAGACAGGAACGTATTTGGACGGTTACCCGATAAGTGAAACGCAGGGATTTAAAAAAATTAGCACTCACCTCTTGTTATTGTGACGTTGGTTTTGTCTAGTTTCATATAGTCCCGTAACGCCCTAGTTACAAGGGTTTCACGGATTTTGAAAATTTGTAGCTGTTCATCAAAAATCGTCATTTTTCAGAAATTTGGGGTCAAAATTGGCGTCAGATAGCACACCAGAGAGAAAAATTAAATATTTTATAGACTATGGAACGTACACTTTTGGCGTTCCTTTTCTATTTCCAGCCGTTCAGAAATGGACGGCTTTTTTCATACCCAAAATCGAAAGGAGAAAGAGAAAATATGAATAAGCTAGTAAAGCGATTGCTGACAGGAACGCTTGCTTTTGCAACGATTCTCACGGCATTACCAGTGACGGCGGTTCATGCTTCCGGCAATCAATACTGGACAGAATCAGCAGAACGTGTCGGCTACATTGAACACGTTATGAATGATGGTTCTATCAAATC
>ERZ791899.1255-NODE-1255-length-22157-cov-9.006289_pt1 | contig 22157 bp, 31 predicted proteins | sample MGYA00510151_ERZ791899 | MGnify/ENA primary metagenome ERZ791899 (study PRJEB30046, sample SAMN00792118) | human gut metagenome | study: EMG produced TPA metagenomics assembly of the A metagenome-wide association study of gut microbiota in type 2...
AGCCATAAAAATTGCACCCTCCATCTTAGCTGTCTAAGATTTTGGGTGCAGTACAGCCTAAGTGCTTAACTTTTAATATTGTATAATTTTTCCTTCCTTATCAGGAACAGGATTGATTTTTTTTAAAAACTCTTCATACTCTTTTTTTGCCCATTTCGGTGCATTTTCCTTTAAACAAATTTTATTTTCTTTATCTTTGTAACTCCAATTTTCAATAATAAATTTAGGTAATGCCATTCCCATACTTTTACACTCCTTTTAGAATTCTTATTAATTTTATTCCAAATATTTTTGCAAAATCTCTTGGATTTTCTCCACCAAAATATTCTGCAAAACTTTCTGCAAATAATTCAGAATTTGAAGTTGCTGCATATTCACTTACATATTCTCCCATATCTTGAAAACTACTAATAGATTTTGTAAACTTTGTATTAAATTCATTAATACACTCAATTATGAAATCATCTTGCCAAGTTTCAATTCTAGTTATATGTTTTAAACTATTTGAAATATGATGCCCATATTCATGAATAAAAGTTTTGTATATTTTAGCATTTTTAGGATACCAATTATATTCTTCGCATTTTTTTAAGTAATCTTCAAATTCGTCTAAATTAGAATGATATTTTCCATTGAGTGCTAATTCAATTACCTTATTACTTTTTGTATAATAAGAATAAAATCCAATTGCTTCCTTCATTTCTACTGGATCTTTAATTGATAATTTTGGAATCTTACATGGATTTTTTTCTATAAAATTAGGATAATTTTCACTAAAAATATCTAACCATGTGATGCAGCTTGATAATAATTTTTCATCTATTGGATAATTTTTAGAATCTTCAAATTGAATTCCATGAACTTTTTTTAATCTTTCTATTGCTTCAGGTTTTTTATATTTTTCAGAAATATATTTTAATCCTATCCAATCTTTTTTTTCTTCTATTATATCATTTTTTTCAAGTTTAATTTCATTTTTTATATCTTTTTCCTTACCAAAATTATCAAAATCTAAAACAGCAACAGTTGTACTCCTGCAATGTGGGTGCATAGGTGGATAATTAACTCCTGCTCTTGCATCTTTTACTTTAAATTTTTCTCCATTTAGCTTTTTACAGATCTCAGATGTCCTGCTATCTATTTCAGCTAGAAACTCATACTCTTCAATCTCTGCTTCTTCATAAGATAGTTTAGTAGTTTGATTAAAAGCATAATTCAACTCTGTTCTAACAAGCCTCTCAGTATTGTATCTATCATTTTCAAATCTTTTCTCAATTCTATCTGATAGATCTTTAACTGATACTCCTTGCATAAAAGATTGTATTATCTCCTGCTTTAAAACTTTTCCAAGTGCCTCACTGTTGCCCCATATCCTTTCTGAGAAGTTTGCCCCACTCCAAGGCTGTTGCATAAGCATCTTCAAAGTCTTTTTTGGAAGAACTGTATTAACTCCTGTAAGTCCAAAGTCTGTAGTTTGAATCTTAAAAAAGTCTCTATAAACTTCACTTATACCTTTTTCAACTACATTATAATCCTTGCTTATCTTTTTGCTTAACTCTATATCTATTTGAGTTTTAAGGCTGTCTAGGCGAGTTATACGAGACTTCATTGCAAGAGTTTCAAGCTCTATTCTTAATTTATTAGCTAGTTCCTCATTTATTGCTGATAGCCTCTCTATCTCTGCCTCATACTCTTCAAGTGACATTCTAAATTCTTTAAACTCTTTACTTGTTAGATACTTCATAGCATCAGCATAAGAGAGATCAGTTTTAAACATATATCTAGCAATTAAATCATTAATAGACTTTTGTATCTCTTTTTTAGCTTGAATGTAATGTACATCCAGTTCTTTTTTTAAGTCACTAGCCTTTTTATAAACTTTATTCTCATTTTCTCTAGCCCTTTTCTCCCAGTACTCTTTACTTTTCTTGTCCATCTACACCAGCTGCTTTTCCAAACTCATAATCATTATAAATATTATTTTCCTCAGCTTCAGTTTTCATCTTTTCAAGTTCTGATTTAGCATCTTCAACTTGAGGGAATAGAGAAATAAGAGTTTCATCAGATATTAACCCTTTTAAGTTTTTCATAATCTCTGAGATCTCTTTTAAGTTACGAGGCAGGTTTCTAGTGAATACTTTTTGAATGTCAGTAGGTTTAATCTTTAATCCTAAATAGTCAATTATAAGTTGCAATCTCTTATTGATAGCATCTTTAAAATACATCTCTTTTTGAGATCCTAGCTGTTCCAAAGGTAATAATTTAAATTCAAGAGCAACTCCTGAAGTATTGCCACTGAACTTCTCATCTCCCATGTCTGGAGTAAAGCTAAACTTATGAATATCATCATTTATTCTATCTTTAACATTTTGTGAGTATGTATCATTAACATCTTTTATCAGCCATTTAGCATCTCCATCACCTTGAACCATAAAAACTTTATCATCTTTTAATCTTTGAATATCATCAGGATTAGTTCCCCCAAGATTTTTCAGTACTAAATAAGCATCTGAAAAATCTGTAAGGTCATCTACTGATGTAGAAACTGCTGTATCATAAGCATCAATATAAGTAATTACATTTTCAAAGTCACCTTTTTGATTTTTATTGTTGGAAAATTCAATGATTGGAACTCCATTAAATCCATGTAATCTTCTACTTACTAGGTTTCTAGCATTAGTTAAGTCTTTTGCTTCATAATTGCTAGTCACCATATATTGATAAGTAGATACCATTTTTTCATCATAAACTTCTAAGGTAACTTCTATCTTGTTAGTTTCAATATGATTAATTCCAAATCTAACAGCTCCTACAATATTTCTATCAATAGTGTTATCTTTAATCACAAACACATCTCTAGTATCCAAGCATTTAGATTTTAACTCTTGAGCATTATTAATATATAACAACTCATAAGCTTTTCCAAAGATTGAAGCATTAAGAGCAAGTTCAAAGTTATTCTTTTGCTCCTCTTCAGTAGCTAGATATTCACTTAATCTGTCATAATCTTGTGTATCTGCATCTGCTTTATAGCTGATAGGTTTCCCTAAAAAATAAGCAGTTGCTATAGTTGAGATATAACTTGCATATCCTGAAACAACTTTAGCATCTGCTTTATTTACAGTTCTATTTCTTTTTCTTAAAATAGCATGATTACTATTATAATAATCAAATAGCATTTGAAGTCTTGCTAGTTCATTTTGTCTATAATCTTCAAATCTGCTATGATAATTTCTTAGATCCACATCACACCTCCTATCTAATACCTAAAATATTTTTATTTAAAGTAGTAAGTTTATTTGGATTATTTATTTTTTCAGCTACTCCAGTTAAACAATCTGGTCCATCATCATGTTTATTTTTTCCTTCTTTCTGATAAGTTAAAATAGCCTTAGCAAATTCAGGAAATCTATCAACCCAATTTCTAGGAAAATAAATATGATCCATTACCCAAGTTGAATTTGAAAGAATACGAGCAACTTTATTTGCTGATTGATAAAACCAATCTACTCTAGTTCTATTACTTCCAAGTTCTCTTAACTCTCTTTCTACAGCTCTTGCAAATCCTCTTCCACCATTATTTGACTCTATATCTGCAACATTAACATTATCATTTATAAGCATTTTTGCCACAGCAGGTTCTGTAACTTCCATAGGTTCTTTAGTATAAAGAATATCTAATATATAAGCCTCTTTATTATATTCTCCATAATTAATAGAACACAAATAATCTTCTCCTGTATCTGCTGTATCTGTATAGTTTTTTATAGCAGTAAAAAGAGGTTTCCCTGTGCTGTCTACAGGAATACTGTCGTATGTTTTTATATTTGTATATAATCTTCCTTTAAGGTCAATAGGTTCTTGCTGATAGTTTGCACTTGCTATCTCAGGTCCCATTGCTCTCACTTTAGATTTATATGATTTTAAACTCAATATCTCATCACATAGCATAGTCCCATCATCTTGGAGAGCTTTCATAATAATATGCTTAACTTTTTTACCCTCTTCCTTATAGTGTTCCAAAGCTCTTCCTGCAAGATCTCCACTTGCCCATCTAGTCATGATAATAATAGTTTTTCCACCCTCTTCAAGCCTTGAGAGCATTGTTTGTGTGAACCAATCCCATTGCTTTTCAAGGGTATTTTCATTAAAAGCCTCTTCACTATTTTTTATAAGGTCATCTATTATAAGCAAACTACAACCAAATCCAGTAGCAGTTCCTCCAGGAGAAGTGGCAAGGTAGTTATTATATCCACCTTCTAAACTCCACAGGTTCATTGCTCCATCACCTTGTTTTATATGGGTATTTGGGAAAATATCATTATATATAATTTTATCTTTATCAGCTTTTGCCTCTTGGATTGTGTTTCTTACATTCTTAGAAAACATAGTTGATAGAGTTTCATTATATGACCCTGTCATTATCTTAGTATTAATATCTTTACCAAGCAACCACTCTACCAATAACCCTACCGTACGACTCTTCCCGTGGCGAGGCGGAAGATTTAGTATTAATACTTCCTCTTCTCCCTCTATAAATTCTTGTAAATCATTGCATAGATTTAGGAGAAAAGGCCTGTCATATTTATAAAAGTCTCCTGCTCTTAAATGGCAATAAAAAAAGAACTCACGTCTAGCAAGTTCTAATTTAGCTTGTTTTATTATTTCCTCTCTATTTATCACCAAAGATCACCTTCTTCAACTCTTCGGTAGTTAAATTAGAGAAAGGATTATCACCTTTGATTTCTCCACTGTGTTCCACTGCTGTTTTATCTCTCCAAACATCAGGCTTTCTATTTTTCAACCAAAATATCTGTGCTGTGGTATCTGGAATAATCAATACTTCTTCCTCAACCATAACTATCTCTTCATTTTCTTTTAGTTTCTTTCCAGCATCAGAATATATAACATTTTTAATTTTCATAGGTTTTAAGACTTTTTCTTTCCCACCTATAGCTTTTTTTAATAAAGCATTTTCAACTTCTCTATCTACAACTTCTTTTCCTCTTTTTAGGGACTGCAAAAACTGCGGATACTTTTCTTTATATTCATAAAAAGTTCTTATACTTATCCCTAAATTCTTTGCTATCTGTTCATCAGTGAGCCCATCTCTAGCCCAACCTTCAACTTCAATTAATCTATCTTTTACATGAGTTTCCCATTTAGATTTTGCCATAGACTCACCCCCCCTTATAAAAAAAGGAACAGCTCAAAGTCTGCCCCATGTAGATATCATTTTTATATTTTACATTATATCAAATTTTTTACTATCATTTACTATCATTTTCACAAAATTCAAAATTTTCTAAAGCTCTACCATGAAGTTTATAAGTGTGACTCAAAGAATAACACAATTTATCTGCTATTTTCTCCCAAGGCATAAATAAAAAATATCTACTTTCTAGTAATATTTTTTCATCACTGTCCTTAATACTATTTATCTTTTTTGATAACTCTATTCTAAAATCTTCTATCTTCAGTATTTCTGATCTGATTTTATTTTCAAGTTCAACTATTTTATTCATTTTTTCAACTAGTCCACTATCATCTTTTAAAGGCCCACCTTGAACTCTTTCTTTCAATCTAACTGCTTGAATCATATCCAAACTTTTTTTCAGTTCTCTTAACATGTCATTATCATGATCCAACTCTCTCTTTAATTTTAGTCCCTGCTTTAAGTATTGTTTTTTAGTCATTTTCTACCTCTCTTAATGCTATTGGCATGATAATACATCTATAAGCATCCATATACTCTTTCATATGTATAAAGCAACTGGAATTTCTAAATTCTATTTTTACATTTAAACTCTTAGTACATTTTTTAAGATAATCTAATATAAAATTAGGATTCAAAACAATTTTAAAAGGTCTTGTTTTCTTTACTCCTTTAATGTAAGTTGTATGTAAAATTTTATCATTATCATTTTTTACAGATATTAATTTTGTTTCAGAATCCATTAAATCAAAGATACACTCATTTGAATAAACTGCATTTGTTTCTAAAGCTCTTTTAAGATCTTGAACTCCAAACTCCATACAATCAATATAGTCATTTAGTTGTTGTTCAATTAAATTAAATATTGGGAGTGTTATATTAGGTTCATTAAAAGTAATTGTAAATATCTCGCTATCATTTTTATCAATCAACCTTAATTCTATTTTATTCTCTTTCAAATCTACATCTACTTTAACAGGATTTACGCTTTTAACAACTTTTATAATTTCATATGGAATAGCTATTTTCTTTTCAAAGAAATACCCTTTGTAGGCCCCCAATCTGTATTCATCTGTAGCTCTAGCAGCAGTAGAATCTAAATAAATATATTGGTACTTTTCATTTTTACAATTTTTTACTATATCTGATGCTAAGGTATATATTTTTTTAAGCTCTATTTTATTTAAAGTTTTCATTTTCTTACCCCCTTAACTCTTTCAATTCTTACTTTTAAACTTTCTAATAAAGCATCTTGTACATTTCCTTTACTATCTAATGCTCTTCTTACATCTTCATCTCTTGTATCTTGTACTACAAGGTGATGCACAATTACCTTTTCTTTTTGCCCCTGTCTATGCAATCTTTTATTAGCTTGTTGGTATAGTTCCAAACTCCAATTAAGCCCAAACCAAATAACATGGTTTCCACCTTCTTGAAGATTAAGCCCATAAGCTGATGAAGCTGGATGTGTTAAAAGGATATCTATTTTTCCACTATTCCAATCATCTTGATCCTGGACTGTTTTTAAAAGCCTAACTTTTAAATTAGTTTTCTTTAAGGCTTCTTGTAATCTACTCAAATCATGTTGGAAGTTATAAAAAACTAAAGCAGATTTTCCATTAAGTTGTTCTATTAACTCCATAAAAGCTTCTATTTTACAATTATGAATCTCATGTACTTCTCTTTTTTCGTCATATATAGCCCCATTTGCTAGTTGCATAAGTTTATTAGATAATGCTGCTGCTGAAGTTACATCTATTATTTTATCCTCCAGCTCCAGGATCATTTCTCTTTCCAATCCATCATATTCTTTCTTAGATTTATTATCCAAGACTATAGGGATATCGTCATAAGTAACATCTGGAAGCTGTAGATAATCTTCTGCTTTCATACTGATACAAATGTCAGATATTTTTTGTTGAATACTGTCTGCAGCTCCTTCTTTTAATTCATAATTAAATATAGTATTTCTATCTCTCTGTCCAGGATTAAAATATCTTTCTCTATAATGACTTATATACTTTCCTAATCTCTCTCCTTGATCTAGTAGATATATTTGTGCCCAAAGATCTATTAATCCATTTGGTGTTGGTGTCCCTGTAAGTCCTACTATTCTTTGAATATGTTTTCTTACCCAACTTAAAGCTTTAAACCTTTTAGCTTGGTGTGATTTAAAACTACTAAACTCATCTATCACAACCATATCAAATGGCCAATGATTTCTTGTATATTCTACTAACCAAACTACATTCTCTCTATTTATGACATAGATGTCTCCAGGGGTATTTAAAGCTTTTATTCTTTTTTGACTACTTCCTAAAACAGGAACTATTCTAAGGAGTTTCAAATGATCCCATTTTTCTGCTTCTTTACTCCAAGTAGCTTCAGCAACTTTTTTAGGGGCTATTACTAAAATCTTATTTATTTCAAATCTGTTATATTTTAAATCTGCTATAGCTGATAAGGTTATAACTGTTTTTCCAAGTCCCATATCTAACATAAGCCCCAATTTATCATCTGATATCATTCTGTTTATACAATATTTTTGATATTCATGTGGTATAAATCTCATCTGTATCTCCCTTCACTTTATAATACTGCATCTAGGATTTCTGTTATAAAACAATCTACTTCCATGTAAGAATCTAAAATATACACATTAAAATCTAATTTTTTAATTCTTGCTATCTGTCTATCTTGAATAGCTGATGTTTTTCCTCCAGGGGCTTTAAGCTCCACAAATGCCACCACACCCCTTGGAAATAAAACAAGTCTATCTGGCACTCCTGCATTACCAAGACTTGTAAATTTATAAGCTATCCCACCATGCTTTTTAACCTGTTTTACTAAATATTTTTCTATATCTCTTTCTCTCTCTATCATAATTCTCTCCTAAAATTTAAAGCGTTAACATTGTTAACAAGTTCTCCTATATATACTATTAAACAGGCTAATTAGGTACGTGTAGACACGAAACGTATATACCTAATATTACCTAATTCACCTATTTTATATTTTTATATAATTTTATGTTAACAATGTTAACAATATGATATAAATAATTATAATTACTATTTTTAAGGCGTTAACATAGCCGTTAACATTCCCGTTAACAAAGAAAAGTTTGTTAACAAAGGTAGGTGTTAACAAAGTCTAGTTGAATGTTAACAAAGTTGTAGTTTAATTTTTTGCTTTTATGAATCCCCTTTGGTGTCCATAAGGCCCAAATCTAACTAATGATTTACTTCTTTTCCACCCTTTAAGAGTTTCAAGTATTCCATTTATCTCTATTGAATCCCTTCTTTGCATATACTTTGGATCTCCTCTAAAGCATTCACACCAAACTTCTAAGGCACATATTTTAGTTCTTTCAAAACTCTCTCCATCTTTAAGATTGTTATCTTTCATCAAAGACTCAATAGTGGCTCTCCTATCTGAAATACTTAAACTGTCCCAATTATTTGGTAATCTAGTTGATAAATACTCTTGAATTAACCCCTCTTTTACATTACTTTCTCTATAATTATCCTGTTCCATCTCTGCAATCCTCTTAGCCTCTCCTGTTAAAAATAGTTCCTCTCCATCTTCCCAGTATTTAACTGCCTCAGCCCATATCTGATCAACTTCTCCTGCTAAATCCTCAAATATATTTTTCTTAGGCTTATTAATATAAAGTCCTACTGGCCAAAATCTTCTATTCCCAGTTCTATCTTTTAAAAATTCAGCTTCATTAGTAGATCCAAAGAATACACATCTTCTAGGGAATCTTGCTGTTTTTCTTCCATATGCTTCCCTATAGATATCTTCTTTTTTACTTAAAAATTGCTTTACTGCATTAACTTCAGATTTTGACAACCCAGTTAATTCCCCTATCTCATTTATTAAAGTCCCTTGTATCATCTCACTAGCCTCTTTACCCTCAAAACTTTGAAGGCTATCTGAAAACCATTCTTTTCCAAGCAAGCATAAAAATGTACTCTTTCCTATCCCTTGGGGTCCAGCAAGTATTAACATAGTGTCAAACTTTACTCCTGCACACATAGTTCTTGCTACGGCAGCTACAAGCATCTTCCTTATAGTTGCTCTTGTATAAACATTATCCTCTGCTCCAAAATAGTCTATTAATAGGGTATCTAATCTTTTAACCCCATCCCATTTAAGACTTACCATATACTCTTTAACATCATTTATTCTATTGTTGTATGCATGAGCTAACAGGGCATCAGAAACCTTTCCATCTCCAGTTATCCCATATACATGCTCAAGTCTTAACCTCAATTGGGCATCATCTATCTCACTCCAGTTTCTTTTTTTATCTTCAATATTCCAAGGTAATGAGCCTAACACAAGTCCTCTGTTGGCAAACTCATCGTAAGCTATTTTCCCTTTTAATTGTTCATCATTTTGGAGTATTAAAAGTATATTATTCCTAGTTTTAGCATAGTTTCCATTACCATCTACATCTAATTCTTCCATCCAATCTAAATCAGAGTCTGCAAAATCTTCAGCCACTTTTTCCATTTTTTCTCTATTCATCAGAGATTTTACTTTTTGATCTTTTAATAACATTTCTGTCATTTTAGAAAAACTTGGCATCTTATTAACTGGAGTTCCCTCTTTAGCTTCTATATCTAGTTCTCCAAATTTATGGATCCTTATTAAATCAAAGGCATTACATAACTTCATACTAGCCGGATCAGTAGCATGGTGACTGTATAAAAATAACCCATCCTCATACAATATGGCCCCACCAAATGTACTTCCACCTTTATAAGTTAATCTATTACTTCCTTCATGTATCTCATATGCATCAGGTATAAATTTTTCTATAGCCTCAACTATTGAGTAACTCCTACAAAATGCCCCTATTATTCCTGTTTTCTCTAAAGGATTTTCCTGTTTTTTTCTCAACAAGGTTATAGTTTTTTCACTTCCTGGAACTTGTGGCCACTCTGATATATTGTGCCAATCTTGATACATTTTAAGAATTCCATCTATATCAGCAAAAGGTTTATCTTCATATGCATAAACATATTGACTATCACTGCTGCAACTTGGCCAATACATCAACCTAGTAACTTGGAAAGTGGTAGGATCACATAAAACTATCCCTATCATACTTGCAAGTTTTCTGGCCACAGGCTCATACTCATCTGGCAATAAAGACCTGTTACCAGGAATAAGTACTCTCAATCTAGGGTTGTAATTACTGTGTTTTCTAGTTGAATAAACTGCATAAGCACAACCTAAGCTAGAAACTTTTTTTAATACATCTTCAGTTTTTCCAGGTTCTATGTTATCTAAATCAAGTGCTATAATGTCACGACTTACAATCCCTTTTTTTCTATTATTTTCAATAAGTTCTCCACCAATAAATCCACCTACATCTTTTAAATTATCCTGCTTACTTTTAGGATATTTTAAATACTCCTCTAATGTTTCTGTAGATCTAACAGGAGTTTTTAATTTTTCTATAAGTTCTGTCCAAAATAATTTCTGTTTTGTCCAAATAGCTGTAAATCTATTTCCAGCAGAACTTATAATAATTTCTCTGTTGTTATTCAATTTGGCCACCTCCTAATCTTTCATATAGTAATTGCTTTCAAATCCAGCAGCCTTTAATAATAATCCTGGAGCCCAGCTTATAGATTGTCCCATTAGCTCACATACTTTTTCTACATCTATATCCATTCCTGCATCGATCACAGCCTCATCGTGAATATGCATAACAGTTTGTAATCCCTTCTCTTCTAATCTTTTCAAAGTAACCGCTAAACAATCTCTGGATATGGCCTGTACAATATTTTCCACAAGTTTTCCTCCATAGGTTTCCTGCACTTCCCACTTTTTTGTAGTTTGATTAACCCCAAAATAGTGTAATGCCATATTTCCAAATCTGTTCTCTTGAAGATGTGGTTTTGGGTAGAATAATTTCCTATTTGAAGGTAGTTTTATTGTTAAAAAATCTTGGCCATAAACTAGATCCATCTCTCTACTGAAAATCAATCCTTTAAAACCTTGAGTTTCTCCAGTTTCCATAAGTGTTATTACTGCATTTTCAATACCCCACCATAGATCTACTATTCTTCTATTTGCATTTCTCCATCTCTTAACTACATCTGGAAGTTCTCCCTCAGTTAACCCCATATTCAAAGCTCCCATAGCAATTAAAGCTCCAGATCCTCCACCATAACCTAATGCTAGTTCAGCCACTTTTCCTTTCTGTCTCAAAGCATATTCAGGATTTCCTTTTTTAATAAGCTCTATAGGAACCCCAAACATTTGACTAGCAGATGCTTCATAAATTTTTCCATGTGTTGCAAATACTTCTTGTCTCCAACTTTCTCCAGCTAACCAAGCTATAACTCTAGCTTCTATAGCAGAAAAGTCAGCTACTACAAATTTATGATTTTCAGAGGGGATAAAAGCTGTTCTTATAAGCTGACTTAAAGTATCAGACACATTTCCATAAACCAATTTTAAAAACTCTGCATTCTGTTCTTTTACTATCTCTCTAGCATAATCTAAAGTTTCTAAATAGTTTCTAGGTAGGTTTTGAACCTGCACCAATCTACCTGCCCATCTTCCAGTTCTATTAGCTCCGTAAAACTGTAATAAACCCCTTACTCTTCCATCTGGGCATATTGCTTCACTCATAGCTACATACTTCTTTATACTGGTCTTAGCGAGTTCCTGACGGATTTCTAAAGCCCTTATTGCATCTTTATCTTCTAAAGTTTTAATCAATTCTGCTACTGTCCCCTTTTGAAGATTCAATATCTCCACATCTAATTTTTCAGACAACCATCTTCCAAGTTGAGTAGCACTATTGGGGTTATCTAATCCTGTTATAACTATAGCTTCTTCTGTTAACTCTCTTGTGACTACATCATTTATAATTAAAGCCCCTTCAACAAGTTCAGTATCTATTTTTACACCAAAGGCATTTATTTTCTGATCTAAAACCCACATATCCTGTTCCTCTTGTGGTACTGGAAAAATTGCTAATCTTTTATATATCTCAGTTTCTGCTACTACGTCTTGAATACAATACTCTTTAAATAGTTCCCATTTTTCTGGCTCATGATGTGGTAAATTTCTAACTCTCCCACCATTACTTTTTGTAGGTTTACATGGTACACAAAACAGTTTAATTAATGCTTTTCCAGTAGTATCTTTTTTCTTATCCTGTGGAAGTCCTATAGCCATTCCTGTAGCACCTAATCCAGCAGTATACCCACAGTAAAGTCCATGAAACATTGTATCTCTCCATTGTTCAATTCCTGTTTTATACCCAGCTTGATTTAAACACCACCATTCAAATGGGGCATTGTAAGCATGTTTTATAACACTTTCATCATTTAATGCTGATATTAAATTCTCAGGAATAACTTCACCATTAGCTAGATCTATTATTTTTACCTCTCCAAAATCTATTGAGTAAGCAAATAACAGTATCTCAAAATCATTTGAAAGAGCATATTTATACAGTCCTGCTTTTTGAATATCCACACTACTAAAAGTTTCAATATCTATACTTAAATGTTTCATTTATTCCTCCACAAATGATAATCCTTCCACATCAACATAAGGAGTTCCACACTCTGAACACACTATATAATCATCTGATATAATTATTTCTCCTCCACATCGATCACAACAATATATTCTCATTGATATCACCTCGTATAAATTAGGCGGCCATCATTTGACCGCCCTATAATTTATTTTTGTATTGGCATTCCAGTAATTGGATCTATTTCTGTATCGTCAACATAATCATCTGCAAAGTCATCTGCTGCACTAGGTTTGCTTCCACCTAAAGGAACTCCATCAGCTAATTTTTGAATATTTCCTAAATAAGCTCCTATACCTTTTTTCCCACTAAAAGCATAAGCTGAAAATCTTACTGCTACCCTTCCATACATTCCTGAATATACTTCAGATTGATCAATAATAGGGTTTCTATTTCTATCTACTACTTCTGGAGCTCCATAATCTACTCCTGTTGATGCTGTAAATACCCAACAACCTTTACACTCTTCTGGATAAGGCATTCCATCTGAAGGTCTAGTTCCATCCCCATCATGTATTGGAGTTGATACCTTTGGTGGTCTCATTCCATTCCAAACTTTTTGAACTCCTTCATCTGTCGCTGCTTTTATTGCTGCATCTATTCTTGCTTTTGTTGCTACATCTGACTTAGGTAATAATACTACTACACTGTACTTTTCTGCTGCTCCTGGAACTGCTGCATTTGGTTTAAATACATGAACGTGTGATAATCTTACTTTTCCTGTTACTACTCTTTTAATATCTGCCATTTTATTTTTCCTCCTCATAATTATCATTAAAATCTTCTTCTGCTGTTATTCTATTAACTATTTTTTCTCTTTTATCAGTTTCTAATACTAAAGTTGGTTTACCTGGAGCCTTCTCAACTAACTCTCCCACCAATTCCTTAAACTGTTTAGTCCCTAATAATTTTTCTATTTGGGCCAATGTTAATTGTTTTCTCTCATATAACAATGCTTCATCTATTCCCGAATCTATTATTGTTTTTATAGCTAGATCTGTATCTTTAAAAGCTCTTACACTTCTACCCTTTACAGCTTTCCATCCTGGGATAATTTTCCCTTTTAGACTTTCAGTCAAAGCATATTCTTTTAAATCCTCAGCCCACTTTGCTAAATCTTGAGCCATTTTTAAAGCTTCTCCAACTTCTGTATCACTTAGAAGTGCCCCTGCCCTCATTTCAAATTTAGAAGCTTCTAAATTCATTCTAGCTCTTTCTCTACAAGTTGCTTTGGCTCTACAAAATCTACAATGATTTCCAGCTATATAAGTTCCTTCACCTTTATATGCTTTTTCTGCTAAAGGTTTTACCACATTTTCAGCCCAATCCATCAGTTCTGCCACAAATATTTCACTTTCAGATGCTTCATTTTCTAGCCTAGGCTGAACTATAGCCATTTTTATTTTTTCTATAGGGTATAACATGGAGTATTCCAAGTATGCTCCTAAGGCATAAAGTTTCATCTGAGGATTGTTTTCTGCTGATACAGCGACCCCTTTACCATATTTAAAATCTATTATGTGCATAGTCCCTTCAGCTATTACAATACAGTCAGCAGTTCCAAAACCTTCTGGCACATATTGACTAAAATCTACTTTTTTCTCAACCATTACTGCAGGAGAGCAACTATAAGAATGTACTAACTCCTGGATATATTCAAGATAGGCATCTGTAAACTTATCCATCTCATCTTGCCATAACTCATTCTCTTTTATTTTTTTTAATTTAGTGTTGTATGTCCTTGTAGGCATCTGTTCTATCAGATTCTTTCTCACCTTTAACTCACAAACCTCATGTGCTAAAGTTCCCTCTTTAGCATACTCAGATGTGCTATCTGGAAATTGCTCTTCCAGTCTTGCACTAGGGGTACAGGCTAACCATCTACTTGCTCCAGATGCACTCAATACTGCATGTGCCATTTATATATTCGCCCCCATTGCTCTTATAGCTGTTGCAAACTCACCATATCTATCTGGGCTAAGTTCTCCTAAAGATTTAACTCCAAATTGTTTTTGTAACAATGTTGAGATCTCTTTTCCTCTTCCAGCATCACATATAGGTCTAGCTGCATTACCAAGTTCTTGCAGTGTATAAGTGTGAACTGGGGCTGTTGGAACTGCTGTAGGTACTGGAGTGGCTACTGGTTTCTCTTCTACAACTTCTTTTACCTCTGGTATTGGCTCTACAGGTGTGCTCACTGGTTCAGACACAGCTTTTCCTAATGGAGTTTCTTCCTTTTTTCCTGCTAGATTAAATAATTCTTTGAATAGATTAAAGGTTCTATCTCCTAATTCAATATTTACATTTACTTTAATTTCCATAATGGAATCCTCCTATTGATATTTTTCTGTTTTATATCTTTCTAATTTATCTAAATGGTTTTGAAACTCTTTTTCAGAGAGCCCCAACATAGATAAATAATTAACCATAGCTGTTATTACATCTAGCCCTTCAGCTATTTGTAATTCCCTATTTTCATTTATACACTCTTCCTTAAACTCTTCTACCTCTTCAAAGACTTTTCTACGCTCATCAGAAAGTTTAAGATTGATTGTAAAACTGGTATAATTTTTTAGTTTATTTAGATCCATCATCCAACCTCTTTTATCTCTCCATATTCTATTATTTGGTACAACATTTCTAATACAGTCTTTAGTCTTGCTATTGTATTTCTTAAATGCCTGATGTCAGATTTATATTGATATGGAAACAGTTCTTTACATTTTTCTTCCAGTCCTGCTATTGATCTATCAACAAGAGAAGTTCTTATAACAAGCTGGTAGAATATTCCACATTCATTTCTACACTGTTCTAAGTTTTCACTACTAAATAACTCTTTTTGGTTGAGAGTCTCACCAATAGTGTCATACATTTCAAGCATTAGATCCTCTAAATTTTTAGGAATAAAAAACTCAGGATTGTATTTAATAAATCTCTCAATAGTTCTAGGTAACCAGTTTAATACATCTAAAAACTTTCTTTGAATTATTCCAGTAAATACGGGTTCATATCCTAGATGTTTAGCTATATCCTCCATCACTATTGAACCAGATACATTTTTTAAAATTTCTCTAAATTGGGAATAATCATTTTTCTTTTCTGTGTCCTCTAAAACTTTTAGCATCCTATTTTCATATTGGGTAAAACTACTTAAAAGTTCATTAATCTCAAAAAGTGCTGTGAATATTATTAGATTTCTAGTTGGTTTTGCTTTTAATATTAAACTATCAATAAGTTTCAAAGCTTCATTTTTTATAATCAGTCCTTTTTGAAATTTTATATTTCTATTTTTTATCCTTGAATAGAGAGTTAATTCAACTAATAGTCTCGACATTTCTGTTTCCCATTCTTCTGGACCTTTGGTATAAAAGTGAAGAAAAGTCTTAAATGCTTCCTCATTATTCAGTAATTTTTCCAGCTCATTTATAGCTTCATCTCTTAACTCTCTAACTCGATCTATTAGATTATCTTTTATTTTTTTACTTTTTAACTTTCTCATACATCATCACGACTCCAGATATGAAGCATTACTGGTAGAAGAGGTATGAGAACCTCTCCACCAAATGCTAAATACCCACGTACCTCGTATGCTGCTTGCACTGAAAAAATAGTGATTAGTATTGAGAGTACATAAATTTCTTTTATATTTCTCTTAATAAATTTTTTCATTGTCTTATAACCTCCAGTGTGTTATAATCCCTTTAAGAAGCTTTTTCTATGCTTGTACTTGTTGAAATGGGGGTTTCAGCAGGTACTTTTTTTAATTTCAATTGATCTAATAATGCTTCTAAAAAGATATAATATGTGTTTCTTTTTTCTCCTAAGATGCAAAGTGATATCTCTCCAAGCCATTTGTTTTCAGTTCCACCCTTGTGAACTTTAACAAGCATTTCTTTTAAAGTTTCTTTATTGATTCCAATAATACTGCTAGCATCTTCTACTGTTATTAGTGTTGCTATTGGAAAATCATAAGTTTCACAAATTCCTGTTGCTTTCATATTTACCTCCTTATATTTTTCTAGTTTTAATAAGTTCTATAAACTCTTTTAAATTAGGGATTTTTTCCTCTTCACCTCTTTGAATTATGTAATCTATCTCCCATTGAGGTACATGAACTCTGATATCCCATTTTGTAAGTTTAAAAGAGTTTAAAAACTCAAAAGCTTCATGGTATTTTTTATCTACTTTAGATAACTGTGGACATCCCATCACAATCACCCCACATATCTTGGAGCTCTCTTAGTAGTAATAATATTAGTTTTCCAAGTTCTGATCTCTCCAAGTTCTTTAATCTTTTGTAGATTTGCCTCATTCTTTTCTCTAATTCTTTTAGCTCTTTTCTTTACTGCACTTTTACCTCTACCCATTTTGCACCTCCTTTGCAGGTCTTCCTCTTTTAGCTTTTTCTTGGACATCTGCTATTATTTCTTTAACTCCATCTCTCACCTTTAAAAGTTCTTCTAATCTTTTAATCTCTTTTTCTTTTTCACCTAATGTTTCTGTCAATTTTCTAATCTCACCTTTTAAAATTGATATATCCATGATTTTTTCAAAGTTGAGTTGACACAAAACATCAAGAGTAGTTTTAATATCTTCCTTCACTCTTTTTCACCTCCAAACAGTTCTAAAAACTCCTCACAACTAGCTATTAAGCTTCTATCTTCACTATCATAGTGTTTAGCTAACACACTTGAATAACTAGCCCAGCATCCATTACCAGTCTTTGCATTATTTGTTTGACTGAAAGGACACTCTTTACATCTAACACTTGCTTTCCAGCATTTGCCTTTAACAGCTAGAATTTTTTCACAGTTTTCTAAGTGTATTGGTAGAATCTGTTTAAAATCTTCTCTTCTCATAGCTTCCTCCTTAAAGAATTTCAAAGTATTTTTTCACTATACTTTCAACTTTCTCATAGTCATGTTTCTCATAAAGATGTTCCCAAACTTCTCTGCCTGAAGAAAATTTAACTCTTTCTACTTCTTGTCTATAAAATCTTCTAAAATCATCTATAAGAGATAAAATTGTTTTAGAGTTGACGATATAAATATCACCTTCATCTCCATTGTAGTTATATCTTTTGTAAACTTCTTCATCTTTATACCACTCTAAATCTCCTAAGTAAGTAGTATTTTTACTTCCTTTATACTCTTTTAACTCTGCTAACATCTTTTTAGCTCTTTCTAAAAAGTCTGGTACCATCTTTACTATAAATTGATGATGCTGATGATAGCATTGACTCACGATTAAACTGTATTTGTATTCCATCTTGTCCTCCTTAATTTCTTTTAAAAGCTTTCCACATTAGCCATGTATCTGTTGCTGTCATTTCTCTCACTGGATAACCTAACTTAGAAAGTTCATCCAATACTTTTTTATAATCACTTAGTTTCATTGTTCCTCCTTATAAAAATTCTTTCTTTAAAAGCCCTAGAAAGTATATTTGACCTTTTCCAGTGATTTTAGTTGTACTTCTCACTATGTCTCCTGTAACTGCTTTAATTACTCTCTCAGACACTTTAAACAATCCTCTTTGCACTGCTGACTGCATTGGTTCAGTTGAATTCTTAAAAATAAATCCCTTTTCTCTAAACCATTTGTACAAGCTTTTCTCTCCTAGGTGTATTCCTTCATTAGCTATTATCTTTGAAAACTCTCTAACCAATATACAGTCACTAGCTTTCTCAATAGTTTCAGCAAATGATACCCTTGGAGCATCTTCTTTGATTTTATTTTCTAAGACTTCAATGTGTTCCTTATAACCAAGTATCTTTTTATTTTGGATCTGTAAGGCTCTTGCTAAAACCATATCTTCACTGTTCCAAGCCTCCTCACATTTAATGAAGTACTCTCTAGCTTGTTTTCCTCTCTCATTTCTTTGGAGCATTGATAATTCCTTAGCCATTGAGATTTTCATTAAATGTTCAGTTATCTCTTGAAAGCCTCCATTTGCTATTGGACATTTTTGTCCAACTGTAATAAAATCTACATTTTCAGAAAAACCATATTCACACATTCTATCAAACCATTTTTTGTATGGTGTTCCAATTTCTAAAAACTCATGTAGATCTCTTCCACTTACTAGCTGTTCTCCATTTCTTTCTTCAATCTTTATTAAACTTTCCAATGTTCTCAACTCCTTTTTTAGTTTATTTAAACTAAACTTTTATTGTAAAAAAATATAATGGTATATCTTTTTTATCCAGTTCCAAAATTTCAATTGCTTTTTCTATATCCTCTTGAGTAAATTGAACTTTATTATTCAATTTTTTATTTATAGAAGTATGTGATAATCCCATCTTTTCTTGGAACTGATTTTGATTACCACATTTTTCTTTTATTCTACCTTTAAGTTTAGAATAATCATATTGCATCTCATTTTCCTCCTTTCTTAGTTCAGTAAAACTAAACTTTGTATTTTTATGATAGCATTTTTAATTTTTATTGTCAACACATTTTTTCAATTAAACTAAACTTTTTATAAAAAATAGTTGATTTTTAATAAACTATACAATATAATTATATTAAAAGGTGGTGAAATTAGTATGAAGAAAAAAACTTGTGCAGAAAGGTTGCAAGAAGCTATGGATTTACGAAATATGAAACAAGTAGATTTAATTAATCTAACTGGTATAAAAAAATCTGCTTTAAGCCAATATGTTTCTGGAAAAATTTTACCTAGACAAAATAATATTTTTAAATTAGCTAAAGCCTTAAATGTAAATGAAGCTTGGTTAATGGGATACGATGTTGATATTGAACGCCATTCTCAAGATGAGAGAGTTAATAAGTTAAATAAAAGAGAAAGACTTCAATATGAAGAACTTATGGAGCAAAATGCTTTATTTTTTAATGATGAAAATATTTCAGAAGAGGATAAGGAAAAATTATTTGCTTCATTGCAAGATGCTTTTTTTACTGTAAAATTATTAAATAAAAGAAAAAAATAATCAGGGGGTATCATATGATAAATATCCCTAGAAGAGTTAAAAATTTGATAAGAAAATGGGGAACTCGTGACCCTTTTAAACTTTGCGAGTATCTTGGGATAATAATAATATATAGCGACCTTGGAGCTGCTAAAGGTTATTATGAAAAAATTTTAAGAAAAAAAGTTATTGTTATTAATCAGAATTTAGATGAATTTAGTATGTTAATAGTTTTGGCTCATGAATTAGGACATGCTTTATTACATTGCTCTAATGATTTACAATTTTTACATTCATATACTTTGTTACCAAGAACTTCACGATTAGAAACAGAAGCTAATAAATTTGCAGCCGAATTACTTTTAGATGATGAGATGAACTTTTGGGGATATGAGTATAATGAATGTGGTTTAGGAGAGAAAATTTTTAAAGATTTAATTATATTAAAAACTAATTATTAAAATAAAAAAGGGAGATGATTTATATGGATTTTAAAGACAATATTATGGAGTTATCTAAAAAGATAGAAAAGTACAAAGATAGAGTTGTTAATGAAGAAATGACTAAAACTGCATTTATTTTGCCTTTCTTTGACTTGTTGGGGTATGATACTAGAAATCCTTTTGAATTCCATGCAGAGTTTACAGCAGATGTTGCTGATGCTAAGGGAGAAAAGGTTGATTATGCTATTTTAATTGATGATATTCCTAGAATTCTTGTAGAAGCTAAAGATTGTAATAATCCTTTAGATAAAGCTGATAAACAATTAATGAGATATTTTAATGTTACTGAAGCTAAAATAGGAATATTAACTAATGGAATTATTTATAAATTCTATACAGATCTAGAACAACCAAATATTATGGATAGCAAACCTTTTCTAGAAATTAATCTTTTAAATATAAAAGATAATGAAATTTCTGAATTAAAAAAATTCTTTAGAGCTTCTTTCGATATTGATACTATTTTAAGTAGTGCAGAAGAATTAAAATATTCAAATTCTATAAAAAAATTACTAAAATTAGAATTTGAAGAACCTAGTGATGCTTTTACTACTTTTATTTTAAATGAAGTTTATGATGGTATAAAAACACAAAAAATAAAAGATAAATTCTCACAGACTATAAAAAAATCTATTTCTGAATTTTTAAATGACATAATAAGAACTAAGTTAGAAGGAGCACTTGAAGTAAATAAAAATGAAGAAATAAAAATTGATAATACTGAAGAATTAGTAGAAGTTGAAGAAGTTAAGAAAAGTAATATCGTTACCACAGAAGAAGAAATTAGAGGTTTGGCTATAGTAAAAAGTTTATTACATGGAGAAATTGAATTAAATAGAATTTCTTATAAAGATACAAATAATTATTTTAATGTTCTATTAGATAATAATACTAGAAAATGGATTTGCAGATTATATTTTAACACAGATAATAAATACATATCTTTCCCTGAAATTGATTCTAATGGAAACAAAACTAATAAAGAAATTAAAATATTATTAGAAAATGGATTAGATAGTGTTTATGATTTAAAAGATAAACTTGTAACTTCTTTAAAAGCTTACTTATAATCTGAAATAAGGAGTAGTTATAAATAATGAAAGCATTTAAAATAACGAAAGATGAAAGTTCTAAAAGGATTTATGAATTATCTATTGGTCGAATTAACAATATAATATCTCTTAGTGAAAAAATTAATACTTATATAGCTTATTCATGTTCTTTTATTTTAATTTATTTTATTACCCACATAGATTTTTTTAAAAGATATATAAATAAATCTACTTTATTCATCTTTACTTTGATTCCATTATTGACTATTATTTTAGCTATTTTGCAGCTTTACTTAAACTTTAAAGGTGAAATAGCTAATTTAAACCTTCTTGGAGCTAAACATGATTTTTTGATTAATGAAGAAGAAATAAAATTTGAAAAACAAATACAAAATATTAAGAGATATAACTCTGTACAGATTTGGATAGAATATTTGACTGTAATGTTGTGTTTTATTTTATCCATTGAAATTATTTATATCTTTTATAAAATAATATTCATATAATAAAAAACAGCCCCTACGCCAATAGGAGCTGTCTAAGTATACTAATAACCAAAGTTACTAAATATACTCTACCGCAAATATAGTATATCACGACTTTGGTTATTTTGTAATACACAAAATTATGAAAGGACGTGATTTTTTTATGAGAAATGCAAATGGAATGGGTTCTGTGTATTCACTAAGTACTAGAAAAAATAAAAGGAAATTGAGAAAACCATGGGTTGCTAGAGTTAGTGTAAATGAACATGGAGAAAAGCAAAAACAAAAAATAATTGGATATTTTGAAACTAAAGTAGAGGCATTGGATGCTTTGATGCTTTATAATGTAACTGATATAATAAGATGTAAGAAATTGATAAGGGTATTTGCAAAAAAA
>ERZ791899.1265-NODE-1265-length-21983-cov-3.983309_pt1 | contig 21983 bp, 20 predicted proteins | sample MGYA00510151_ERZ791899 | MGnify/ENA primary metagenome ERZ791899 (study PRJEB30046, sample SAMN00792118) | human gut metagenome | study: EMG produced TPA metagenomics assembly of the A metagenome-wide association study of gut microbiota in type 2...
ATATCTGTAATATATGATTGGTCACCGAACTTGCCATCTTCATACCGTGCAAAACACCATTCTATACAACTATCTCTCCAATACCTCAAAGCAGACATACCCTCTTGATCATTTTTAAAATAAACGAACTGCACACAAAATCTTCCTGCACGATCATTAGAATAATGAAACCAATGTTCGCTTAAAGCAATAGAAGCCTCACCGATTTCGTCAAACAATATTTGTGGACTACTTAAAAAATACAAGTCTGCATCAAGATATGTTATAGCAGGCAGATTGAATCTGTTAATGAAATAATATGTTATGGCAGCACTACAAGTCCAACAATATTCAGCCATATTTCTCGTTGTTTTTACGGCCAAAAGCTCTGGGGTTTCAAAATTATCCAGTAATTCTACTGTCAGATACTTTAAATTGTAGCTCTTTAGCTTATCATAGCATTCTTTATCAAATGCCATTACATAAAGATGAAAATCATCTGTCACCTTTTCAAGGGATAGATATGTAGCTAGTCCTTTATGAAGGTAATATGAATTAAATAAGGTACAAAAGTTCATCATAATTTGTACTTAAACTATTTATAAATAGAATTATACTTTGAGAACTTGTAGACGCCAAAGCATCCAGCATATATTTCGATAAAGCCATTTTATCATTAATTATTATAATCCAATGCTTGCTTTTTAATCAAAATTTTGCTTTCCTGTTTCTTTGATCTCGTCAACTACTTTCAGAAGATACTGACCGTACTGGTTCTTAATCATTGGCTGAGCCACTTCTCTCATTTTTTCTTCATTAATCCATCCTTGACGATAAGCAATACCTTCGAGACAAGCGATTTTTAAACCTTGTCGTTTTTCTAATACTTCCACATAAGTAGATGCTTCTGAAAGACTATCATGAGTTCCCGTATCAAGCCAGGCAAATCCTCTACTTAAAATCTGTACTTTCAGTTCTCCACCAGAAAGAAAATGCTGGTTTACAGTGGTTATTTCGTATTCTCCCCGCACAGAAGACTTAATATTACCAGCCACATCCACTACCTTGTTTGGATAGAAATAAAGTCCCACTACTGCATAATTACTTTTAGGATTAACGGGCTTTTCTTCAATTGACAGACAATTACCTTCATTATCAAATTCAGCTACACCATAACGTTCAGGGTCATTTACCCAATAGCCAAATACTGTTGCTTTCTTCTCTTCATCAGCTGTTCGCACAGCTTCTTTGAGCATCTTTATGAATCCTGCTCCGTGAAATATATTATCACCAAGGACAAGACAAACTGAATCATCTCCAATAAAACTAGCACCAATGACAAATGCTTGGGCAAGACCATCCGGCGATGGTTGTTCTGCGTATGTGAAGTTTACTCCATAGTCGCTTCCATTGCCAAGAAGCCTCTTGAAACCAGGAAGATCTTGAGGAGTAGAAATTATAAGAATATCTTTAATACCAGCTAGCATGAGCACACTGATTGGATAATACACCATTGGTTTGTCATAAATTGGCATCAATTGCTTTGAGACACCTTTTGTAATTGGATAAAGACGAGTGCCGCTACCGCCGGCTAATACTATTCCTTTCATACTTCTCAGATTACAAAGTTACATTGCATTAATTTATTGCGCGTTATACAAATTAAGTGTCCTTACAACAACTTCTGCTTCTTCCATACTAATAGCCGGTCCCATAGGTAAACTAAGTTCTTGATTATGGATTATTTCAGTAATTGGATAAGAATCTTCATTCATATACCTATAGCACTCCTGTTTATGTGGAGGAATAGGATAATGTATAACAGTCTGCACACCATTATTTATCAAATACTGCTGAAGCATATCCCTGGTTTCACATAAAACAGGATAGAGATGATACACATTCTGCTCTTCTGGTAACACAACAGGTAGTTTTATCAAAGAATGCCTAATATTTTCGTTATAATATTTCGCAATATCTTTACGATGTTGATTATCTTCATCCAAATATTTCAATTTAACATCCAAAACTGCTGCCTGCATTTCATCCAGACGGCTATTTTTTCCCTCATACTTAAACACATATTTTTTATTTGAGCCATAATTAGCCAAGGTCCGAAATGTAACAGCCAATTCTTCGTCATCAGTAGTCATCGCCCCAGCATCTCCCAAAGCACCAAGATTTTTTGTTGGATAAAAACTATGAGCAGCAGCGTCACCTAATGAACCTGTGCGATGACCATTGAAAATACAACCATGAGCCTGTGCATTATCTTCAACAAGTTTCAAATTATATTTCTTGCAAATCTCACCAATTCTCTCAGTATAGGCCATACGTCCATAGAGATGAACAATCATAATAGATTTTGTACGTTCAGTGATTGCTGCTTCTATTTTTGTATCATCAATTTCTAACGTATCAACCTTTGGCTCAACAAAAACTGGAACAAGATTATTTTCTGTAATTGCTAAAATAGAAGCAATGTAAGTATTTGCAGGTACAATTACTTCATCTCCAGGTTTTACAACTCCCATTTCTATATAAGCTCTGTAAATTAATATCAAAGCATCCAAACCATTTGCACAACCTACTGTATATTTTGTTCCAATATATTTACTGTAGTTCTCTTCAAAACGTGCATTTGCCATCCCCTGTAAATACCATCCTGAATTAATCACTTGTATTGCAGCCTCTTGTATCTCAGCAGCATGAAGTGCTGTCACTTCCTTTAAATCCAAATTTTTTATCATACCTATATATATTTACTTATTGAACCTCACATATTCAATAAAATCTTCATAATTTCTAATGTAATCTTCCTCACTATAACTATGAGAGGCAAGAACTAAACAGATTGAACCAGATGAGAATCCCTGTTCAGCAGCCCAAATACCGGGAGGTATATGTAGGCCCCAATAAGGACGATTTAATAATACTGTCCTTTTATTGATACCATCATCAAGAACTACCTCATAAGCGCCACTTGCCGCAATCAAGAACTGATGACATTCTTTATGAGCATGGGCACCACGAGATTCACCACCAGGAATATCATAACTATAAAAAACTCTTTTAACAGGGAATGGTATGTGTACATTGTTATAAACGTAAGTTAAATTCCCTTCGTCAAATTCCTCTTTTGGAAGTTGAATTAATGAACAATCATATACTGACACCATATTATACTCCCCTCCATTTTAAATATTCATTATAATCCATAATATAGTCTTCTTCTGAATATTCAGTAGAAGACATGATAAGAGCTAATGAATTAGTTGAGAAATTTTCCATTTCCCTCCACACACCTTTTGGAATCAGCAAACCATAGTATGATCTATTAAGAGAAAATGTTTTTTTTACTTTACCATCATCAAGAATGACATCAAAACTACCTGATAATGCTACAATAAATTCCTCATTTTCCTTATACGCATGTGACCCACGTTTTTCACCTCCAGGTACATCATATATCCAGTATGTCCTTTTTATTCCAAAAGGAATCTGTTTAAACTCTTCTATAATAGATAAATTTCCTCTTCGGTCACCAATCTTCTTGAGCTCAACAATTCTTGCATTTTGTATCGTTATCATATTTCATCATTTCAATGCAAACTTAAAAGCATCCATCGCTCCTTGAGCCATGTGTTTTACAGTTGCATAATTATTATAATAATCCTTAGCTCTCATTCCCATTTCTATATACTTGGAAGCATTATTTACAGCATCTAACATGATAGTTATCAATTCTTCATCCCTATCATACATAATGCCATTTACCCCCGGTGTCATATGGTAAATTTCACCACCTGTTATTGCATTTTTCTTTGTCACAAAAGGAACCGCATATCCCATACTTTTAGGAACAGACAGTCCCCCTTGGGTTGGCGAAAAACATAAAACAGCTTTACTAAACTCTTTAGCTAATAAAATCTCATCATAAATAGCTCCTAATAAGTATATCCTTCCCTCAAGATGATTCTTTTTAATAAAAGTCTCTATTTCTGCCCTCATTTCTCCATCTCCCACTATACGCAATTTAACATTTACTGAAACCTCTTCAAGAAGTTGTTTGTATGAGTTCAATAATAAATCTAAACCTTTACCCTTGTATAAAGTACCTACGAATATGAAATCCCTTTTCATTTCTGGCTTTATTTCAATGTCTACAACACTTGTTGTATTTGGAGCGACATATATCTTTCGTAAATCCACTGAAGTATTCTTCCAAAACTCTTTGGATTTCTCCATATAAAATATGGAAGAATCACATCTGTCCAATATTCTTCTGAATATATGATCTAGAAAATTGTGCTTTCTATCAGTTATATAAGGGTGTTGATAAGATACCCTAAAACCAATGCTCCAGTTTGAAATCTTATATGAATGAGGTAGAAATGGAAGAATACAATAACTTATCACATGAAAATCTGGCAGTATACAAACCAAATCATATTGTTTACAGAAACTTCTTAATCCTTTTATGAAAGTAAATGAGCCAAAAGATTTAAAATCAAAGCGATGCTTTTGAAATTTGCATCTAATATTTGACTTATCTTTCCGATAGTAACCAACAGTTAGATTATATGTTTCAGCGATGATATTATATGTTTCTACATTATAGCCAGAAATCTCACCCTGAAGAATTAGTATTTTATATTTTGAATCCATTAATATTTTTTTTAATGGGATTTATCAATATCCTTTTATTGAACTATTATTACTTTAAGGAAGCAACAATTCTACTACAAGCCAATCCATCTCCATATGGATTGACTGATCTACTCATCTTTTCATAAGCCTCAGTATCATCAAGAAGCATACTAACTTCATTCAGAATCTTATCATAACTGGTACCAACAAGATGCACAGTACCAGAAGATAAGGCCTCAGGACGCTCTGTTGTATCACGCATAACAAGAACAGGCTTCCCAAGCCCTGGCGCTTCTTCTTGAATACCTCCAGAGTCAGTGAGCACAATATTTGCTTTCTCCATTAAGTAAACGAATGAGAGATATTCAAGAGGCTCTATAAAGAACATATTGTCAAGGTTGTCCAAGTCCTTACCAAACACATCATAAATTGGTTTACGAACGTTTGGGTTAAGGTGCATTGGATATACAAAATCTACATTGGGGTATTTCAGTGTTAGGTCTTTAATTGCAGTACACACATTAATAAATCCGTCACCAAAATTCTCTCTGCGGTGTCCTGTTATAAGAACCAGTTTCTTTTTATTAACAAGACGATCGATATTATAACCTGCACTTATCAAAATCTTCTTCAGTTCATCTCTAAGGGTAACGTCAGACTTCATTCTATCCACAACCATATAGAGCGCATCAATAACAGTATTACCAGTAACAAGAATCTTGCCCATCGTCTTCTCCTTGTTTAGATTCCTCTCAGAAAGCAGAGTTGGAGCAAAATTATATGTTGCAATTCGTCCTGTTATCTGACGGTTTATTTCCTCAGGCCAAGGACTGTAGATATTATGCGTACGAAGACCTGCTTCGACATGACCTACAGGTATTTGCTGATAGAAAGCCGCAAGAGCAGCTGCCATAGAAGTGGTAGTATCTCCATGAACAAGTACGATATTTGGTTTTACTTCCTTGAGCACATCACGCATACCTGTGAGTACGCGAGCAGTTATATCATATAAATCCTGTCCCTGTTTCATGATATCAAGGTCATATTCAGGTATCACCTTGAATATTTGCAACACTTGATCAAGCATTTCCCTGTGCTGACCAGTTACGCATACAACAGTCTTAAAATCCTTCGGAAATTTTTGGAACTCCTTTACCAATGGGCACATTTTTATTGCTTCAGGTCTTGTACCGAAGACTAATAATATAGTTTTCATATTCTGTCTCTAAATTAAAGGTCCTTGTTTACACCACAAAAATCAAGTATAACTTTATCTGTATCTTTTGATAATGATTTAAATACAGTATGTGCAACAAGAAAAACTACAATGTCTGCTCTATCAAAAGCTTCTTCATAATCAGTCAGTTTATAAACATTGTGAATTTCAATATTAGGTTCAACCACCATAATATCTGCATTATTACAACTTTGCATAACCTTAGCGACAATATGTTTTGCAGGTGATTCACGGAGATCGTCAATATTTGGCTTAAATGCCAACCCCATCATTGCAACAACAGGCTTACGTCCGTTTACTAATTCGAATTTCAACATCTCATTTTGTACTTTCTCTGCACACCAAAAAGCCTTATAATTATTTACTTGACGAGCTGTTCCAATCATACGAGATTCCATTGGGAACTCAGAAGTGATGAAATAAGGATCAACAGCGATACAGTGCCCACCAACACCACATCCTGGCCAAAGGATATTTACACGGGGATGCTTATTTGCAAGCTCAATTAACTCCCAAACATTAATACCGGCCTTATCACAAATAAATGATAATTCATTTGCAAAAGCTATTTGAACATCTCGAGATGAATTCTCAGTAAGTTTACACATTTCTGCTGTTTTACAGTTTGTTCTATGGAGAACACCTTGAACAAATTGAGAATAAAATTCAATAGCTTTCTCTGTAGACTCGGGATTAATACCACCGATAACCCGATCATTGTGCACTAATTCGTAAATTACATTTCCTGGAAGTACACGTTCTGGACAATATGCAATATAAATTTTATCTTTCAATTCTGGACGTTCAGAAAAGATGAGTTGAGACATTGCATCAGTTGTTCCAACAGGAGAAGTTGACTCAATCACATATAAATCACCACCCTTAAGCAAAGGTAATACGGCACGAGTTGCTGTTTCGACATAAGACACATCTGGTTGATGGTCACCTTTGAAAGGAGTTGGTACAACTATAAAATACGCATCACTTTCAACAGGTATTGTATCTGCATGAAACATCCCATTAGAAATAACATCTTTTAGTAAATCCTCCATACCAGGTTCAACAATATGAAGAATTCCTTGATTTGTTTTTTCTACAACTTTGGGATTGATATCAACACCATGGATTTGAATACCGTGTTTTGCGGCAATAATTGCTGTAGGCAATCCAATGTAGCCTAAGCCCATAAAACAGACTTTCATCATATAAAAAATATAGGTTTATTTATTTTTACTTTGTAATATTGCTTGTATCCTTAAAAAAATCGATTATCGTTTGCGCCCTCTTGTCAATAGTTAGTTCACTGACCTTTTTCAAAGATGCTCTCCTTAGTTCAGAGCGAAGTTTTTTATTGTTATATAGAAGCATGATAGCGTTAGAAATCTGACTAATATCATTTGGATCTATTAATATGGAATTTGTATTGTCAAGAACATCCCAATTAAAGGGCAAATTAGATGAAATTATAGGTAACCCACACGCCATCGCCTCAATTACCGCATTACAACACCCTTCATTTAATGTAGGAAGAACAAAAACATCAGCTGCATTTAAATAATCTGGAATTTTACTATGTGATAGACTCCCAAGAAATAATATATTACTACAATCAGGGGTATCCTTACCGCTTCCAATAAAGACAGAATAAACTTTTTGAGTTTTTATCATATTTATTGCTTCGGATACGCGCTTAGTACCCTTTCTTTCATTAAACCACCCAACAACTGCTATTATAAAGACATTTTCTGGTAGTCCTACTTTTTTTCTACACTCGGTTTTATCTTTAGCAAAAAATAACGAAGAATCAATCGCATTAGGTAGCACAATACATTTATTCTCTGTTGTTAGCCCCCTTTCAATACTTTCATCCTTATTTTTTGTAGACACACAAACACAGCCACTTAAATATTCAGAGAAAGCCTTTTTGAAGTGAAAACTTGGTATTACACTTTCACCTGATGCAACATACAATGGCAAATTATGTTCCTTGGCAAAAGAGTAGCCTTCTATACCACTATTCCAAAAATGACCATATATCACGTCTAGTTCGAACGGTAAATATTTAAATGCAAAGTGAACTGCCAACTTGTGAAAATATAATGACGGTGAAAAACCCATAATTTTTAAGTTTGAACAAGAAACAAAAATTGGACGCAAAATCACATATTTACCATTTCCCCCATCAATATCTTCTCTTAATTTACAAAGCTTCTTATTATTTGTAATACTATAAGGAGCAATAACACAACAGTTATGTCCTTGTCTAACCCACTCTTCAACGAGTTGTTTAACAAATGGAAATACACTACGATTTTTATCTGGGTAATCGTATGATATAATACAAATATTCATTGCTTTTTATTTATATCTAATTCCTTTTTCAAATTATTATTCAACATACAGATACCGCCCCAAAGCATCCAATAAAGCACATCCCCTGTTATTATAGAGGTATTATGAGTTAAAGAGTTAGCTATAAATCCTAAAAGAGAAACAGCTATTAAAATATCAATTATTGTAGATCTATTAAATCGTTTAAAAATTATTTTTATAGATTTATTTACATGAATAACTAGAGCTACAAAAACAAATATAAATCCAAAGACACCTCCATATATCATCATGTTATAAAATAAAATATGAGGTGAAAAACCATTTATGGCTCTGAAATGATATATGTTAGCATTAATAAGATGTTTATCAATATAATCTTTTGTTATATCATAAATACGTTCTCTTCCTGTACCATCAACTCCAAGAGTTGAATATCTCATTTCGTTTTGTTCCGAGAAATTAAGAAAATTAGGTATTATATAGAAGCAACACAACATAATGTTAATAATCAATAGTAGTTTTCTCCATTTATCTAAGTTTTTGAAATAGTTTATGAGAAAATAAGTAAAAAATACTACATTAATAAAAAAAGCCATTCTTTGTTGACACATAAAACTCCCAATAAAACAAACAATGAAAGGAATATAAAAGGATATGGAAGGAATATATTTTAGCACTGATGTCTTTGCAATTATTAAATAAGTAGATAAAACAGATGATATCAATAAAAAATAGCCATTACTTGTTGCTCCTATCAAACCAGGTATAGAACTTGACAATACACTTCCATATATCATCTTGTCTGATAAACTCTCAATTTCATTAAGATTCATTTTATATCCTATAGATAGAGCCCAAGGAACTCCAAATGCTTGAAAGATTGTAATAATAGCATTAAATACTCCTACAATTATAATAGTATAAATAAATAATGAAATATCATACTTCTTCCGAATAATAACTGTTGCCCAACATCCAATAAACGCCACAAAATAATAACCAATTAATTCTTTCAAAAACTGTCCTCCATACCCATTTATTAATGATGAAAAACCAAATATTAATAGAAATAAGAGATAGAATATCCAACTTTTCTCATACCAAATATTTCTTTGTTCTTTGATACAAAAAACGAACATGAATGCAGTAGTTATCTGCCTTAGAGTCATCGGACCTATATATAATGAGCCCAAAAAGATAGAACAGACAACGAAACAAGTATAAACAATACGAAACCACATATTATAGCTTATTTTTCAACATTATAAATAAATATCCAGGTCCCTTTTTAGTTACCAACCACCAAAATAACAGAAGTAAGACATAACAGATACAAGCTATCACTATCTCAACAATCCACAAAAATTGAAAATGACATAAACTTAAAAAGACTACAATATTTCTTGTTATATACGAAACAACAGCAACAGAAATAATTGACATGAGCATATTTATAACATAATGTTTCATAGAAATACCCGTTTTCTTTCTAACATAATATATCATTAATGGAAATATAATAGAAACGCATACAGATACAGCAATCCCTGCACCAATTAGGTCCCAATTATTGACTAAAGGATAAAGTAAAATAGCTAAAATTGCAATAGTTAATACATATATAAGAAACTCTTGTTTAGTATAACCAAATGCCCGTAGCACAGGTATAAATGATAAAAATAATGTTTGCAACAAATACGCTATAGCTAAAATTTGAAATGGCATTACCATAGATGTCCACTGAGATCCTAAAATGAAAAGTATTATTTCTTCACTGCACAAAATAAAAACCAAAGCAATTAAGCTCACGACCAACAAAATAGCATCTTGTATATGATTAAATACATTTTGAATTCTCTGAGGATTACTACTTACTGTTGCATATATAGGATATGCTACAGAATCTACAACAGAACTAATTAACATTCTAGGATATGCTGATACAGTCTGTGCACGATTGTAAAAACCTAGCTTTCCGCTGCCAAGAGCATTTCCTACAATAGCAGTGTCCAAATTACTTGCAAACCAAGCTGTAATATTTTTAATCTGAATCCATCCAGAAAATGAATATAATTCAATAAACTGTTTCCGAGAAAAGTAAAATGACGGCCTATATGGATGAATAATAAAAGAAGAAATAAACTTAACTATACTTTCCGATAATATCGCAATAATTAAGCCCCAATAAGATTCAAAAACGCAAACAAAAAGTATAACTAAAAAGAAACTTATAATTTTGGAAGACACATTCCAAAAAAAGATTTTTTTGAGTTGTATTTCTTTCATATAAAGATTAAGCCCTGGGTTAGAAGATGCCTGAAAAATACAACTTAACATTATTACCATAGAAGGCAGTATAGCACTAGTTTCATGAAAATAATATTTGCAAATTACTGGTATTAATACAGCTATTATTAACGATGTTATGCTAGATACTATCATACTTGCTGTCCATGTCGTATTCAGATAAGGCTTTATATCTTCTTTCTTTTGTATTAGAGCTGCACTGAATCCCATAGAAAACGCGACATGACCTAATGAAGAAAAAAACAAAGCGATAGCATAAGTACCAAAATCAACAGGAGTCAATAATCGACTTGTTACAGCCAACTGAATTATGCCTACTATAGTAAAAATAACTTGTTGTCCTGTTGTCCAAAAAGTTCCTGATACAAACTTTTTCTTTAATGATTCTGACATGGCACAAAATATTTACCAGATTCATTTTCTCGAATTTCAAATTCTAGATGTTTATACCGTGATAGGTCATATTTATTCTTTTCTTCTTTAATTTCATTTGTTTTCAGATTTTTATCAACATCCCGCCCTTTTATAATATCTCCAACATATGCCCGCAATTCATAATAAAGTATTCTCAATATTTTTATTTTCGGTATGATTACTTCATTTTGAGTCAATGGAATATGTCGTGATTTCTCAACTTGATTTATTAACGCTATAATTCTATTAAACGAATTACCATCTTTTACAAAATACCATTCTTTAATAAAATCAGCTCTATTTTCTGCTGTATCTATTGCCTGTTTAATTTCTTTTCCCTCAAAAACAAGCTTCACATCATTGGCTAATTCACTATATGATTCATAAAGTGGCAATATTCCCCTATACCAATAACGATCCAAATTTTGCTTATCAGACGTCATGAAGCCAAATATTGGTTTTTTAAGAAACATTGCTTGTATCGATGATGTAGAACACCATATGATAGTAGCGTCTATTGCACAAGTCCAATAGAAAGCATGTCCTTCACTATTAAATATAACATTCGAATGTCTCTCAAAGAACTTCTTTATCATAGCCATTTCCTTATATGAAGTATCCGGATGTGGACGATATATTATGATAGAATCAGGATTATTTTTAGCGACTCTTTCAATTACATCAAAAGAATCTTTTCTACGACTTTCATAATATTGATTGGGCTGATATTCTTTAATTATGTTGTCAGCATAGAGTATCCACTTCTTTTCATATGGAAGAGAATATTTATCAGCAAGTTGTTTCTTTATTTCATCGTGAGAATACTTAATATAATAATCTATGTCATATTGTAAAGAACCAATAAACCAAAGTTTGTCATGGGCAACTCCCTCTTTCTCCAAATCTCGTGTAAAACGTGGTCCCCAAGACACATGATAATCTACATTATCAAATATAATTTTATTTTTATACCCATTCGCTAAACTTTTATCATAATATCCTATCTGCTCAGAATAATAGCAGATCACCTTTGAATTTAACAGTCTTTTAGGCAATGCAATTTGCGAATAAAAGTAAGGATCAGCATGCCGAATACCATTCACCATTATTATATCTGGCCTAAATTTCAGCAATCTCCATGTACACATAGACCTAAATGGTATTAGTTTTACTTCATATCCCTCTTTAATAAGAATTTCTTCTAAAATACAAAAGAAGGGAAGTTCACGTTTCTTTACTTCTATAATAATAGCTACTTTTGTCCGACTCATAATTATTTTTTACGCAACAATAGACTTAAAAGATTATATTAAATTTCATTACCTCATATGTTTCACCAACTCCTTAGCTTTTTGGTATTCTTGAACACTACCGATATCAATCCATGTACCATTGATTGGGAATCGAATTACTTTATAATTATGCTCCATCAACAGATCTATAAAATCCGTAGCGTTAAAAAATGTATTTTTAGGGATAAGATCAAGAAGCTCACGCTTAATCAAATATATACCAGCATTAGCGTAATAATTATATGTAGGTTTCTCTAAAACTCCTTTCACCTCACGTCCATCTAGCTCGAAGATGCCATAGGGTACGGAAATAGAATAGGGAACAGCCGCTATGCTAAGATCAGCATCATACTCTTTAAAATGAAGAAAGAAATCCTCATAGTCAATATTTGTAAACAAATCGCTATTCATCATTAATATAGTATCACTACAGAAGTTCTCAACAAACAAAATACTCCCCATTGTTCCTAAAAACTTTGGTTCTCTTACTGTCTTCACCAATACATCACCTTTTGGCTCTATAAAATGTTTTTCCAATTGTTCACCAAGATAGTTAATGGTTACATTGATATTCTTCACACCATAAGAGATAAGACGCTCAACATTATAATCAATAATAGTCTTATCACCCACTTTCAACAATGGTTTAGGAGTCTTTTCAGTTAAAGGACGAAGACGCTCCCCCTTTCCACCTGCCATTAAAACCGCATCGATTGGAAGATAGGATTTTTGTTTCTTAAGATTAACAACATCCACTATCTGCATTAAATCATTCAATACAGGAAGAAGTTCAACACCCTTCCCTTTTGCAATACGTATTTGATGAACATCATAATCATTTTCTTTGAGATAAGAAAAATTTCGATTGGCTATAGCTCCGACAGGCATCTGAAGATTTCCATTTTTTATAAGACTTCTACGAATATCTCCATCAGTCATCGAACCGACAACAGCATCGTCAATATTTGTTACAAATAAAGTCAAAGCTTCATTCTTTCCCAGTTCATTAATCAAATTTAAAGCGTCAATGAGCGTTTTATTTTCACTTATTGTATATTTACATACCATATCGTTACTATTTTTTCTTCATTAGTGCTTCTACCAATATAAAATCATAAATATCATCAATATCAATCGATGATTCTCTAGGCATTACATACTTCAACCTCTTGGTGAATCCGGCAAGACCTTTCTCTTTCAAGGATTCTATGTTTATTACATAAATAGCACCATTGAATTCATAAAAGGTGGGAATAAATTGTCTACCTACAGCCTTATTATTATACACAAGTTCTAAAAATCCGGCTTTATTATCATTGCATATAACAGCTGCTGCATGTGACTTCATAACAGAAACCACCATATCAATGTCATCACGATATAATGAAATTGCTTCTTTAACTTCTTTTATTTTTCGCAAAGGTGATGTCGGCTGCAATAAAAGTAGCTTTTTGAACTTACGCCCTTGTTTTTCATAGAAATCTATAGCATGCAATAATACGTCATTAGTAGTAGCTATATCAGAGGCATATTCTGAAGGTCTAACAAAAGGAACGTGCAGGCCATAATTCTCCACTACATCTATTATCTTTGGGTCGTCAGTAGACACACATATATTCTCATCGCTTGTAATATCACGAGCAATATCAATAGAATATTCTATTAATGGTTTACCACATAATTCTTTTATATTCTTTCCAGGAAGACCTTTACTACCTCCACGAGCAGGTATAACAACCAATATTTCCTCCATTCTATAAATTATAAAATGATTTCATCTTAATCTTTTCCAAATCACAAGTTTTTAACTGTTTATAGATTACTTGAGCAGTATTCTCTTTATCATAAGGATTTTTAAAAGTCCTTGCCTCCGCCTGGACTTCTGTAGACAAACAAAAATTTAATCCTTTTATTATCTCCTCTTTGGATGTACCACAATTAACGACACTCTTAGAAGTTAAACGCCCTTTTTGACGTTCTCCTATATTTAATGTCGGTATTCCAAACGACGGTACTTCAATAATACCGCTTGAAGAATTTCCCACAACAACTTTCACATATTTCAAAGTAGAGAGGTACCTCTTCAATCCCAAAGATGCGAATACCTTTGCTCTTCCCGGATGACTTCTAACATATCGATCTATTGCCTTAGCTATGAGATCCCTTCCTATATCAGAATTTGGCATTGTAAAAATAACACAAAGCTCCTTATTTGCTTCTAAAGCAGATAAAAACTCATTAATATCCTTAGCTATATCTCCTCCCAATGTTACAGGATGATAAGTTACCAAAATAGAATTATCCGAAAACTTAAAGTCAAGTGACGCTTCCAGCTCATCTTTGCTCATTAATGATATAAATTTGATATTTTCCACACCTAATGAACCACAGTTAAAAACATTTTCTGGTTGTTCGCCCATTTGGATCACTCTACGGTAATATTCCTCAGTTGAAGTAAAATGGAGAGAGCTCATCTTTGTAACGGCATGTCGAATAGCATCATCAAAAGCCCCTTCCGTTACTTCTCCTCCATGGATATGTGCTATTGGAACTCGATGAATCAAGGCGACTTCAGCCGCCACAAGAATTTCATATCTATCACCCAAGAGCACCAAAATATCAGGATTAAGCTCACTCAATGCTTTGTTCATACCTTTCATCTCTTCTGCCATTGAAACAACAATACCTGTTGCGTCATCAGAAGGCTTATTCATATAGACTCTTCGATCAATATGGAAGCCATCTGCTTCGATATCTTTATATGTCTCACCATATTCTGGCATAAGATGCATATTAGTGGCAATGATCTGTAATTGAAGGTCTTCGTCATCAGCAATCAGCCTCATCAAACGACTGAGGAGACCATATTCTGCTCTTGTTCCTGTCACAAAGCAAATCTTTCTCATAATTCAATCAAATCATCTTCTTGATAGTCCTTAAAAGCTGTAGTTCCTATCACCTCCGTCCAGCGCATGGGAGATATTCCTATACCAGGACGTTTTACTGTAAGATTCTCTTCTGTAAGCAGTTCACCCCTCTTTATTGGACAAGCAGCAACTATGCTTTTTCTTGCTACTACGATATTGTCTCTTTCCGAATCAGATATTCTTTTAATACCATCCCCCAAAGCCTGTTCAATATTACGTATTGCACACACCATAGCTTTTAGCTGTGATGGTTCTAAAGAAGCTTTGTGGTCAGGACCTGGTAAGTTTCTATCTATAGTAAAATGCTTCTCTATGACTGTTGCGCCTAAAGCCACTGCAGCGATTGGAATCTCAATTCCCTGAGTATGATCAGAATAACCGACTTTTGTACCAAAAGACTCTTTGATGGTTTCCATTGCTTTTAAGTTCACATCTTGATATGGGGTGGGGTATTGTGTATTGCAATGTAGAATTGTTATTTGTTCTTTGCTTACACCATATTTATTCAACACATCAACAGCATTCTGAATATCAGATTTCACACACATTCCAGTAGACATAATTACAGGTTCTCCATAGGAAGCTATTTTCCGAATAAATGGATAGTTTGTAATTTCTCCAGAAGGAATCTTCCACAATCCAAGATGAAGAGAGTATAGATAATCCAAGCTTTCAAAATCAAATGCTGTTGACCAAAATCGGATTCCTTTTTGTTTACAATATATTATCAATTCTTCATGATCTTGCTCAGAGAGCTCCAATTTCTTTAACATATCAAATTGAGAGTCATTTCCATCTCCGATATTTTTTTTCTGATACTCAGCTTGTTTAGCATCTCTAGATACCATTTCCTCAGCTTTAAATGTCTGAAATTTTATTATATCAGCTCCTGCATAAACAGCTGCATCAATCAGATTTTTAGCGATATTCACAGAGCCGTTGTGATTCACACCTGCTTCCGCTATAATCAAAACTTTGTTCATTTCTTTATTTTTAAGATAGCAGGATTACCCGAGTAAATTCCTGATTGTTTAATGCTTTTACGAACTAAACTGCCTGCTCCAACAACTACATCAGAGCAAATAGAAATAGAATTTGCTAAAACTGATTGACTTCCAATAAAACAATTATCACCAACAATACAATCTCCATTTATCATCGCACCTGTAGAAATATGGCATTGATTTCCTATTCGAACATCATGTTCGATATTGGCCAATGTATTAATAATAACATTATCACCAATCACAGCACCAGCATTCACAAATGCTTGATGCATGATAACAGTACCAACACCCAAAGTTGCATATTTAGAAACATAAGCAGTTGGTGCTACTATAATTGCAAACTTTCCACCTGCCTCCAAGACTTTCTTAAATAATTCTATTCGTAACGACGGATTTTTAATAAAGCCAACAGTTATGAGAAATTCAGCCTTGCCCACATACAGAGGAATATCATCATCAGTTCCAACTATTTGATAACCACGCACTCGTTTCCCAACATTTTCAGGTCTATCCAGTATACCAAGGACTGAATAGCCTGCACTTTCTGCAACTTCAAGCAAAGATTTGCTATGGCCTCCACCTCCTATAAATATTAGATTCTTATCCATTATAATCTAACACTACTTGGAATGTTGACTACTCTATCTGCAAACCAAACGGTATTCTCCAAGCCATCATTCTGACTATTTTCAAACATAGACAATCGGCTCATAAGTTCCCATATTGGACGTGTCATTACACCATTGTCGTTGGTCTGTTGAAGAAAGTCCAATTGAGCTTCCTTATCTTTGAGGATAACAGCATTTAGCCAATAATTTGCTCTGCAATCCGCAGGTTCCATAAATAAGTCAACATTCTCCACATCTTTAAAGAATTCAGCATATTTAGCAGCTGTCTCACGTTTATTAAGTACAAATTCTTCAAGATACTCCATCTGCGCACAACCCAAAGCTGCATTAATGTTAGGCATACGGTAATTATAAGCAATGTGGTCATGACGAAACTCCCAACGATGAGGAATTTTAGCCTGTGTAGTAAGGTGTTTAGCAAGACTACCAAGCTCTTCATCCATAAACAAAAGCATGCCACCTCCACCGGTTGTAATAGTCTTATTGCCATTGAAACTGATAGCTCCAACTTTTCCAAATGTACCAGTATGCCTTCCTTTGTAGAAGCTACCAATACTTTCTGCAGCATCTTCTACAAGTTCGATATACCATTCTTCACACACTGCTACTAATTCGTCTATATGAACCGGATGACCGAACGTATGCATAGGAACACAACACTTTATTCTCCGTCCTGTTGACTTATTATAACATACACCATTTTTAATTTCGGCATTAGCTTCCAACCAAGCTTTTACTGAATTAGGTGAAAGTCCCATTGTATCTCTGTCTACATCAATGAATACAGGATGTGCTCCAATATAACTGATTGCATTACAAGTCGCAATAAAAGTAAGTGCTTGTGTAAGAACTTCATCATCGCGTTCAACTCCAACAAGCATCATTGCCATGTGAAGAGCATTAGTACCGCTTACACAAACAACTGCTTTCTTTGCACCAGTGTATTCTGCCACCATCTCCTCAAAACGGTCAACAAACTTACCAACACTTGATACGAAAGTCGTATCAACGCATTCCTCCAAATATTTTTTTTCGTTGCCAATGAACTTTGGCACTGAAAGTGGAACAAAATCGCTTGTTCCATATACTCCCTTAATGAAAGAGATTAATTTGCTATAATCCATAGCCATATACATCTTATATTTGTTTCACATTTTCTGATCCAGATTCTTTCCCTTTTCATCATGCTCAAAATTTGGAATAAATCTTTTGATAGCTTCTATCACTTGTTCTTTTGTAAACGTAAATTCTGAAAAAATAACCTCGAGTTCATTGAAAAAAGCATTTATTTCTGTCATTGGACGATTTTTAGTTTCCTCTATCACTCCAAGTGCCATGAATCGTTCCATATTTACTTTCTCACCTGGTGTGTAAAATTCCTCAAAAGCCTTTTCGCCTGTAGTATCGCTTTCAAAGTAAACAACTGGATAAGAGTCGCTTTCATAGTTCATCTCAGCAGCAAAACGCTTTGCTACCGCATCATTGTCACAGGCTACTTTCTTAAATCCTTCAGCTTTTACAAAATCATCGCAAATTGCAGAAAAAGTGAGCATTTGTTCTTCTCCCAATTTAGGAAAGAATACCTCACCTCCATTGCCAAGAATACATGCTAGCATACAAATTTGCCCTGATTCTTCTGGTGATACAAAATAACGCTTTACATCTAATGGTGCTGCAAGTGGCTGTTTCTTCTGAAGTCTGTGTAACCACCCATCAGGTAGAGAACCGTTAGAAAAGGCTACATTTGCAAAACGAGCTGTTGTCACTTTGAAATAGCTATTGTATGCCATAACAAGATCTTCCATTATCCGTTTACTCGCTCCCATAATATTTACAGGGTTGGCTGCCTTGTCTGTGGAAACGCAGAAGAAATGCTTTGGTGGAAAGATAGTAAGAAGATCCATCAACTTCTTTGCCTTTATATCATTGTTTTCAATAAGAGCCTGTACACTATATTTGTCCTTTTCGCTACGTACATGCTTATGCGCTGAAAAATTAGCAACAATATCAAATCCCTTTTCTTCACGAAAAACACGTTCAAAAATAGGATCTGCAAAATTAAGTGTATAGCAACGAAATTCATTAGGACAGTAAAGTCCTTCTGTACTCCTTATATCACGTACTAGTTCTGCCAATCCATTTTCATTAAGGTCAATCACTGTAACGCTCTTTGGTTCAAAACGAAGTGTTGCCTTAATAAATGATGAACCAATAGAACCAGCACCACCAATAACACAAATTGTCTTACCTTTTATTTCTTGAGTAAGTTTTTCCTTGTTTGCCTCAATATCATTAGCAAACATACTGATCGAACGAGATGTTATACTATCAGCAATGAATTTCTTGAGATTAAACATATATAAAGTTGATTTGTATTTATCTTATTATTAAACAACTCTTCATTTATATTTTGCATACCATTCTACAAACCTCCTAAGCCCTTCTTGAAGTGATGTTGAAGGTCTAAAACCAAAATCTCGTTCTAGTGGAGTTATATCTGCATAAGTAACTGGAACATCACCTTGTTGCATAGGAAGAAGTTCTTTATATGCATCAAAATTGAAGTTCTTTGACAACACATTCATTCGAATTAATTCTTCTTGCAAAATTGTTATAAATGCTAATAAATTTACAGGATTATTATTACCAATATTATAAATTTCATACGGTGGTAGTGGTAATCCATCTTCACCGTTTTGACGTACAGGAGCATGTTGCAATACACGAATCATCCCTTCCACAATATCATCAATATATGTAAAGTCTCGTTTACAATTACCATAATTAAAGATTTTTATTTTCTCTCCCCGTACCAATTTATCAGTAAAAGCAAAATATGCCATATCCGGGCGCCCACATGGACCATAAACAGTAAAAAAGCGTAATCCTGTACTAGGTATGTTATAAAGTTTACTATATGCGTGCGCCATTAATTCATTACTTTTCTTTGTCGCAGCATAAAGACTCACCGGATTGTCAACCTTATCATCAGTAGAATATGGCACTTTTTTATTAGAGCCATAAACACTTGAAGAAGAAGCATATACAAGATGTTCAACTCCTCTATGTCCATCATCATAACTATGCCTACAAGCTTCAAGAATATTATAAAATCCTATTATATTACTTTCAATATATGTATCAGGGTTAGTAATACTATATCTTACACCTGCCTGCGCAGCAAGATTAATCACTATATTAGGTTGGTATTCTACAAAAACATGATCAACACATTCTTTATGAGCTATCGAATCCTGGATAAAAACAAAACGCTCATCAAAAACTCTTAGTTCTTCAAGCCGTTCATATTTCAATGAGATATCATAATAATCAGTAACACTATCAATTCCAACAATCCGAATACTTTTGTAGTCGTTTAATAACCGTTTAGCTAAATTGGCACCAATAAATCCGACTACACCAGTCAGTAAAACAGTTTTGCCATCAAGGTTCACATTATATGGTAACATAAATTAATCTCTTTGAAAAATATCGCGAGTATATACTTTGGTCATAACATCATCCAAGCAACTATCATAACGATTGGCTATAATAGCATTACTCATTTTCTTAAACCTAGCCAAATTATTTACGACTTCACTCCCAAAAAATGTACTACCATCTTTAAGAGTGGGCTCATAAATAATAACGGTTGCACCTTTAGATTTAATACGCTTCATTACTCCCTGAATACTACTTTGCCTGAAATTATCACTATTGCTTTTCATCGTTAAACGATATACCCCAACCACCACATTTTGTTCTTTTCGAGCTTCCCATTGACTAGATGCTGTATAATATCCTGCTTTATGTAACACTTGATCGGCTACGAAGTCTTTACGGGTACGATTACTCTCAACGATAGCACTCATCATGTTTTGAGGAACATCAGTATAGTTAGCTAATAATTGCTTCGTATCTTTTGGCAAACAATAACCACCATAACCAAATGACGGATTATTATAGTGTATACCAATACGAGGATCAAGACCTACACCTTGTATGATTGACTGAGAATCAAGTCCCTTTACCTCGGCATAAGTATCCAATTCATTAAAATAACTGACACGCAAAGCAAGATAGGTATTAGCAAACAGTTTAACAGCCTCCGCCTCCTTTATACCCATAAAAAGAGTAGGAATATCTTCCTTGATTGCACCTTCCTGAAGTAATGCGGCAAAAGTATGTGCAGCCTTCTCTAGGGCAGGAACATCCGCAATGACCTTAATGGCTTCGTTTTCCTCACTAAATTGTACATTATCTATCAACTTTGGATAACCAACAATGATACGACTTGGATATAAATTATCATAAAGGGCCATGCTCTCACGAAGAAACTCCGGAGAAAAAAGTAAATTAAGTTTCTTGACTCCCTTTCGGGCATACTTCAAATAAAGTCCACGGCAATATCCTACTGGAATAGTAGACTTGATTACCATCACAGCATCAGGATTGACACTTAACACCAGATCTATGACATCCTCTATATGATGAGTATCAAAATAGTTCTTCACCGGATCATAGTTAGTAGGAGCCGCAATGACCACAAAATCAGCGTCACTGTAGGCCTCGGCACCATCAAGTGTAGCCGTAAGATTTAATTCCTTTTCGGATAAATACTTCTCAATATACTCATCTTGAATAGGTGACTGTTTACGATTAAGCATATCTACTTTCTCGGGAATCACATCGACTGCCGTCACCTGGTGGTGTTGCGACAAAAGCGTTGCTATGCTAAGACCAACATAGCCGGTACCTGCAACAGCAATCTTCAAATCTTTTGTATCCATTGTTGATTTATGTTAGTGTTCAGAATCATTCTAGTTATCTATCCAAGACCTCAAATCTCGGTGAGTTCTTGGATTTAAATTCAGGTACCACTTTCTTCATTAGTTTCACTGTGTCCATGATCTTTACCGTACGGGATAACTTCTCGAACTCTCCATAGGTTTCAAGGATATCAGTATACTCATAATGACGTACCTTCGCTATCATTATCTTCTTATTCTCAGTAGGGATTGTGTTCTCTTTATCACTCAGGACTTCTTCATAAAGCTTCTCACCCGGACGAAGTCCCGTAAACTCTATCTCAATATCTTCACCCGGACGATAACCTGCCAATTCGATCATACGGGTAGCCAGGTCAACAATCTTCACAGCCTTTCCCATCTCAAAGACAAAAATCTCATTGCCTTCACCCATCGTAG
>ERZ791899.1271-NODE-1271-length-21850-cov-5.717963_pt1 | contig 21850 bp, 39 predicted proteins | sample MGYA00510151_ERZ791899 | MGnify/ENA primary metagenome ERZ791899 (study PRJEB30046, sample SAMN00792118) | human gut metagenome | study: EMG produced TPA metagenomics assembly of the A metagenome-wide association study of gut microbiota in type 2...
CGGTAATGATAAGTCCTTGCGGTTTACAGAATTTGATTTGTGTTTTCAGTGCGGAGGGGTTCATCGCTACTAATACGTGGCAACGGTCTCCTGGAGTGTACACCTGTCCTGCGCCTACGTGGATCTGAAAACCGGAAACACCGGTCAGCGAACCTTGCGGGGCACGGATGTCTGCCGGATAGTCGGGGAATGTACAGATGTCATTTCCTACCGTAGCCGACACGTTCGAGAAGATGTTGCCTGCCAGCTGCATACCATCGCCGGAGTCGCCGGAGAAACGTACTACGACTTCCTCCAATTCTTTAACCATCATTTCGTCTGCCATAACTTTAATTACTATATTTAATTTAAAAACTGATTTTACTTTCAATTTGTGAGCGCAAAGGTCGGAAAGTTAATCGAATTATCAAAATAAATCAAACTTTATTGTCCTATTGACGCCAAATAATTGGATTTACTGAAAGGAACCTGCATTTTTATTCTTGTTAAATCAACAGAAACCGTTATCTTTGCAACCAAAATAAAAGCGGCCTTGTAGTTCAACGGATAGAATAGAAGTTTCCTAAGCGTTGCCCTTTAGCAACCGCTAATATATAGATAACGGTTAATATAACCAAAATGTTTTTATAATTTATTTGATAATAAATAGCGTAAGCCCCTGTAGTTCAACGGATAGAACGTCGGTTTCCTAAACCGTAAATATGAGTTCGATTCTCATCGGGGGTACATCAAGAGAGCTGGCTTTCAAAAGTTGGCTCTCTTTTTTTAGCACTTTTTGCTGTACACCTATACTTTTGCTGGAAAATGTGGTTCGGATGTTCCACGATAATTAAAGGATAAAAGAAATGGGTACAACTTTTAAAGCAGTAGTGTATAAGCATCATAAAAAAGAGGATGGTACGTATAATGTTAAGATTAGGATTACTCATAATCGCCAAAAAAGACATATACCTACTAACATATTCGTTACTAAGGATGATTTAACAAGAGGATTTAAAATAAAATCTCAAAATATACTTGATAACACAAAAACAATAGTGGAGGGTTATCAACAAATAGCATCTACTATAAGTATACAGGATGTTAAAAACATGAGTGTTGATGATGTTGTAAGATATATCAATGAGTATAAACCAGCAAATACTATTTTTAAGTTAGATTTTATAGGATTTGGCGAGGGTATAGCAAAGGAGCTTAAAGATGCAGGAAATATAGGTAATAGTTTAATTTATAGTACTTGCATTAGAAGTTTGAAACAGTTTATACAATGTGATAAAATTGATATATCCGAGATTACAGTGCAGTTCTTGCGAGATTATTGTAAATGGTTACAAACGAAGCCTGCACGAAAGAATAGACCGGATAAAGCAACTGGTAGGCGTGCTCCCTCTTTATACTTATCTATTATTAGAGCTATACATAATAAGGCTAAAAAGATATATAATGATGAGGATACAGGGGTAATAAATATACCATTGTCACCTTTTAAAAGATTAGAGATACCACCTGTACCAGTTAGTCGTAAGAGGGCATTAAAGGTTGAGCAATTAACAGCATTAATGCAATTGCCATACGAGGAGGTTAAGTATAGGAATATAAATAGATGGAATTTGGCAAAAGATATGTTTTTGCTTTCATTTGGGCTAATTGGGATGAACGAAGCTGATTTATATAACTGCACGAGTTTTAGAAATGGCGTGATAAGCTATAATAGAATGAAAACAAAAAACAGGAGGAAAGACGGTGCGCTTATGGTGGTAGAAGTACCAGCCGAGGTTATGCCATTAGTGGAAAAGTATAGGGATAAAACAGGGAAGAGGGTTTTCAACTTTTATCAGTGCTATGCGAGTAAAGACGTTTTCACAACAGCTATAAATCAAGGATTGAAGAAGTTTCAAAAGCTGATTGGTGAAACTGACTTAGAGTTCTATGCAGCCCGGCACACATGGGCTACATTGGCACGTAATAAAGTTAAGATTGAAAAATCTCTTATACATGAGGCTTTAAATCACGTAGACGAAAAAATGAAGATTACAGACGTATATATAGAAAAGGATTGGGCGCAAATAAATGAGGCTAATAGAAAAGTACTTAAACATGTAAAGTTTGATGTGGGTTCTGTAATTGAGCCACATTATCAGAAAGCTAAAAAGTAATGGGATATGCTAAGTAACCGAAACGGCTTCGGTTACTTCCCTTTTTCAAACATCCCTCCTTTGCCTGTAATCAACCACTTTGCACTGATGTTGTATTCTGTGATTAGTGGAACAATCCAAAAAAACTGTATTAAAGACAATTCGTTATTTCCCTCTTGTCTATAATAAGCACGTTTATCAATACCAGCTAAGGTGCAGTACGTTTGTTTTCCTCTGATTTTCCCGTTTTCGATGAGGAAATTTACAGCTTCATAAAAACGGCTTGTTACTCCTATATTAATTGGATTTTTCATAGCAAGCTCTTTTTACTTCTTCTAAATCATTTTTTAGTGCTATCAAAGCATTTGTTTCCTTATCTTCGGTAATGGCATTGTCTATACCTATTTCAACGTTAAGGATGGCTTTGTTTATCTCGTCTATAGGCAGTGCGTTAGTTGATGCGTATACTACCAAAGCATGTTTAAGTGTATCAATTACCAATCTGTTATAATCCATATTATTTATGTTTTTTAGTTACTCCTTTCATTGTTAACTCATAATTACAGTGGCACATTAAGCAACCCCAGCACCCGTTTGGGCAGCACTTTTTCCTTTTAGCTCGTTTTGTAGTTGCTCAATTTGTTGCCTTAAAGCTCCATTCTCTCTATTGAGACGTTGTATTTCCTCATCTTTGCTTTCTATTATTGCATCTTTATCTTTAACTACGCTTGCCGGATATATCACCCCCTCACTTATCATTTTAAGTATTTGCTCTGCAAAAACATTAGCTCCTATCTCTACGACATTTTTAGTCGTATTTATTTTTGCATTCATATCCTCTAACATCATTTCTCCTTGATTTGTAATTAACCACGCTGGGTTTAATCCAAACTCTTTACTCCATGTTGCGGCAGTGCGTTTGCCGAATGGTCTACCATTTAGTAGCTTTTGCACTACCTGCTGTGTTGTTCCTACACGTTCTGCAATTTGAACTTGCGTCAAGCCTTTTTCTTTAAAAAAAATCTTTAGGCGTTCACCTACTTTACTCTCCTGTGACATAAGCAATTATGATTAAATATGTATTTTACAGCAAAAATACTTCTAAAATAGTTGTATTTTAATTTGGAAATACGACTAAAAAAGATGTATATTTGTGACGTTATAAGGTTATAACGAAACAAAGATAGACAAAAACAGTAGTAATAACATATTAAAATACAGCAAAAATGGAAAATATGACCGCTGGGGACTATCCAACCCCCCAAACATTTGCAGAGGTGTACAAAGCTATACCTAATGTAGTTAAAGCTCCAAAATCTGCATTTATCGAAGAGATTGCGGAGTTGTGTTTATGCAGTACGCAAACAGTGAGAATGTGGATACAGGGGGTACAACGCCCCGATGCTTTGAAACAAAAGCTCATTAGTGAAAAACTGGGCATTGCGCCCGAAACTTTATTCCCAACAGAGGTATGAAAGCAATAGAATTTTATACAACCCCCGAAGGTGAAGTAACACTAAGGGCAGTAGGTGAAGCCGAAAGACAGCTAACGGTTGCGGATAATGATTTTATACAGGAATTTTTAGCTGTATTACGTGAATACTACCCAGCAGCTTATGATGCTTTGATGGAGATTTACAGTGTAAACCTGCATAACAAACGCTACAGGGATTTTCTTGCAGTGCGCAGATTTATCAAATGCAACTTGGGCTTGTATGATAATACTATTGATATAACAGAAGATTGGAAATTTAATTTTGAGTTTGTGAGTTGTCCGCTAAGAGGTGAATGTAAATACGATGGAGTGTTATGTCAACCGGAATTTAATCATACACTTACAGAAAGGCAGTTGGAGGTTATGAGAATGTGCTATGAGGGAAAGAAAGATGAGGAGATTGCAGATAAGTTATTTATCTCAATCAACACTGTAGCCAATCACAGAAAAGCGGTTTTTATAAAGTTGGGGGTACGTAATATGGGAGAATTTAATAGGTACGCAAGCGAAAACAAAATCTTTAAATAAAATAGCATGAGAGAGTTAAACGGGAAAGAAGCAGCAACATGTTTGGTTGTATTGCTTGTGGTAATGCTCATTGTAGGAGATGGTAATAGTATACGTAATACTATAATAGGTTTGATTATCGGTATTTGCACTATTGTTTACCAGCAAATAGCAATGCGTAAAAAAGAGGAGGAATAGCATGGATGATGAGTTATACAAAATACGTAAATTCCTTACTGGGGTAGCCGAAGCTGGAGCCGCACAACTACAAAAGGATTTAGACCCTAAATCGGATAGATTGACACAGAGACAGGCTTTCTCCTTTTTCAAAGCGAGAGATACACAATTTGGTGGAGAGTTTACACATGGCGAGGCATGGGTACGAGCAATGACAAAAGCAGGGCATTTGCACCCAGTTAGAATAGGGAAAGCGGCAAATAGCCCAATATACTACAGTAAAGCAGAATTAATTGCAATTAGAGTTTCATGTGATGCAGTAGAAAAACAGATTTTCAAAGGTACTAATCTTTAAATATTAAAAATATGGTTATCAAAATTTTACGATTAAAAATGCTAAACTTTAAAGGCGTTAGAGGTGAACGTACTATAGAGTTTAACGATACTGTAACTCTCATACTGGGGGCTAACAGGACAGGGAAAACAACTATTGCGGATGCGGTGCAATGGGTGCTGTTTGGTAAGAATAGCGAGGGTGATACAACTTTCGGAATAAAGACACGTGATGAAAATGGTGTTGTTATCCCCGAAATAGACCACGAAGTTACATTGACACTTACAGCCGATGGCAGGGAGATTGAGTTAAAACGTTGCTGGGCTGAAAAATGGAGTAAACCCAAAAAGCAGGATGAAAAGGTATTAACTGGGCACTCTGCATCTTACTTTATTGATGGCAATAAGTACACAGAAACAGATTATATAGCCTATATAGAAAGCCTGTGCAGTGAATCCCTATTTAGGGCTATTACTAATCCCGAATATTTCCCAAAGTTAACCCCCGACAAACAACGTGCATTGCTTACTAAGATGGTTGGCGAAGTGAGCGAGGAAAGCGTAGCAGATGGCAATGAGAGTTTTACCAGTATGTTGCAGGAGATGAACGGGCAGAAGTTGGAGGAGTACAACAAACAGTTATCTTACAAGAAAACAAAGATAAAGGAGGAACTGGAGCGCATACCAGTGCGTATATCAGAACAAGAGAGTGAGATAACTAAATTAACTCCCGAATTTGTAAACTGGGGAAAGGTAGAACTGGATATAAAGGCTACTGATGCAGCCATTGAGCGCATAATAGAGGAAATTGCAGACCACTCAAAAACGGTTGATAGCGATTATGACGCAAAGGCGCAGGAGAGAACAGCTATAAACTCTCTTAGAGCAGATGTGCAAGATATTGAATTTAAGGCACAGAGAGCGTTTGCTACAGCCAATCAAGAAAAGGAGAGAGCTGTCAACGGTGCTAAACACGAACTAAACTCAATCACTGATGAGATTAAGAGCCTTAATGCACGTAAAGGGATGGCAGAAACTACTTTGGTGCAGATTGAGGAAAAGAAGAAAGATTTTAGAAAACGCTGGAACGATACAGATGCTTTAGAATTTACAGTTGATGAATCAGAGTTTATTTGCCCGACATGTAAACGTAGGTTTGATGATGCAGATGTACAGAAAACAATAGAAAAGATGAGGAGTGCCTTTAACACTAATAAGGCATCAACATTGGAGAAATTGCAAACAGAGGCAGACAGCATCAAAAAGCAAACAGCAGAAACAGAAGCAACAATAAAGAGCTACACCGATAAAATAACAGAGCTGGAGGCTAAGATACCAGCAGCTAAGGAGGCTTTAGATAAGGCGCAGAGTATTACAGTACAAACCGTTGATGAACAACTCTCTCAAAATGTAAAGTACACCTCTCTTAAAGCTGAAATCATTAAACGTACAGAGGACTTAAATAAGCCTGTAGAGCCTACGGATGAGGAAAAACAAGCAGAGGAGATAGCCCGAAATCTTAACTCTGATAGATTGAAATTGCAGTCTAAAAGGGATGAGCTAAAGAAACAACTGGATGTACGGGAGACTATTGCAAAGAAACGTGAGCGCATAGCGGAACTACAGGAAGAGGAAAAAACTCTTAATATCCAGCTATCAGAACTTGAAAGCAAAGAGGAGATAGCTAAGGAGTTCACAAAAGCGATTATTACCGAGCTGGAGAGTAAAGTAAATGCCCTATTTACAAACGTGCGTTTTACGATGTTTGAGCATAAGTTGAACGGTGCTCTTAAACCGACATGCGAATGCTCTGTAGGTGGTGTGCCTTATAGTGACTTAAACAATGCCGATAAAATTAATGCCGGAATAGATATAATCAATGCAATTTGTAGCTACAACAACGTATATGCTCCCTGCTTTATTGATAACGCAGAAAGCATTAACGATGTACTACCAATGAAGAGCCAAGCGATACACCTTATTGTGAGTAGAGATAAACAATTAACAGTAATCAAGTAAAATTTAAAGAAATGGCAACAAATCAAGAAAACAATGCACAGCAGACTGTTACAACGCAACCTGCAAGCCAAAACACTACTGTAGTAAAGCGCATGCAGGAGGAAACGGTAAACAATGTAATGGAGAGAGTAGCAGCTATGCAAGAGGCTGGCGAGCTGGTACTACCGAAACAGTACCATGTGGGAAATGCTTTAAAACAGGCGTGGTTGTACTTACAAACAATCGAAACAAGCGAAAATAAACCTGCTATTGAGGTGTGCACAAAAGAGAGCATTTGCAACTGTTTGCTGCAAATGGTAATCTTCGGGCAAAATGTGGGTAAAAATCAATGCTATTTTATCCCTTGTGGCAAAGAACTTACTTACTGGGAGGATTACAGAGGAAAGTTGATGCGTGCAAAGAGAGATACCGAGATTGCAGAGGTACACCCACAAGTGGTTTATGAGAAAGACAATTTCGTGTATACTGTAGATGAGTTTGGAGACTACCAGCTCGTTAAGCATGAAACCTCAATAGATAACATTGATATTACCAAAATCAAAGCCGCTTATGCAGTAGTGGTTAACAAAGACGGTAAAAAGCACATTGAGGTAATGACTATGCAGCAGGTACGCAAAGCATGGGGGCAAGGAGGTGCAAAAGGTAACAGCGGAGCACATGTTAACTTTACCGACCAAATGTGTAAGAAAACGATTATTTCGCGTGCCTGTAAGATTGCACTTGATAGCTCTACCGATGGAGAGGATGAGCCGGATATGCTTAGACCGGATGAGGTGGCACAACAACGTGCGCAGGCTCAATTATCTGTAAAATCGGATTTGGCAGTAGATGCGCAAGATGTGCAGTTTGAAACGGTTGTAGGTAATAATGCTGCACAGGCAAAGCAGGAAGAACAACCTATAGCTCCACAACCCAAACAGCCGGAGCAACCAAAAACAAATGCTTGTCCCCTCTAAAATCATCAAACAATGGAACTAAAAATTTTAGGTAGTAGTAGCAAAGGCAATGGCTATGTGTTGGAGGCTGATAATGAAGCTCTGATAATAGAGGCTGGCGTTAAATTGCTGGAGGCAAAAAAGGCTGTTGGCTTTAATATTTCTAAAGTGGTTGGTTGCATTGTTACCCACCAGCACAACGACCATGCCGGATATGTACAGGAGTATGCAAAAGCAGGTGTTGTTGTGCTGGCTCTAAGCTCTGTTATTGAATCCAAGAAACTTGTGCGTAACTACAAAACTATTGAGATAGGCAAAGGCTACATGCTGGGTAATTTTAAGGTATTGCCTTTTGAGGTAATGCACGATGTGCCATGCGTGGGCTATTTAATTGAGCATCCCGAATGTGGTAAAGTGCTATTTGTAACTGATACATACGCAATGCAGTATAGGTTTACTGGGGTAACTCATTGGCTTATTGAGGCGAATTATGCCGATGATATACTAACAGATAACATACTGGAGGGCAGAATACCGCAAGCTATGCGGAGGAGGTTGCTAACAAGTCACATGGAGCTTAACAACACAAAGGAGGTATTGATAAGTAGTGATTTAAGTAAGACACGAAACATTGTGTTGATACATCTTTCGGATGGCAATAGTGATGAGAGGAGATTTATAGCGGAGTGTAAAGCTGCAACAGGCAAATGCGTTGTAGCTGCTAATGCTGGGATGGTTATAAACTTTGATGTAATACCATTATGAGAATCATTACGGAGAGAAACGCACAGCTTATAGAGGAAGTAATGCAGGGAGAGATAACGAAGCTGAAAAATGGGGGCTTAAAGAGCCTACGAGTACAAAATAAAATAAGGCTTATGCAGATGGCACTAAGCGAGTTACAAACTAATAAAGTAAGTAAAAATGGTAGAAGTAAAAAACAATAAAGGCAAAAGCGTAAATGTGCATGTTTACGATTTGCGCAAAGATGGCGGTGGGTGGTTAGGGAGAGTTATTTTAACTGATGATGGGTACTTTTTTGCTCTCACAGACTGGGGTAATTTTAACTATTGTTGGAGTACCCCTATGGAGATACGGGAATTTGTATCCAGCCTTGATACCCAATATTTTGCAAATAAAATGTTTGAAGGAATTTCTTATCAGTGTAGTACTAAAGCCATGCGAGGGTATTGTGAGCGTTTTGCAGAGAATGTTTTACCAGCTCTTAAAGAGGCTATAAAAAACGAATTAACCCTATAATAATAAAAAATATGGATGAATTAAAAATCAACAAAGCAACGGTGATTAGTTGCTTTAACAATGCAAGTGAGGAAACAAAAGATGCTTTAAAGCACCTGTTTGGAGAAAAGATTTTTGAGTTTGATTACACAAGCATTAAAACATTTGAGGATGCGTGTAACCGGATAAGAGTAAGTGCAAATGCTTTATCTGCTGTAGGTAGTCATTTCAACAGAGCCTTTGTGCAAGCAAATGCTCTGTACAAACTGATTATTATACAGGAAGCTATCAATGATGGGCAACCGTTGGATGAGGACGGTGACGCTTGGTATCCGTATTGGGTACTATACAGCAAAGAGGAAATTGCGGAGATGGGAGAAGATAAACGTAAAGCAAATAATATCAAACTCCTCTCCTGTGTGAGTTCGTTTAATGCGGAGACTGCGGGGGTACGTGGTGCGGGTGCGATTTATCGTGGTGCGGGTACGAATACGATTTATGGGTTTCCCTTGTGCTTTGGAAGTGAGGAAAAGGCTTTGTATGCCGGAAAGCAGTTTGAGAGCTTGTATTTACAATATTACGGATTAAAGTTGCAGGAGGGCAAGAAATGATACACACATGGTTTGAGGTAAAAATACGCTATGAAAAAATAGCCGATAATGGGATGCAGAAAAAAGTTACAGAGCCATATCTTTTTGATGCTCTTAGCTTTACTGAAAGTGAGGGAAAATGTATCCAAGAAATGACACCGTTTATAAGCGGAGAGTTTACGGTATCAGACATAAAGCGTGCGAATTATTCGGAAATATTCTTCTCTGATGAAGAGGCGGCAGACCGTTGGTTTAAGTGTAAGCTCATTTTTATAACTCTTGATGAAAAGAGTGGTGCAGAGAAAAGAACATCAACCCAAATTTTAGTACAAGCTGCTGATTTGAGAGATGCGGTTAAAAAACTCGATGAGGGTATGAAAGGTACGATGGCTGATTATCAAATTGGCTCTGTATCTGAAACACCAATCATGGACGTTTACCCCTACGAGGCTGACATAAAGCCGACAACAGAGAAAAAAGAGTAATACATAGAAATTACCACTGTGCTACTGAAAGTGGCACAGTGGGATTTAAAATACGTTTTCCACATGAAAGGCTGGATAAAAATACATAGAAATTTGATAAACTGGGAGTGGTTTGATTACCCCGAAATGCTAAAATTATGGCTGTACCTGCTGATGATGGCTAATACTGATGATGGGTATAAATGGCATGGCATAGCATTGGAACGTGGGCAGCTTGTTACCAGTTTACCCGAATTGGAAAAGAAAACAGGCTTTACAGTGCAGCAAATAAGGACATGTTTAAAAAGGTTATGCTCAACAGGTGAGATAACGGTTGAATCAACAAATAAATATCGGATTATAACGATTTGCAGCTATAGGGATTACCAAATATTAGAGGATGAGAAACCTACAGCAAAAGTGCTGGAGCAAACAAATGTTAAAACAGGCAAATCAACAGGCAAAAATACTGGTGCAAATGATTGTGATATAGATAGTTGTAGCGATGGTTTGAGTATCGAGCAACAGGCACAGCAACAGACAACTAACAGGCAAATCAACAGACAAACAACAAACAAAATAACAGGCAAATCAACAGGCAAAAATAGTAAGGTAAGTGATTGTAATTTAGATGGTTGCGGAAGTTTGTTTAATGATGAGCAACAGGCAAATCAACAGGCTGCGCAACAGTCACAGCAACAGGCAAATAACAGCATTCAAGAAGAATATAATATATATACTAATAACAATATAGATAATAATAACATGTGTATTTCTAAAGATACTTCTGTGAATTTGGAAAATTCACTTTTAGAGAGTGATAAACCCTCATTTACTAAAGCTGATTTAGAAAAAATGTTTGAGGATTTTAGAGTAGCATATAAAGGCAGAAAAAGGAGCTTTAAACTTGAATTTGAAAACTTTGTAAAGAAAAACAAAGAGTGGAGAGAGATAGTACCAAAACTGATGCCTGCATTGGTGAAAATGGAAGAGTGGAGGATTGCAGCAAAAAAAGCTGGGAAGTTTGTGCCGGAGTATGCAATGTTGCAAACATGGATTAATCAGAGCCGTTGGGAGGTTGAGTATGAGGATATACAGGTAGAGGAAACCCCAGTAGGAGTAAGTAAGGGAGAGTATGGTGTAGGATTTGGAGGAATTGATTATTAAGGTAGAAAGCATGGAACCGGAATTACTAAAGAGGATAGTTGAGCAAATTGATAAGGATGCCCAAAAGGATAGAGAGCATTTTGAGGATTTGACAAATAATGCCGTGTTTAATCAACATGCAGAGCTGGTGGTAAAGATAGCTAATATGCTACTGGCTCCTCAAAGGAGAAAGTTTGTGGTAGATGATAGAAATACGATGGTATTGTATTTTTTGCTCTATTACTTTAATGATTGCCCATTGGCAGAACAGGTATTTAAAGGCAAAGGTTATAAATTGCATAAGAATCTACTGATACAAGGGGCTGTTGGTACAGGTAAAACGCTTATAATGCAGGTTTTTGCAGAGTACCTACGGTATACAAGAAATCCAAAACAGTTTTATAACCTCTCTGTAACACAAATGGTTAATTACTATACCATACACAACAATCTTGATAGGTACACTTACAATGAGGAGAGTAGTGTAGGTTTTAAATGTAATCCGGAGAATATTTGCCTTAATGATATTGGTATTGGGAGTAAATCTCACTTTGGTATGGATACTAAGCTACTCACAAATGAGTTTTTACATGCCCGCAATGAGGTGTGGGTGCATTATAAAAAAAGTGCTCACTTAACTACCAATCTAACTACTCAACAGCTCACAGAGGAGTTTAAAGATAATTTTGGGAGATTGGTTGATAGGTTTAAAACATACAATGTAATTGAATTAAATGGAGAAAGTAGGAGGTAAACAATGGAAGATTTAGTAAAACTGGTAAAAGAAATGCGTGAGGCTCAAAAGGAGTACTTCCGCACACGTGATAAATCAATGCTGCAACGGAGTAAAGAACTGGAAAAGGCAGTAGATAAATACATATCAGAGTATAACCAGCCAAAGCAAACCAGCATGTTCTAAGAATTAAGCCTTTGTCACGGTTTTTGACTGTTTGGATGTGTAATTTATCGAATAAGAATAGAAAATCGTTTGTCGGGGCTGAAAACAGCGAAAAAAGGAGTAATAACACTAATATTTGATGTGATGGAAAAGGATTTAAACAAATTGGCAGCAGAGGCACATGCTAATGCTGTTGAAAAAGGATTTTGGGAGGGTAAACCAAGTAATGAGCATTTTCTATGCCTTGTTATCAGTGAGCTAATGGAGGCTGTAGAAGCTGATAGAGGTAGCCACCGAAACAGGCGTGCAAATGTTGATTGGTTTAAAAAGAGAGTTGAAAACAGTCGGATTTGTAGGGGATTAGACCACGAAATACCGAAAGAGCGTGGTTATGAAGTTATATACAATGAAACCATTAAGGGTTCAATAGAGGAAGAGCTTGCAGACGCTTTTATTCGTTTGCTTGATTTGGCAGGTGCAAACAACTACAATCTCAATAGATTCTGTTTGCAGCATGTGGTAACAGAACGTAAAACATTCACAGAGAACATCTACGCTATTATCAAAGACATAATGAACTACAAATACTCAAAGGAGGAGCAAATTAATTATGCCATGCACCAAATACGTAGGTTATCCGAGATTTTGAAAATAGACCTCTTTTGGCATATTGAGCAAAAAATGGCTTACAATCGGCTAAGGGAGCGTAAGCACGGTAAGGGATATTAAAAAATAAAAGCGTGACTATAGTTCACATATTAGGAGATTTGTGTTATGAAAAAAGACAACGGTAAAAAGTTGGTGGTACTGATGTTAAGCCAAGCATTTTTAAAGGGACATAGTAAAGCTGGAAAGCTAAACTATTTTGTGCAACAGCTCACAAATGCTTTGCATGGATACTCTGAACATGAGATACAGTTACCAGATGGTGAGAGTATTGTAATGAGAGGGAAAAAACTGCATACCATACGTGAAAACTATGAGTACTGGAAAGAAAAAGCAGCCAAAATTAATGCTGGGGAGATGGAGCTTAGTATACGTGTATGGAGCGGAAAGCCATATAAAAGCCAGCAAGTAGAGGTTGCACGGTTATCGCATGTGAATATACAACTCGTAGAGATGAGCTATAGCACAGAGGATGCCCAGCCTATAGTTTATGTTGATAACGTTCTAAAGCCCAATATAGCAGAGGAGATGGCTAAAAATGACGGGTTGCAACTGGGGGATTGGACGGAGTGGTTTTTTAAGAAAACAAATACTTTCCGAGGTGTGATACTGCATTTTACAGACTTCAAATATTGATGTTATGGATGTACAGGAGCAATGGGAAACAATAGCTGGTTACAATGGCTTGTACGAGGTAAGTAATATGGGAAATGTACGCAAAAAAGGGCAAATAAAGTTGCTTAAAATATGTACTGGCTACGGTATGAGGAGGGTTGTATTACGTGCTGGAGATGATTTTCATTTAGTGGCTATTGCTAAACTCGTACTGGAGGCATTTGTAGGAGAGATGCCGGAGGGCATGAAACCTAACTGTATTGATGGTAATTACGAGAATTTATGTTTGACTAACCTGTGCTGGGTCGAGAGGCGTAAACGCAAATATACTAAAGCTAAAAAGGTGAATGTTAGGCATATAATTACCAAAGAGGAATTACAAAAACATAGCAAGTATATAACTAAAAGGCAATAGTATGAAAATAGCAAAAGATAAGATACTGCATTTTGCGGTGAATATGCTTGTGAGTTATGTAACCGCAATAGTGGTGTACATCTACACTACCGATGTAGTGTGTGCCGCAAATGCTGGCTTTTTCCATGCGGCAGGTATGAGTACAGGCAAAGAGTATGGAGATAGTAAGGCTGCTGGGAATCATTGGTGCTGGTGGGATATATTGGCGGATTTCATGGGCAACATATTTGGGATGATTTTATTTAGTGTAACAATTTATTTAATAAAGATATGGATAATATAAATGCAACCAAGAGAACGGACATTTACCAAGTAGACCCCCGTAATGTGGTGGTAGTGGAAAACTTTAATGTGCGTAGAGATTTTGATATTGAGGAGCTTAAAGAGCAGATTAAGGCAAAAGGCGTGCTTAATCCTATTACGGTTATCCCATTTAAGGATGAGAACGGAGTAGAGAAGTATAGGCTGGTTGATGGTGAGCGCAGATTACGTGCAACGCTGGCAGCTATTGAGGATGGTGCGGAGATTGCACGCATTAAGGCTATATATCTCAACCGAGCAACCAAAGAGGAGGATTTGCTAATAGAGCAAATGATGCGTAACGAGGGCAAGAATTTTACCGAGTATGAGTGCGCTATCATGTTTTTGCGCTTTAAGGAAAACTTTGGATACACACAGGCAGAGATTGCAAGCAAGTTTAAGAAAAGCACAGCCTTTGTTAGCCGTTGCCTCTCATTAATGGAACTTGCACCCGAAATACAGGAGAAATTAGGGAATAATGAGATTTCGGTAAAGGCAGTAAGGGATATTGTAACCAATGTTGGAGAGGATGAAAATAAGCAAGTAGAGGCTGTAAATACGGCTGTAGAGAGTGCTAAACAGCGTGGCGAGAAAACAGCAACCAACAGAGATGTAGATGCTGATGTAAAAGTGCGGAAAGATGCGCAAAAGGTTAAAAAGGTACTGCAAAATGTATGGGCTACGATGGAGGCAGCAGGTAGTGAGGTTGATTACATTAAGTTACCTGATTTGATAGCAGCACTGGAAGAGAAAGGAAACATTGAGGAAGCTATTAAAAACGTACTGGGGCTATGAGAAATAATGTTGAGGTTTTGGCGGAAGATGCAAAGCGTTATGCAGAGTTGCATTTAGCTATGCAGAGAGGTTGGGACATTTATTTCAGTAAGCGAGATGGTAGTTTTGAGGTGTATACAAGCTCTTGTTATGGTGATTTAATTGTACCTGTTGGGTTATCTGATGAGGATAAGTTAGCATGTACATTGATTAATCTTTTTAGCTCTGATATGGGACTTACTACCAAAAGGCTTATAGATTACTTTAGATGGAGCAAATACAAGTGCTATAAATTGGCGCGAGCAAATAGATACTGCTACACAACAACTTTAGTTTGTGAAGAGGGAGGGTATGGAGGTACTGGTTGGGTATTGTTGCCGGATATGCACAGTGCAATGTTGAATTACATAAAGCAGGAATATCCCTGTAAAGAGTGCAAACATTGCGTTGTAACAGGTAAAAACAGACTGGGGTATGTGGATGGTAGAGCCATTGGCTACTGTTATGCCAACTCTCAATATACAATATGTGATGATAGCGGTTGCCGTAATGGGCATTTTGAGAGAAAGGAGGTAAGTGATGATTGATATTTTTGAAGCAGTTAATAAATCATTTAAAGAATCTGATGATTACTACGGAGAGGGTGAAATTGTTAAAATATCAGTTTGCCCGAATATTGAAAATGCTCCCAATGTATACGAACGATTTAAAGGCTGTGTAAGGGCTGTTGTCGAATCTTCAACAGGTGAAACAGGCTGTTGCTATATCAAAAAAGAGGACAGTTTAAATCCTGTTGTTTGCTATGCGCATAGTTCTGCAAAATGGGTTGAATATGACGGGTATTTTGTTGCTGTAGATATTAATTACAATTACAAAGAAAGTAAGCAGCAGGATATTATAGTAAAACGGTTGCCGGATGGTGGCTATGATGTGCATTATGGTGATAAACGTACTGGGTTACTTAGCTATGATGAGATGCTGGGGCTGGTATCCAGTATAGCAATGCCGGAACGTAGACCGTGTTTGCAATGGTTACACAGTGAGGAGTGGCACAAGAACTGGGAGCAACAGTATGAGCTTGATAAGAACGCTGACAAGCTGGAGAGCTGGCAAAAACAACTGATAGTAAAAGCTGGTAGCCATGAGATTTGCCCTACGGAACAAAAGTAAACTAATTAAAGCCTTTGGAGAGCCTTTTTACTGTGAGCTGATAAAATGCCTAACCAATCATTTTAAATGCAATACTGCAATAGAAAGATGCCAAATAGAGGGTTTAGACTACCAAATAATAAACGTACCAAGCGAGCAAGATACTGACAAGATTTTCCAGTTTGTGATAACTGGGCAAATGTATGATGTATTGAGGCTGGCGTATTATAAAAAAGTAAACGTATGAAATCAAGATTAGCGCGAAAAATAGCAAAGATAGTATTTGCTTATCAAAATTGGGACAGTAATTATCAGCCGTATTCTGTACCACAACAACAAAAGATGGTATCAAAAATACCTTTTAGTGTGGATGCAAAAAGGGAGATACTGAAATATGGGGTTTTCTACAAAGTACCTACTAAATGCCGGAGATACAACTCAATGAAGATTATGCAACTTATGTGCCGTTATAATGTACATCCTAAAAACGTAAAAGAGTATTGTGCTTTTGTTCGTACCATGAAAGTTAAAGGTTATAATTTACTGTAAGAGTACGGATATGATAGGGAAAATAGCAATAATAGGTGCTACAGGCATAGGAGATGCAGTACTTTACATTGTAAACGAGGATGAGATAGTAGAATTATCCAACGAAATACAAACAGTTGAGTGTGGAGATTTAGCGATAGATGCACAAGAGTGCATTGAGGCGTTGGAAAAAGTTGCTGTAGCTCTATCACTTAGTATACAAGATGTAAAGGTAGCATTACAGCAGGCAACGTGTACAGCTCCGATTGCAAAGAAAGCACTGGAGGAGCTAAAGGATAGTATGATGTACTATGAGGACTATGTAGCCACATGGAGAGATGAGTGTAAAGCTGAATGTAAGGAGGGATGGTATTTTAAAAGCTCATTACACAACTACGATAAGAGACGGTGTTTTAAGCCCAAAACATACTGGAATAGGATACGTAGTAACCCCGAATAGCAAGGGGTAATGCCTACAGGATGTGTGTAATGTATAATATCTAAATAAATAATACTATGGTGATTTTGGAGATAATAGGCTTTATCATTTTGGCAGTAATTGTATCTATAGTTCCTTTTGCTGTACACTTGTTAGCTTTGGCAATAATTGATGATGCCGTAAATGATGAACCCAAACAGGATGAGCTTAAAAGAGGTGCATTGTGCTTCAATATAAAAGCGGATGCTCCGAGTATTGAGCAAATAAGGCAATTATGTACTGTAAAGCGCAATGGGAAGGATGTGCTAAATGTGCGTATGGTATGTGCGATGCTTGGTATAAAGAGGATTCCAAGAAAAGACAAGAAGAGTATTAAACGGTTAATTCGAATGTAATGGCACAGGAAAAAATAGGTAACGAGTGGATGCAGCAAGCTAAAGATTATGCCAAAGCAGAAAAGGAACTCAAAATTGATAAATGGGTAATTATAACCTATTACCGAATAAAAGAGAACGGAGAACATGAGGCAATATTTAAGTATGATTTACCCCGTGATATTTGGCAAAAATGGATATGGGTGATTAATTGGAGAGGTGCATTTTTAACCTGTAAATATCCACGTGGAGGTGTGTTTAATACCTTATATTTTTATGATAAGCATAGTGGTGAAAGCCTTGATATAACAGGTTGTTTGAATAGGCTTATATCCGCTAAGGCACAAGTGACAAAGGTGCAGAGAGCAATTGCCAACTATGTTGCATGGAATCGGGAAAATAATATGTTTTTTGATGAGACTACCGATGAGCAACTGGTTTTTACCCGTAAGAAATTAGCTGTTAAAATAGCTAATGTGGAAGAGGCAGAGGAGCGTTTAAAATTAAAAGTTGAAAGGAGACAAAATGAGCAGCGAAAACTTTAAAAGGCTAATACGTAGTTTGCGTACTGGAGAATATAAGAAAATGCCTGTTTATCAAATGATGGGCAAAAAAGTGCAGAATAAAGATAAAAGTAAGCATCATGGAAACAAAAAAGGATAAAATATTAGAGAAGTTACGTAAGCTGATGAATTTAAAGGAATCGGCTACAGCATTGGGTAATGAGGGAGAGGCAAACGCAGCCGCAGCAGAGATAACACGTTTGTTGATGGAGTATAACCTTACTGAAAATGATATACCAGAGCAGGAGAAGTTAGAGAACCCGATTGTATCAGAGGAAATACCATTTAAAACGGAAATAAGTGGTAGCTGGTATGGTGACCTCATATTAGTAGTTTGTGAGTATAACATGTGCCGTTGCCTTATTATCAGCAAATACAACAATGGGAGGAGAAAGCGCAGTGAGTTTGAGATAATAGGGAGAAAAAAGAACGTAGAAGTAGTTTTGTATCTAATCTCCTTTTTATCTCACCAGTTCATAACTATTGGCAAACGTGATTATGCGGAGTATAAGCATGATTGTGTCTGGAAATATGGCACATATCCCAAAAGCCTTGTGATGTATTTAAAATCATTTCTATATGGCTGTGTTGTAGGACTTACAAATAAGTTAGAGGAGGGCAAAAAAGTACTGGAAAAGGAAACTAATATTACAGCTCTTGTACGTACCACAAAAAGCGAAATAGATGATTTCCTTAAAGGTGAGAAAATAGGTAAAGCAAGGGAGTCAAAGTCGGAAATAGATGCTTTATGCGCTATGAAAGGTGTCGAGGTCGGCAGAAATGTAGAAATCTGTAAAGGTATCCATGCAGAGACGGTTAGTGAAGATTTGAGGTTGCGATAATTAAAGTAAGAGGCAATGAGCGATGATGTTGATAAATATATAGGCAAAAACGAGTTGGATAAAATGCCTATCGAAAAAGTAAATATTTGTAGGAAAATAATCTCTACTTATCAAGGTGTAGGGGAGGATAATACAATGTTACTTTCTGCAATAACAGTGTATAAACGGCTTTATCCTAAAATAAGAGGTTTACCTACAAGGCAGCAACTTGATATAGTACATGAGGTAACAATGATTGCCTATGATGCAAGAACAAAAGCATTTGAACACATGATTAACTATAATCCAAAAGAAGAAACAAGATGAGTAAAGATATAGATTGCCCTTATTGCGGACATCCGCAAGATATAGACCATGATGATGGTAATGGTTATGAGGAAGGAGTATTGCACCAGCAAGAGTGTGGATTATGTGGAAAAACGTTTGCGTTCCAAACAGAGGTGAGCTATTATTATACAGCTTTTAAAGCGGACTGTCTAAATGGTAGTGCACATAAATGGGAGCTTACTGTTACTCGACCTAAATGTTGCTCTAAAATGGAGTGTAGTATGTGTGGAGAGCGTAGGGAGTTAACTGAGGAGGAACGCAAACAATACGGTGTGGAGACTTTACAGGAGTATAATGCAAGATTAGAAAGTGAGAGAAATGAGTAATAAATAAGTTTCTAAAAATAGATTTAAATTGATACGTTATGAAATCAGAAAAGGCAAAAATATATATCATGGAACATGCTGAAAAGGATGGGGATACATGCCAGTATTACATACATGAATCGGAGGCGTTTGAGGCTGTAGATATAGCAGAGAGAGAGATAAAACAAAGTGCTATTGAGGCATATAAATGTGCTTGTATATGGAGAAAAAAAGATAAATGTAGCTTGGTAACTAATGGAGATACATTTGTGAAATGCAAAGTAGGGTTGTATCCCGATTGCAAAAAGTTTATAGAATCAATGGAAAAACAGCCTAAAAAGTAAGCATCTATGAGTAAAAAAGTAATTCCAAGATATTATAAGTGTTCCCTTGATGGCGGGCACTGGTGGAGCACTTTTGCTACATCTACTGGGCAAGCGAAACAAGATTATATACGCATGTTAGACGGCTGTGCAGATGATTGCTTTCTATCCATAATGTGTCGTGTAGATAGCCCTAAAACAACGCAGGCATTTAAAGATAATGCTAACTACAGGGGTATTCCTTTTGCTTATGTTGGGATGAATGTTAAAGTAGGCGGTGATAAGGGGGTAATAGTTGGGCACAATAGTAGTGCTAATCTTGATGTGTATTTCTTGGAGGGTGATAATAAAGGGCAAAAATTGAATTGCCACCCAAACTGGAAAATACAATACTTTAGTAAGAAATGGAAATTAATCAAAGAATTTAATTAATAGAAAGGGGGTAAATATGGCACTTACAGATGAAAGCATTATGCCTTTTGGTAAACATAAAGGCAAGGAAATGGCAAATGTTCCGGCATCATATCTATTATGGATTTATGATGAGTGGACGCTTCCAAATCCACGTTTTGGCTTTGTACATCAAGAAGTAAAAGCGTACATAGAGGAAAATTTGGATGTACTGAAAAAAGAAGTAAAATCATAATACGGTAATAATGAATGAATTGGAACTGAAAATAACGGAAATATTGGGACGTGCTGCACTTGATAATGATATGCAAGTTCCCGAAGATGTGCAACGGTTGGCAAAAGCCACGAGGTATTTGGCAACGCAGTTGAGGATAGCACTTTGCGAAAGTGATGGCGATGCAAGTGGCTCTTGGGAGATATTGAGAAAGACAACTGAAATATTATCATAATAAGATAGTAATGAGCAAAGAAGAAGCTATACAAGCAATGAAAGAGGGTAAGAAGGTTACGCACCGTTTCTTTTCCTCTGACGAATGGATGACTATTGAAAACGGATTTCTTCTTTTAGAAGATGGTGTACGTATCTCTTTGGAAGATTTCTTCAATTTTCGCAGTGATAGTCTTTGGGATAATGGATATGAATTGTATAACCCCTCATAACTAAATAAAAATGAAGAAATTAAGTAGATGGCTATACCGGTTCTTGCCTGTGTATATTCCAAACAAGAGAGCCTATAGCCCTAAGCTGCATCTTGCAATTTGGTGCTGTGTTGATTGCAAAAAATCAAGCAAGCTATGGGTGGTGCTGAAAGGTATACGTATCACATTGAGAAAGAATAATAATCCTATTTGGGTGATAAAGAAAGGCGAGATATGAGCTACTGGGTTTATAACAAGAAAAGGGTGATTTGTTACCCAATGCAGTACTTTAGGTGCGCTATCTTGCCATATATAACGATGCGGATAGATACCGATAATTTCAGTGCAAAAAGCCTTAGATTTAGTTTAAGGTGGTTGCATTTTGGGTACAGTATTAACATAAGAATTGGAAAGGAGACAAGAGGTTGAAAACAGTAAAAGAGGTAAAAGAGGCTAAAAGCAAGCTGGAGCAATCAATAGCAATGCTTATTACCAAGTTTGAGCAAGAGAATGATGTAGAGGTATCTGATATAATGATGGATAAAATAGGCATTTGTAATGGTGTATCATTAAATGCAGAGTGTATAACGATTAAGACAACAGTAGAGGTATGAAACTATTATTTTATGATTTAGAAACGACTGGTACAATGTACTGGCGTAATGGGATACACCAGCTTAGTGGCATGGTGGTAATTAATGGAGAGGTTAAGGAAACATTTGATTTTAAGGTGCAGCCAAACCCTAAAGCGGAGATAACAGCAGAGGCACTGGCGGTTGCTGGTGTAACACAAGAGCAGATAATGGCATATCCTCCAATGTGGGGAGTTTATAAGCAGTTTACGGATATATTGAGCAAGTATGTGGATAAGTTCGACAAACAAGATAAATTTTATCTGTGCGGCTATAACATAACCCAGTTTGATAACCAGTTTTTACGGGCATGGTTTGTACAAAATAGTGATAACTACTTCGGTAGCTGGTTTTGGAGTAATAGTGTAGATGTAATGGTGTTGGCTACACAGTACTTATTGCCGATTAGACCGAGTATGGAAAACTTTAAACTCTGCACCGTTGCTAAGGAGATGGGCATAAAAATAGAGGAGGAAAAGCTACATGATGCACAGTATGACAACTATCTCACATACGAGATTTACAAGGTTGTTACCAGCCCAGTAGAGTAAAAACATGCTCTCCTACTAAGTACTTTAGTATAGGGGGTAATTAGTATATATATAATATA
>ERZ791899.1335-NODE-1335-length-20987-cov-6.329400_pt1 | contig 20987 bp, 9 predicted proteins | sample MGYA00510151_ERZ791899 | MGnify/ENA primary metagenome ERZ791899 (study PRJEB30046, sample SAMN00792118) | human gut metagenome | study: EMG produced TPA metagenomics assembly of the A metagenome-wide association study of gut microbiota in type 2...
ACAATAAGTTCCGCCGTTTCATCACCAGCCCGTTCGTCAACGATGAAGTAAATGCTCTAGCAGAAGAAGCAATCGGCAAAGGTTCGGTTGGCATGGATGACATTACTGACTTATTGGCACTTACTTATTACGCAGGCAACTATGCGCACAAGTCCGTGCAAGAGTGTGCCATGGAAATACAGGACACTTATGTGCGCCTCGACCGCAGCATCGCCAACCTGCTTGACCTGCTCGACAAAAAAGTAGGCTTACAGAACGTGCTTATCTTCGTCACTTCCACCGGATATACGGACAGCGAATCGACGGATTCGGGACTGTACAAAATACCGACCGGAGAGTTTCACCTCAACCGCTGCACCGCCTTGCTGAATATGTTTCTGATGGCCACTTACGGCGAAGGAAAATATGTAGAAGCCTATCACGACCAGCAAATCTACCTGAACCACAAGCTACTGGAACAAAAGCAACTGAACCTGACAGAAGTGCAGGAAAAGTCTGCCGACTTCCTGATGCAGTTCAGCGGAGTAAATGAGGCATATTCCGCCCATCGGCTTCTCCTGGGTTCATGGACTCCGGAAATATACAGAATACGCAACGGCTATCACCGCAAGCGTTCCGGCGACCTCGTGATCGACGTGTTGCCGGGATGGACTATCGTCAGCGAAAACGGCAACGAAAACAAGGTGGTACGCCATTCCTATATTCCCACACCGCTGATCTTCATGGGTCATTCTGTGAAACCGGCTATTATTCAGACACCTGTAACAATCGACCATATTGCGCCTACACTGGCTCATTTCATGCGCATACGGGCCCCCAATGCCTCTTCTTCGGCTCCTATTACCGATCTTCGGTAAAAGATTCCTCACAAAAACCATGCGCAAAACATAAATAAATCAGCATTTTAATGTAACTTTGCGCGGATTTATAATCACTCTGCACAGCTTGGCAACAGGTTTATGCCACTTTTCTTTCTCTGAAAGTGAAAAAACGCCGTGCAGACAATCAAGAAATAATAATAAACTAAATAATACAACATGGGATTTAATGAAATTTTAAGCTCGATTTTCGGAAACAAATCCACACGAGACATGAAAGAAATCAAGCCCTGGGTAGAAAAGATCAAAGCTGCCTACCCGGAGATTGAAGCACTGGACAACGACGCCCTCCGTGCCAAAACGGAAGAACTCAAAAAATACATCCACGAATCGGCTACTGACGAACGTGCAAAAGTGGAAGAACTCAAAGCGAGCATCGAAAGCACCGAACTGGAAGACCGCGAAGAAGTCTTTGCACAAATAGATAAGATAGAGAAAGAAATTCTCGAAAAATACGAGAAAGCACTGGAAGAAGTATTGCCCGTAGCTTTCTCTATCGTAAAGGCAACCGCCAAACGATTTACAGAAAATGAAGAAATCGTAGTAACCGCGACTGAATTCGACCGTCATCTGGCTGCCACCAAAGACTTTGTACGCATTGAAGGCGACAAGGCCATTTACCAGAACCACTGGAATGCCGGCGGCAATGATACGGTATGGAACATGATTCATTACGATGTTCAGTTGTTCGGTGGTGTCGTTCTGCACAAAGGTAAGATTGCGGAAATGGCGACCGGTGAAGGTAAGACTCTTGTAGCTACCCTTCCGGTATTCCTGAACGCGCTGACCGGAAACGGTGTGCATGTAGTAACCGTGAATGATTACCTTGCCAAACGTGACTCCGAATGGATGGGACCGCTTTATATGTTCCACGGTTTGAGCGTAGATTGCATCGACCGCCATCAGCCGAACTCCGACGCCCGTCGTCAGGCATACCTTGCCGACATCACGTTCGGTACCAACAATGAATTCGGTTTCGACTACCTGCGTGACAATATGGCTATCAGCCCGAAAGACCTTGTTCAACGCCAGCACAACTACGCCATCGTCGATGAGGTTGACTCGGTATTGATTGACGACGCCCGTACTCCGCTGATTATTTCCGGTCCGGTGCCGAAGGGCGACGACCAACTGTTCGAACAGCTCCGTCCGCTGGTAGAACGTCTGGTAGAAGCTCAAAAAGCATTGGCAACCAAATACCTCTCCGAAGCCAAACGCCTGATTGCCTCCAACGACAAGAAGGAAGTGGAAGAAGGATTCCTTGCTCTTTATCGTAGCCACAAGTGTCTTCCGAAGAATAAGGCATTGATCAAGTTCCTCAGTGAACAGGGTATCAAGGCCGGTATGCTGAAGACCGAAGAAATCTACATGGAGCAGAACAACAAGCGTATGCACGAAGTGACCGAACCGTTGTACTTCGTCATCGAAGAAAAACTGAACAGCGTAGACCTCACAGATAAAGGTATCGACCTGATCACCGGTAACTCCGAAGACCCGACATTGTTCGTTCTGCCGGATATCGCCGCACAACTCTCCGAACTGGAAAATCTGAATCTGACCAACGAACAACTGCTGGAAAAGAAAGATGAGCTGCTGACTAACTACGCCATCAAATCGGAACGCGTACACACCATCAACCAGTTGCTGAAGGCTTACACCATGTTCGAGAAAGATGACGAATACGTTGTGATCGACGGACAGGTAAAGATTGTAGACGAGCAGACCGGACGTATCATGGAAGGCCGCCGTTACTCTGACGGGTTGCACCAGGCTATCGAAGCGAAGGAACGTGTGAAAGTAGAAGCCGCCACACAGACATTCGCAACGATCACTTTGCAGAACTACTTCCGTATGTATCACAAGCTGTCCGGTATGACCGGTACTGCCGAAACGGAAGCAGGCGAACTTTGGGACATCTACAAATTGGATGTAGTCGTTATCCCGACTAACCGCCCGATCGCAAGGAAGGATATGAACGACCGCGTTTACAAAACCAAACGCGAAAAGTATAAAGCCGTTATCGAAGAAATCGAACAACTGGTGCAGGCAGGACGCCCGGTACTGGTAGGTACGACTTCGGTAGAAATCTCCGAAATGCTGAGCAAAATGCTTACCATGCGTAAGATCGAGCACAGCGTACTGAATGCGAAGTTACACCAGAAAGAAGCTGAGATTGTAGCAAAAGCCGGTTTCAGCTGTGCAGTGACCATCGCTACCAATATGGCAGGTCGTGGTACCGACATCAAGCTGAGCCCGGAAGTAAAAGCCGCAGGCGGTTTGGCCATCATCGGTACGGAACGCCACGAATCCCGTCGTGTAGACCGCCAGTTGCGTGGTCGTGCAGGACGTCAGGGTGACCCGGGTTCTTCTGTATTCTTCGTGTCACTGGAAGATGACTTGATGCGTCTGTTCTCTTCCGACCGTATTGCCAGTGTAATGGACAAACTCGGTTTCCAGGAAGGCGAAATGATCGAGCACAAGATGATCTCCAACTCTATCGAGCGTGCACAGAAGAAGGTGGAAGAAAACAACTTCGGTATCCGTAAACGACTGCTGGAATATGACGACGTAATGAACAAGCAACGTACCGTTGTTTACACCAAACGCCGCCACGCTCTGATGGGTGAACGTATCGGTATGGATATCGTTAATATGATCTGGGACCGCTGCGCGAATGCGATCGAGAACAATGACTACGAAGGCTGTCAGATGGAACTGCTTCAGACATTGGCTATGGAAACTCCGTTCACCGAAGAAGAATTCCGTAATGAGAAGAAAGATACATTGGCAGAAAAGACATTCAACATTGCCATGGAAAACTTCAAACGCAAAACGGAACGTCTGGCACAAATCGCTAATCCGGTCATCAAACAGGTATACGAGAATCAGGGACATATGTACGAAAACATTCTGATCCCTATCACGGACGGAAAACGAATGTACAATATCTCTTGTAATCTGAAAGCCGCTTACGAGTCCGAATCAAAAGAGGTGGTGAAGTCATTCGAAAAGTCTATCCTGCTGCACGTTATCGACGAAGCATGGAAAGAAAACCTGCGTGAACTGGATGAGTTGAAACACTCTGTACAGAATGCAAGTTACGAACAGAAAGACCCGCTGTTGATCTACAAGCTGGAATCCGTAACGTTATTTGACGCGATGGTGAACAAGATCAATAACCAGACTATCTCCATCCTGATGCGCGGACAGATCCCTGTACAGGAAGCTCCGGCAGACGAACAACAGCCACGCCGCGTAGAAGTACGCCAGGCTGCTCCCGAGCAACGTCAGGATATGAGCAAGTATCGTGAACAGAAACAAGACCTCAGTGATCCGAACCAGCAGGCTGCTGCCAGTCAAGATACTCGCGAGCAACAAAAACGCGAACCGATCCGTGCGGAAAAGACGGTAGGGCGTAATGATCCTTGCCCATGCGGAAGCGGTAAGAAATATAAAAACTGCCACGGACAGAATGCTTAACAGCAGTCCGATGTAAGATTATAATCTAAAAGAAAGCCTCAAACGGTTAAAAACTGTTTGAGGCTTTCTTTTATTCATCCAAAATAGTACTTTTGCTTAAACTACTAAAGATATCAAGACTATGGCAAAATTCTATTCACTGGCATTTGTTTCTCTGCTACTGTTGGCATTCGGCAGCTGTCAGAGCCTGGAGCAGATTTCTATTGACTATATGCAGCCCGGAGATATGACTTTCCCTTCTCAACTCCGTAAAGTGGCTATCGTGAATAACACCAGCACCGAACCGGATAACAAGCTGATCACACAGACCGAAAAGCCGAAAGAAAACGTACCCGAAATAAGCCACGCCACAGCGTATGCCAATGGTGACGTTAAGATTGCGACTGAATCACTGGCAGAAGAAATCGCGCATCAGAACTATTTTGATGTAGTGGTGATCTGTGACTCCGCTCTACGGGCCAATGACAAATTCCCCCGTGAAAGCACACTGAGTCAGGAGGAAGTAGAGCAACTGACAACAGACCTGGGAGTGGATTTCATCATCGCAATGGAAAACCTGCAATTCAAAGCTACCAAAACAGTCCGTTATATCCGTGACTTCAATTGCTATCTGGGAACGGTTGATGTAAAGGCCTATCCGACAGTGAAAGTATACCTGCCCTCGCGCAGCAAACCAATGACTACGCTACATCCCACCGACAGTATCTTTTGGGAAGAATACGGAGGATCGGTAACAGAAACATTTGCACACATGATACCTGACGCACAGATGCTACGGGAAGCCTCTGAATTTGCCGGGACTATTCCTGTCAAACAGTTACTCCCTCTCTGGAAGACAAGTAAACGATACTTGTACACTGGTGGCTCCGTACAGATGCGTGACGCGGCAATCTTTGTCCGTGAAAATTCATGGGACAGAGCTTTCGAACTTTGGGAACAAGTGTACAATGGAACCAAGAAGGAAAAGAAAAAGATGAAAGCTGCCCTCAATATCGCTGTTTATTATGAGATGAAAGACAGCCTTGCAAAAGCAGAAGAGTGGGCAGTCAAAGCACAACAACTCGCTAAAAAAGTAGATAAGAAAAACATTTCCGAAAATGCGGCATACGCCACCATTGATGATGTACCGAATTACTATCTCACTAGCCTTTATGCAAATGAATTAAAGGAGCGTAACAGTCAATTGCCCAAGCTAAAAATGCAAATGGAGCGATTTAATGATGATTTTTAAGGAAATCATGCATTGATTATTATTTTTTTTATACCTTTGAGGTAACAAAAAGGAAGAACCTATGAAACTGAGCCAACAATCTCTGTCTACCATCGAATCGGCTATCCAAAAGGCAGCCGGCAAATATGTATGTGGCTGCGACCAAACAGCCGTAACCGATATTCATTTACAACCGGACCAAACATCGGGGCAACTCACTATTTATAACGACGATGACGAGGAATTGGCTAATGTAATGATTGAAGAGTGGGCAACATACGACGGAGATGATTTCATGGAGAATATAGAGCCTGGCTTAAAAAGTATCCTTTGCAGAATGAAAGATGCAGGCGATTTCGATAAGGTAACGATATTGAAGCCTTATTCATTCGTACTGGTAGATGAAGATAAGGAAACAGTTGCAGAGTTGTTGCTGATAGACGATGATACGTTGCTCGTGGACGACGAACTGCTGAAAGGACTGGATAAAGAACTGGACGAGTTTCTGAAAAATTTGTTGGAGAAATAAATATGTTCGATTGCCCGGCGTGGCCTTGCCGAAGCAATTATCATTTATAAAAAGAATAATCGGAAGTAAACGGGGGAATACCTTTTACTTCCGATTATTCTTTTTTCGTTTTATATGATTCGTACAAACCCAAGTTTCCCTATCAGGAGTGACTAAAAAGTCGGTAGTATCTCCAATTATAAAGGCAAGACTGGTTACTTTGCTTCAATCGCTGTCCGGTAAACAGATTTTGCCGTTTCAATTACAGTTTGTAACTTATTATCCGATGAATCAGCTGTTTTGTTTTTCTCCGCCCATGCTTTCTCCATGCCATAGAAATTAATCGGTTCTTCCGCTGATTGGTCAAGTTTGCCGTCCAACTCCCGTTGTTTCTGCTCAAAGAAGGTTTTCCAACGTTGATAATACAAGTCTTTCAAAATCCCGCTCCACTCCCGATGGGAATAATCATGCAGGCCTCCCCGATTAGCAGCTATACTGTCTCCCCAAACTGTGATCAGCGCAGAAGCATTCCATTCGTAAAGTTTCTTTTCTTCTTCCGTGGTTCCCAAAGAACGTGCGGCATTCAGCCATGAAGACACCGAGAACTCCTTTCGGGTGGACAGCAAACTGTCCTGAGCTAATATTAACTCCAAAAACTGTTGTGTCTGTTTCCCGAAGCTATCCTTATCTTTCCGGTCATAACTCTGAGAAATTTCTTCAAGCAGCACATTCCCTTTATCTGCCAGGCTCTGACGCACCACGTCCACCAAATCATATTCAAAGTTATTATTTCCCTCGTACTGATCTGCAACAGAAAGTAACAAGCGGGCTGCCTTTGCCGTTGAATCAGGTGAATAGAACAACTTGGCATATCCCCATGTCGATGTTCTGTCCAGATGAAATCCCGGACGGGCACACAACAAGGATTCGACTGTCCCTTCTCCCTGATAATTCTTCGGAGCATTGTAAACTGTATGTTCCAGCGCACGCCATGCCTCCGCTACTTCCGGTGACAAATCATTTCCATACCGCGCTTTCAGATACTCTTGCAGCCATGCATCCGGTGAGAACCGTTCTTCCCGCCAGGGAAGTTCATACAGCAATTCAAACATCACCAGATTATTCTCGATTCCTTCCGGAGTAGCTCCTACCCCCCGCAATGTTTTCCCGTTGACATGTGCACAGGCGTTATAATATCCATTCACCAACTGCTCCATCCGTCCGTGCAGACCGACATTACCGCCAAAGTTAAGCAACATACAATAGAGCCAGTCATGTTTGCCGAAACCTTTCTCCCGATACCACATCGACTCCGGGTCGCCCCACTGCGGAAGCCTCTCACTATACAAATCCAGTACCAGCAAATCACCGGAACCGAGCGTGTTGACCATCGCTTCCCGCGGATTCGCCTGCCATGCCTGCATCACCCACACAGCCTCCGGATTCGCTTTCTTCATAGCACCCATAATAGAAGTTCCCGCCTTTGCCAAGTCTACTCCTTCCGTATTTCCTCCTTCGTGGAAGGGGTCCATACTGTAATACTTGGCTTTTCCGTAAAGTTTCTCCAACTCCTCATAATACATGGCAGCAAATGAATCGAAATGTTCATCTTCCGTAGAAAGAAAGGCCGGACGAGGGAAACCACACCATTTACCGGGATCGGCAATCTGATACCCCAGTTTCTCTCCGATATTACGGGGAACCATTCCTGCATATCCGGGGAATACCGGTTCAATGCCCAGCTCCCTCATTCGGGTAATGATCTTCTTTTGCAGTGCTTCTTGTTGCCTATACCAACTGTCGGGATTCGGTCCGCCCCATCCTTCCAGATTATTCATCTGCCACCATGCCATAAAGGCAGGACCGGAAATAAACTCATTGATCTCCTCCGTCGTATATCCGATACGTTTCAGCAGATTATACCAGACAACCTCCATCCCTGTTATACTCAAAGGCATATTGATGCCGTGCATCGCCATCCAGTCTATCTCTTTCTCCCAACGTTCCCAGTCCCAGAAAGCCATGGAGTAGGAATAGGTACAATAATTCAGGTAATATCGACTCTTCATAGCCGTCGCCTGACGGATTTTCTTTTGAGGCAGAGGCAGCACTTCCGGCAATTTCTGTGAGGGATTATTCCACGAAAGATGAATACCTGCCACGTATTTCAGATACCAATTCAAGCCCGTAGCCAGTGAAAGATCGGAATTTCCGGTTATCAGCACTTTGCCATCCTTGGAGTCTATCTCAAAGTAGTCCTTTGCCGGATCGGCTTCATCAGTAACCAACCGGAAAAGGATTTGACCTTTCGACGTATTCTCCGTCACACGTGCTGCCAATGAATCGATTGGAGCAGACGTGGACTGGCAACTTGTATACATTACAACAGAACCGAATAATAAAAGTAATAGAAGGCGCATGTTCATAGTCATTCTTTTTTTAAGGGTCATCAAATGTGTTTGAGCGTTTGAGCCTCTAAATATATTTCAAATTTCCGATTACTGAAAATAAAATGTATTTCTTTTATACTGATACACATTAAATAACCTCCAATATATGAAAAGTCGGAAAGATTCGGTTGACTCACCGACTGTTTCCGACAGATAGCATTGGCTCTAATAAAGAAAGAAGATGTGTCAAACAGTTATTTGCACATCTTCTTTCAATTTGTGTTTCAGTTAATTATTACTCCCATCCCGGATTATTGGGGGCCAGTTCTGGGTTTAATGCGATTTCATTAGTAGGCACCTGATACAGATAATACTTATCTAACCAACCTTTACCTGCTACCAAAGGATCATTATACATATAGATAAAACCTTCTTTCTTTCCTGTCGTATCGGCGTATCCCTTTTCAAGATCAACAAACTGTCCGGAATCGCCAATCTGCTCTTTAGTAGCCCATTGACCATACTGTATCTTATTGATAAACCAAGGTGCTTTTTTCCAGCGGCGCACATCGTAGAACCCAAATCCTTCACCCATCAATTCTACTATGCGCTCGCGACGAATCTCCCACAATACAGGGTCTACGGTCTGGTCGCGCTTCGGATCAAATCCGGCATTTATCTCGGCCACTTTCATATGCGCAACTCCCACCCGATCGCATAACTTATTGATAGTAAGATCAGCAACAGTCTGATTGAAGCCCTCGGCACCTGTACCACCTTTTTCAAATTTAGCCTCAGCATAATTCAACATCACTTCATCAATCTTGAACAAAGGTACATCTGAGGTCCCCTCATTCTCTTTCGAATTATCCCATACATTATAGTATCTGTACACATAGTTACCGCTACGGGCTACGAGGAAACCTTGTCCGCCATTGTTGGTGAAGAAGTGAGGCATTCCTTTCAATATAGCAGCAGACCAGTTCATCAATGGGAACACTTTATGTTTACCGGCTTCCCCATTTCCGCCTCCGAAACCTGTGTAACGGGTAATGCCCATGATATCCATAAACTCACGGTCCTTGGGATCAGAAGTATACTCCCAACTGGTATTATCGGCACTTGGGATCACCTTATAAGGGGGAGCTACAGTCTCCAGCAGACGAAGGTCACGATTGCGGAAAGTAGCATTCATACTATTATCCCCGTCCTGCGACCATTCATATTCCGAGCTGTTATGAATCGTTTTACCATCTTTACAAAGATACATATCGATGATGTGTTGCGGCATTTCCACATTATGGGTGGATGTCCGTTCAACATGAGTCAGTACATAATTAGTCAGTTCTTTTTCTACATATTCCTTATACAGAATGATGCCTTTCATTCCTTTCAGGTCAGATGTCAGCATCTCTCCCCAATCACTGTTCAGTTCGGGATAAGAATCCATCAGTTTCTTGGAATAAGTGATACAAGCATCAAAGTACTTATCTTCGTCCCCCAAAGCATGATATTTACGCCATGTACCTTCAAAAAGGCAGAAACGGGAAAGAAGAGCACGGACAACATGCACATTGATCGTATTTTCACCGTCACCTTCTTCTTTTATATGCTCTTCAGCATATATCAAATCGTTCAATACATGATCGGCAACTTCTTTGCGAGGTGTACGGGGACCATATGCTATTTCCTTATCCGAATCACCCAGTACACGATCTACCCAAGGCACATCACCAAAACGAGCTATCAGTTCCGAATAATAATAGGCACGGAAAAAATATCCCACCGAACGCCAATGTTCCTTGTCCGCATCCGTCATCCCTGAGTTATCGATATTTGCCAACATGACATTGACCCGATAGACGAAACTGAATGCCCATCCATTGCCCGATGAAGAACTGGATACATTTTGAAAAGCATACGGATTACCGTCACCCTGACGACGCATCAGATAACCTGCATAAATATCGCTTGTATAGGATGTGGCACTGGCATAGGCTCCGTTTGTTCCGGGAATACGCAGGATATTAGTATTTGTAAATACTCCATATAATCCCCAGGCATAGGTCTTGAAAGTATTATAATTACTGAACACTGTCTGCTCCGTCAACGAAGTATCCGGATAGCGTTCCATAAAACTATCGTTGCATGAAGTAAACCCGATAGCTGCTGCCGCAAGCATAGTATATATTATTTTTTTCATAACCAATTATAAATTAAAGAGTAACATTAAAACCAAAAGAAATCGTACGATAGAAAGGATATCCCCAAGACAGGCGTTCCGGGTCATAACCCTTCATCAGCTTAGTAAATGTGTGAAGGTTCTCACAACTTACGAACGCTTTCAAACTCGTTAATGTAATAGGTGCTAACCAGCTCTTCGGGAAATTATAACTCAAAGTCACATTCTTGACACGCAGATAAGAGCCATTCATCAGATACTTCGTTTGCGCACGTGTATTGTAACCGGAGTTGTTTCCTTGCCCGTAAATACGGAAATATTCCGCATTCGGATTGGCTGCCGTCCAATCACCATTGGCAGAATCTACCGGTTTCCAATAATCCAGCTGGTCTTTAAAGAGTGAACCAAACTGTCCGGAATTAAACGGCCAGCGGCGTGCATCACTGATCCATACATCACGTTTACCTACTCCTTGCAGCAAAACACTCAGATCAAATCCTTTGTAATTGACTCCCAGGTTTATACCATACTGCAAACGCAAAGAGTTATTACCGATTATCTTGCGGTCTCCCGGATTGTCAAAGGTTCCGTCTCCCGTATCAATGCGATTCGTACTCGATCCATCATCACGCAAATTCTGGTACTTGATGTCGCCGGGACGCGGACTTACTCCATCCACTGTCACCACCCCTTCTTTCAATTTCCAGGTATTTGTATCTTCAAAGTCATCGGCTGTATAGTAACCATCCGTTACATACCCCCAGATAGAACCGATTTCATATCCTTCATAATAATTATTCGTGCCATCACTTTTCAGGATAATCTTGGATTCATTATGGTATTTGGTAACGACTGTTTTAGAGTCATAAAGATTGAAGCCTACATTATAGCCCCATGCACCGATTCTATCTCTCCAGGTCAATGACAATTCCCAGCCTTTCGTACGCAAGTCGGCGGTATTCTGCAAAGGTGCGGAAGCACCTACTACTGACGGCAGCTCAGCTCCCGGAGCAAGCATATCTTTCGTATCACGCCGATACCAGTCGAAAGTACTTTGCAGACGTCCGTTCAAGGCAGTTATATCAAAACCAAAGTCCAATGTTTCTACCGTTTCCCAAGTAAAACTATCACTGACCAGTCCCGGAGCATTCAAAGTCAGCGGCTTCGCTCCATTCACCAGCCACGCCACATCCTTCTTTTCCACTTGCGACATGGTCGGAACGAATTTATAAGGATCAATGCCTTGATTACCTATTTGTCCCCAGGTTCCGCGAAGTTTCAGATCGCTTAGCCAGTCACCTGCAACCGGTTTCATAAAGTTCTCGCGGGCAATGTTCCAACCCACAGATACAGAAGGGAAGAAACCGAAACGATTTTTCTTCGGGAATTTAGACGAGCCGTCATAACGACCATTGGTCTCAAACAAATATTTGCCTTTATAATCATAATTAACACGATAGAAAGCACCACGCACGGTATACACGCGATGATCATCTGTAATAACCTTATTCTCACCGGTAGCCGTACTATGTGACGGATACTTCTCGTTAATCATATCATAAGAATAAGTATACAATTTCTTCCAGTCACTGGATTCCTGGTTGAAGCCGCCCATTAATGACAAGTTATGCGTATCATTCCATGAATATCTATAATTAGCATACAGGTTGATGGCATTATAATCAGTACTTTGGTGAGTCGTCTCCAGAGAAGAAGTAGTGGCAGTCTGTATTTTTGCCAGCTCAACCGTTGTATAATCAATGGAAGCCTTATTCACATTCTGATTACTCCATGTCTTGTCAAATGTATATTCAAATGCCACTTCAAGCCCTTTCAATGGTTTCAATACCGTTTTTGACAGGATACGGGCATTGTCTCTGATTGTATTGTTATCCGTTGCCATTCTCAAAACGTTGGAAGGCGTATTCGTCATCAGGCTGGTGCCGTCAGGCAAAGTCAGGGAGCCTTCGGGATATACAACCGGCAAACGCATATCATACAATCCGGTCTTATCCGAAGTCACAGGCATATTCTTGTCACTCTGAGCATAGCGTATATCTACAGACTGAGTCAGCCACGAGGTGATTTCGGCAGAAATATAGGCACTACCCGACAAACGTTTGTAGCGGTCTTTATCGGTGATCAAAATACCTTGCTCGCTATTATAACCAAGGGACAGACGATAAGCCAGCTTATCAGTACCACCACTCAATGACACATTATGTGCTTGCAGAAAACCGTAATCATCAAGCATATTGGCATACAGGTCTTTCTCATTCAGATAATAATTCAATCCTGTTTCCGGGTCTACATATACCCCGTCTCCGGTAGTCTGGAATTTACCCGGATTCTTACGATATTCGGTCAGGTAGTTCATCCATGTTTTGATATCTTGCCCGGTGTAGTATTTACCGGAATTGAACTCGCCGTCCAGGTAAGCCTGCATCCACTCCAGCCCGTCAGCCTGTTCCGGACGATTGATAGAACTCTGGAAACCAAAATTATTATTATAATTGACATGAAACCCGTCGCCTTTCTTCGCCTTCTTTGTAGTCACAAGTATTACACCGAAAGCGGCACGCGCACCATAGATAGCGGCCGAAGCAGCATCTTTCAACACAGAAACACTTTCGATATCTTCGGGATTCAACATATCGATATCCCCCGGAACATTATCTATCAACACCAACGGACCACCGCCATTGATGGAAGTCGTACCACGAATATTGAATGATTTGCTCTGTCCCGGACCGGCAGCATCATTATTAGGAGTAATCTGAAGTCCCGGCATCGCACCCTGCAAAGCACTCATGGCATTTACAACAGGACGACTCCCCAGTACATCATCCATCTTTACCTGAGATACCGCGCCGGTCAGGTTCGCTTTCTTCTGTACACCAAAACCAACTACTACCACTTCGTCCAGACTCTGTGTGTCTTCTTTCAATACTACCGACAGCGTCTTTCCCGGAGTTACTTTCAGGGACTGTCCTTGATAACCAATATAAGAAATTTCAAGAATGGCGTCTTTTGAACCGACATTCAGGGTAAAATTACCGTCCATATCAGTGATCGTGCCATTGGAGGAGCCTTTTTCTATCACACTGGCACCGATTACCGGTTCACCTGCCGCATCCACAACTCGTCCGCTTACTTTTACCTTTTCCTGATGCGCCTGTTCGACAGATGCCAACTCCGTGGACAGAATGATCTTTTTATCTATTACCTTATATTCTACATTCGTATTTTTAAATACTTCGTCAAGAACTTTAAAGATATCATTACGGTTAGCGGAGATTGTCACCAACCGTTTCAAATTTATATGAGCATTGTTGTAGAAGAAACTAAATTCTGTTTGCTTCTCTATCGCTCTTAATACATCCTCAACTGTCTGATTACGTACATTCATCGTAACCTTTGCAGATTGGGCATAACTATCTGTCGCATTAGTTAATCCGACAAAACAAAATAAGAATAAAATAACCAGTCTCATAGTACGTGGGATTTTTTTCGAGGTTAGCCAAAAAGACTTTACCACCCTTAAAACTTGGATGCTAAAATTGTTTTGCATAATTTTGTATTGATTTAAGTTGAAAATGAGTTAACTATGCTTGTCTGCCAACAAGCATTTTCAATTGATTCATTTTAGTATGGGGAGATCTGCCAAAATCTTCCCATACTTTTTTCTAAGTGGGTTTTGCTTTCATACTACTAAATTGTTAAAGGTTAATCAATAAATTTCTATTATCTCTTTTTTTCTGTCACTTCCATCCTTATCATCATTGATATGTTGCCAACGTATTTTGGAGGATACTTTAAAATATTCCAGAATCTTCTCCAAACGTTGATTTGTAAAGGTTCCCGTAAACGAACTATTCTTCAGTTTTTCGTTCTTAATAACAAATTTCACACTATATCTTTTTTCCAGCATCCATAATGCTTCTTCCAAAGGTGTATTATCAAGAACAACTTCTCCATCTTTCCAAGCCAATTCTGATTTTCCCGAAGTTTTATAAAGGTGGACTTTATCAGTCTCCGAATCATACACCAGCTTCTCTCTTGGAGATAAGAACACATGTTTCACCCCAGCATCTTTCTCGAACATAAAATCTACTTTTCCTTCAATCAAAGTTGTAATAACCTCTGTATTCTGTTCATATGCTTCCACATTGAAACATGTACCCAATACTTCTATCTGTGATTGATGTGTAGTAGAAAGGATAAATTTCTTTTCCGGATCTTTGGCCACTTCAAAGTATGCTTCACCACTTAACGTCACTTTACGGAAATCTCCATTAAAGCGAGAAGGATAAGACAAAGAAGATTCCGAATTCAAATAAACAATTGTACCATCGGGTAATGTCAACGAAGTGGTCATTCCAGGACTAGTCTTAACTTCCATCATCTCCGCTACCTCACCAGTATCCCCTTTCCAATTCTGCCATATAAATAAGGTAAGAAGCGGAATAAATAGAATTGCAGCAGCACGTTGTGCCCACTCCCACCACACTATCCTTCTCACTTCACGGTCCGACATTTTTCCCTTTACTTTCAGTAAAGCTTTCTCCGTATCAACTTTCTTCATTACCTGAACCGTGTCCACAGCCAAATAAAGAGCAAAAGTCTGAGTAGCAACTCGTTTATTCTCCTCCGACTCGTCCATCCACGCTTCCACTTCCAGACGTTCCCCCTCGCTCAACCTCCCCTCACAATAACGAGGAAGCAATTCTTCTATTCTATTATTATCTAATTCTTTCATCCTTTATTCTACCTTTTATTATATGACAAGACCAAACCATGACATTCCTAAACGAAAACCTTATTTTTTTCAGAAAATCTTTATTTTATTATAAAAAAGCTATATTTGCAGCAAATTAGAATTTAATAAATGAAGGAACTACGCATAAAGAGGAATGACCCTCAATTATCTGAAATACAGCGTGGAGGCCTAAAAGCCTTTGAAATGCTATTCAGGCAATACTATGCAGTGCTATGTGCCTATGGTCATAAATATGTTGACTTTCACGATGCAGAAGAAATTGTGCAAGACTCCCTTCTATGGATATGGGAAAACCGGGAAAACCTAATTATTGAATCATCATTAAGTTCTTATCTCTTTAAAATGGTACATCACAAGGCTTTAAATAAGCTTGCACACATTGATGCCATCAAACGTGCTGATACGCGTTTCTATGAAGAAATGCAAGAGATGATACAGGATATGGACTTCTATCAAATTAAAGAGCTAACCAAACGTATTGAAGAAGCGGTTGCTGCATTACCGGAAAGTTATCGGCAAGCATTTGTTATGCATCGTTTCCGGGATATGAGCTACAAAGAAATTGCAGAAACATTGGAAGTGTCTCCAAAGACTGTAGATTATCGTATTCAGCAAGCACTCAAACAATTACGCATCGATTTAAAAGATTATCTGCCATTGCTGCTTCCTTTACTGTTTCCTTAATATAAGTGACTCCTTCCAATAAATTGGATTCGTACCTATTAAATCTATACCATCCTTCAACTAAATAGAGAAAAACGGTCTCTTTTTAGGTAAAGTTCTTTTTTGCTCTATCAATTAAAGCTATAAAACAGAAAATAGTAAATCTGTATTTATCTATAGTACAAGCTGATACAGATCATAAATTCTCAACCATTCTCATCATGATGAGAATTATTTCTCACCACAGTGAGAACTTTTTCTCATCACAGTGAGAATCTTTTCTCATTGCATTGAGAATTTTTTCTCATTGTGGTGAGAATATTGTCTCATCGTAATAAGCTGACCAAAGTCTTGGAAGTCTGCAATACATAAAACAAACAATCATAAAGGATAAGAAGACAGATACAATCCTATTCTTGCCGATAAGGTAGCGTAAACCAGAAAGTAGAACCTTTGTTTTCCTCTGATTCAACTCCAATCGTCCCTCCTAAGCGATCGATAATCATCTGACAAATGGAAAGTCCCAAACCTGTTCCCTGAACAAAAGGATTGTATTTCACAAACCTTTCGAATACATGCTTGCATTGCTCTTCTGACATGCCGCAGCCTGTATCCGAGACATAAAAGCAAATTGTATCGGCATCCTTCAGACGATATCCCATTCTGATAGAACCTGTCTGAGTAAATTTAATAGCATTGATGACAAAATTGGAAATCAGTTGTATCAAACGATTCTTATCTGTATAAAGGGTACATTCCGGCAGACGTTCGGTAAAAGTAAGAGTGACAGTTTCTTTTTTCAAGCGAAGCCTCATACTCTGTTCGATTTCTTCCATCGTCTGGTTGACATCTATCAATGACGGACAGAAGTCAAAAGTGCCGGCTTCGATCTTGGACATGTCCAGAATATCATTGATCAGTTGAAGAAGCAAGTCGGTATTTGTTTCGATGATGTCTGCATATTCGCGCATCTCCTTACGATCTTCTATATCCGGCAACATATTCGAGAAGCCGACAATCGCATTCAACGGAGTGCGGATTTCATGACTCATATTAGCCAGAAAGGCGGATTTCAACTGATTCGCCTGCTCCGCCTTTTCCATTGCCTCACTCAGACGAGTGTATGCCTTGCGAAGAATACGTATATAATAGGCGATCGCTGCTATCAAAATAAGAAGGAAAATGGAACAGGAAAGGATTTCAACACAGTATTGATGAAATATACTTTTAGGTTCGTTGACATAAACAGCTCGTTCAGGATAAAGGTGATAGGGAATATTGTAGGATTCCAGCACCGGATAACAGAGGTAGGCACTCGCCTTCCCTCCTATACTTTCGGAAATGTCCTCCGCCTGTTCTCCATGCAACACACGGTCAATAATTTCAAGTAAGGAATCGCCGAATGATTCTGCAGAAACGTAATAGCCTCCTGCAAAAGTATTATTGGACAGGTCTTCGGAAGAAAGCAGGAACAAGGGAGAGGACGTAAAATTGGTGATAATCTCTTGAATATGATCAAAAAGATAATTATTATCTTCTTTATTATGCGACTCAAACCAGGAATAATAAATAATTCCGGTGTTTGCTTTATAGCTGCGCAAGGTGTCCAGAAGCATTTCTGTTGACAAGTGAGTGGTAGAAAGCAATTCTAAAGGCAGGTTTGGAAAATGCTTTTCAACAGCTTCTTTCACGTCTCCGCGGGTTTCTTCACTGATGTAGCGATCGTCCGAGATAAATGCCAGGCGATCCATATCAGGTATCAGGCTATAGATCAGTTCAACGGTTTCCTTCACATAGTAATGCTGTTTCAGGGTAGTCAGGTTGTAGCCTTTTCTCCATTCTTGGGCGGGGACGCTGTTGGTTTCATTCAACGGGGCATGAGAGAGCAGAATCTCCAAGGTAGCAGGCAGGCGGTCACGGGAGTTCGTTATGATCACCGGAACATCTTTCCACAGGTCATCAAATAAAGGACGACAGACAATCCAGCCCGGATCACCAATTATCACAATAGCGGCAGGAGGAAGCGGATATTTCTGACGCAGATGCTCGATGACCGCATTTACCTCCATCGTATCCTGCAAGGCCGGGACAGACAATGATTCCGCTCTGGCGGTTATCCCCTGTTCCTGAAGGACATCGTGCACATACCAATAGAAGTTTTTGGCCCAGGGAAGGTTGAAGTTGATGGAATTTAAAACCAATATTTCTTTATCTGATTTCCCATTACCTGCCAACATAGGGGAAAGGAGTCCTTCGAAAAGAAGAAAGAACGCACCTGTTAAGCATATTCGCAGTAATTGTTTCATTTTGCTGTGTGATTAAAAGTGGAAGCAAAGATAATATTATTTTTATCTTTTAAAAAGAAAGGCATCCCAAATCTATCGGGATGCCTCTCCATTACATATTTTTATGTATCAGTTCATTATGCCTTTTTTAAAGCTGCGATGCTTTCTTTCAAAGAACTGATAATACTTTCCGCATCGGCCTGTTTTTTACGTTCCATTTCGAGAACGGCTGCCGGGGCGTTATTGACAAATTTCTCATTGCTGAGTTTCTTCAATACACCTTGCAGGAATCCTTCCTTATGTTTCAGTTCAGCTTCCATACGGGCGATTTCGGCTTCTACATCAATCATGTTGCCCAATGGCACAGCGTATTCGGTAGTTCCTACCATGAAGGAAGAAGCACCTTCCGCCTTGCTCTCTACCACTGTAATGGAAGAAAGGTTACACATCTTCTGGATCACCGCATTGAACTCTGCAACCGGATTTTCGCCCAGCACCTGCAAGTCAAGCGGTTCTTTCTGAGCTATGTTCTTTTGCAGACGGATGCTGCGGATATTACTGATAACTCCCTTGACAACTTCAAACTGTGCAACGAATGCGGTGTCTACATAAGTATCCATGTTCAATGCACTTACCATCAGACTTTCTCCTTCTTCCGCATTACGTTCGTACATCTGTTGCCACAATTCTTCTGTGATGAACGGCATAAACGGATGAAGCAGATGCAACAGGTTATCGAGGAAGCAGAGAGTAGCGCTATAAGTGGTACGGTCAATTCCCTGTCCGTAAGCCGGTTTAATCATTTCCAGATACCAGGAAGAGAATTCATCCCAGAATAATTTATAAACAGCCATCAATGCTTCGCTCAGACGGTATTTGCTGAACAAGTCCGCTACTTCGGCAGCTACTTCGTTCTGCTTGGATTCAAACCAGTGGACAGCCAGTTTAGCGGCATCCGGAGCCTGAATATTATCGTCAACCGTCCAGCCCTTGATCAGACGGAAAGCGTTCCATATCTTGCTGCAGAAGTTACGTCCCTGTTCGCAGAGCGCGTCGTCGAAAAGAATATCGTTTCCGGCGGGAGCTGCCAGCATCATTCCCATACGGACACCGTCGGCACCATATTTGTCGATCAGTTCCAACGGGTCGGGTGAGTTGCCGAGTGACTTGGACATCTTACGTCCCAGCTTGTCGCGAACGATCCCTGTAAAGTAAACGTTCTTGAACGGCATCTTTCCTTCATATTCGTAACCCGCCATGATCATACGTGCCACCCAGAAGAAGATGATATCCGGTCCGGTCACCAAGTCGCTGGTCGGATAGTAATAGCTGATTTCCTCGTTACCCGGATGATTGATTCCGTCAAACAGGGAGATAGGCCACAACCAGGAAGAGAACCAAGTATCCAGACAGTCTTCGTCCTGACGAAGATCATCCATCGTCAAAGCAGCGTTTCCTGTTTTCTCTTTGGCTTTAGCCAGCGCTTCTTCGGGAGTGACGGCTACCACATAGCCACCTTCCGGCAGGAAGTAAGCAGGAATACGATGTCCCCACCACAACTGACGGCTGATACACCAGTCTTTGATGTTCTCCATCCAGTGGCGGTATGTATTCTTATATTTGGCAGGATAGAATTTCAACTCATCGTTCATTACCGGAGGCAATGCCATATCGGCAAAATGCTGCATTTTGAGGAACCACTGCATAGACAATTTCGGTTCGATCACTACATTGGTACGTTCCGAGTAACCTACTTTATTTGTGTAAGCTTCTGTCTTTTCGAGCAATCCGGCAGCATCGAGGTCTTTCTCAATCTGCTTGCGGACGTCGAAACGGTCCATACCGATATATAATCCGGCAGCTTCGCTCAAAGTCCCGTTATCATTGAAGATGTCGATGCTGGGCAGATTATACTTTTCACCCAACATATAGTCATTTACGTCGTGGGCCGGAGTTACTTTCAGACAACCGGTACCGAACTCAATGTCCACATAATCGTCCTCGATGACAGGGATAACACGGTTTACCAACGGAACGATTACTTTCTTTCCTTTCAGCCATGCGTTCTTGGGGTCGTTGGGGTTGATACACATTGCCGTATCGCCCATGATTGTTTCGGGACGGGTCGTTGCTACTACTGCATAGCGGCCTTCCGGATCACCTTCCACCTTATAGCGGAGATAGAACAGTTTTCCGTGCTCTTCCTTGTAGATCACTTCTTCGTCAGAAAGGGCAGTCAACGCTTTCGGGTCCCAGTTTACCATACGGACACCACGGTAAATCAATCCTTTGTTGTACAAGTCTACAAATACTTTCAATACGCTTTTGCTGCGTTCCTCATCCATAGTAAAGGCGGTGCGGTCCCAGTCACAGGATGCACCCAGTTTGCGGAGCTGCTTCAGGATAATGCCTCCGTGCTCTTCTGTCCAGTCCCAGGCATGTTTCAGGAACTCATCACGTGTCAGGTCTGTCTTCTTGATGCCCTGGGCAGCGAGTTTGTTTACAACTTTTGCTTCGGTAGCGATGGAAGCGTGGTCAGTTCCCGGCACCCAGCAGGCATTCTTGCCTTCCATACGGGCACGACGAACCAAAATATCCTGAATGGTATTAT
>ERZ791899.1387-NODE-1387-length-20096-cov-2.493488_pt1 | contig 20096 bp, 15 predicted proteins | sample MGYA00510151_ERZ791899 | MGnify/ENA primary metagenome ERZ791899 (study PRJEB30046, sample SAMN00792118) | human gut metagenome | study: EMG produced TPA metagenomics assembly of the A metagenome-wide association study of gut microbiota in type 2...
GGACGATACAGCATACTGCGGTTGATGTCTTTAATGGATGCGGCTCCGCACATTGCCATTGTGTCAGAAAGTTCTGCGGCAAGTTTTTCGATGTATAGTTTGACACCTTCTTCTGCGCCGCCGTAAACTGCCTGTACAAATGGACGGGCAATAAGTACGGCATCAGCTCCCATTGCTAATGCTTTGAAAATGTCGGTTCCCTGACGGATACCGCCATCAACAAATATCTTCATACGTCCCTGATTCCACTCTACGATTCTCTCCAATACTTCTGCAGTTGCTGGTGTCTGGTCAAGAACTCTTCCACCATGATTAGATACTACGATTGCACTTGCTCCGGCATCAAATGCTTTTTTTGCTCCTGATACTGTCATAATCCCTTTTACAATGAACGGAATTCCTGCCGCATTGACAATCTCACCAAGCTGCTCTACTGTCTTACTTCCTGCCGGTGGATTAAGATTCTTAAGAAATGGAAGTCCTGCTGCATCAATATCCATGGCAACCATTTTCGCTCCACAATCCTGCACCATATCCATCTTTTCACGGATTGTCTCGATATTCCAAGGCTTAACTGTTGGAATCCCCTGTCCGTGATTCTTCTTAATCGCTGCCGTTGCTGCCTTAAATACATCTGGATTTGTACCATCTCCTGTAAATGCTGCAATTCCATTTGCTGCACAGGCAGAAACTAAAATATCATTATAGGTCAAATCATCATATTTATCCCCGTAGTGAAGCTTCATTGCTCCAACAGGTCCTGCAAAAAATGGATAATCAAACTTCTCTCCAAACAACTCAATGCTTGTATCTGGTGTTACATTCTCGCAAATAGTATCCATATTAATTCGGATATCTTTCCATGCGTCATAGTTTCTTATAGCAACGTCGCCTACCCCTTTAGCACCTGGGCCTGGCATCTGGTTTTTGCAGGCTTTTCCGTTACACTGTGGACAAACTTTACAGTATGGTCCAATCTCTGATTTTGCTTTTTTCATTACCTCTTCATATGTCATACCACTACCTCCTAATTCAAATCGCATAGTATAGGTTATTTATACACCCTCGGAAATAAAAATGCAATTTCTGATTTTGTGCCAGCATCCACAGTCAGCCAGCAAAGAGAGCCTATTCCCTATATTTGTGGCCTCGGAACAAGGTTTGGATACAAGAATATGAAGCGAGTATTCAAACCGCCGCGACTAAAGTCACAAATATAGGGAATAGGCTCTCTTTGCTAGCGTCCGTTTCGCTCGGCAAATCAGGATTTATGATATTTTTCCTCGTAATCCGTTATCATGGATTCTCTCTTATGTTTGCGAAGTCCGCGGTAAACCAGTTTCCTTATGATGTCATAAATAACCGCAAACAGTGGAACTCCGATAACCATACCGACAACTCCCCACATTCCGCCAAATAATAAAATGGCAAATAATACCCAGAAACTTGAGACACCAGTTGTGTTTCCAAGAATCTTCGGTCCGATAACATTACCATCAAGCTGCTGCAATACGAAAATAAAAATAATAAAGTAAAGACAATGCATTGGATTTTCCAAAAGAAGTAATAAACCGCATGGAATTGCTCCGATAAATGGACCAAAAAACGGAATAATGTTTGTAATTCCGATGATCACACTGATAAATGCCGGTGCTTCAAATCCCATGATGGATGTTCCTGCAAAGCACAAAAGTCCGATAATTGCAGAATCAATAATTTTTCCTACTAAAAATCCATTGAACATTTTGTCTGTGTAGCGGATTTCTTCCTCAATAATTTTTGCCCACTTGTCAGAAAATACTCCGTGTAAAATGAGTCCAGCCTGCGCCCCAAAAAGCTTTCTGCTTCCAAGAAGATAGGCCGAAATCAATAATCCCAGGAAAATATTTTTAACAACGCCAAGTACTCCAAATAACTGTACGCTGAGGCTGTTGATAATACTCTGCACTTTCTGTATCGTGTCTACATTTAAAAGACTGTCGATATTGCTTTCTGCCTGACTTGAAAATTCTTCAAAATATGCCTGTAATTCTGGCTGATTTTCAAGCATATGTTCAATCCAGTTATTTACTACAATAAGTTTCTGCGGCACCATCTGGATAATCTTCATAACACTATCCCATACCTGCGGAATAATCATCATGATAATGAGCCATATAACCGCAATTGCTACGCATAATGATATTACGATTGCTATAAAACAGATAAATCTTCTTGCTTTTGCCTTTGCTTTCGGGAAAAACTGAAATAGTTTTTCTTCTATTTTATTACACAAAGGAGCCAGAAGATATGCGAATACCACTCCATATAAAAATGGTTTCAAAATCTCGGTAATCCCCTTTAAAACGGAAATAATAACTGGCATTTTAAATAATACAAATGCACATAAAATCCCCGATGCCAATATCGCTGCTCCGGTAATTCCTATTTTTAAATATCTTTTCATCTCGTCATCCTTCACCTGCTACGCGCTTCCTTTCTTCCGATGTTTCGCATAATGCTTTCGTAAATCCCCCTGCATTTTTAAAGTTCCCATATAAAAAGCAGATGAAACAGATTTCTTCACTTTCGAACAAACTTTAGTATACATTACCTTCCTGTATTTTACAACTTACAAAATGATTAAAATTCAAGGCTATAGCAGACGCAAACTTAGAACCCCAAAAGACAATATCCCCCATATCTGTGACCTCGCAGCTCCGAGGCCACAGATATGGGGGATATTGTCTTTTGGGGTTCGTCTCGTTCGTCTGTCTTTTTAATAAATCAAACCATATGCAGTACATGAATCAGCAACAGCCATGCTAATCCATAATAGGTAACAACAGCAACCAAGTCATTGATTGTCGTAATCAGTGGACCTGATGCAACTGCTGGATCAATCTTAATTTTGTGAAAAAACATTGGCACGAGGGTTCCTACCATGCTTGAAATGACCATTGCTGTCATAAGTGAGAATCCAACGCAACCGGAAATTACAAAGGCATGTGCAACTGGATTATGCTTGAGCAGCCAGATATAGAATCCGATAAATACAAATGCTAAAACGCCAAGGAAAAGGCCATTGCATAAACCGATTCTCATTTCTTTTACTACAAGACCAAGTTTCTGTTTTGTGCTTAATGTCTCGTCCATTAATACACGGATCGTTACAGCTAATGACTGGGTTCCGACATTTCCTGCCATGTCAAGGATTAATGACTGAAAACACATAACAACAGGAAGTACGGCAACAACAGTCTCAAAGACACCGACAACAGAGGAAACTCCCATTCCGAGGAATAAGAGAATAATCAACCACGGAAGTCGTTTTTTCATACTTTCAATTGTTGTTTCTTTTAAATCTTCTTCTGCAGTAAGACCGGCTAACTTTGCATAGTCTTCTCCCATTTCTTCATCAACGGCCTCAATGATATCCATTGCTGTGATAACACCGATTAATAAATTATCTTCTGTCAGAACCGGGATAGAATCCTCTGCGTAATCCTTGATTCTCTCAATACAATCATCTATCATTTCGTGGTCATTTACATAAGGATAAGAGGTACTGATAATGTCTTCTAAATTGTCTTCCTGTCTTGCCACGATTAAATCTTTTAAATCAATCGCACCATAAAATTTATCATTTTCATCTAAAACATACACTGTGGAAATGTTATCGTTTTCCCCTGCCTGCTGTACTAATTCACGCATCGCCTGGCGAATCGTCAGATTATTATGAATCACAATGAAATTGGTAGTCATTTTGCTACCCATCTCATCATCCTCGTAAGAGAGAATCATCTTAATGTCATGTCCCGATTCCTCATCGAGCAATCCGACCAGTTTTTCCTGCGTGGAATGATCCATCTCATCTAAAATATCAACCGCATCATCGGAATCCATAAAAGAAAGCACTTTTGCAGCCTCATCTAAAGGCAGTTCCTTCAAATAAGAATCCGGGTCATCAATATACGAAAAAATCTCCGCAATCTGTTCAGGCCCAAACATCTGGTACCAGCTTTTTCTCTCGGACTCTGACAGAAGCTCAAAAGCCTCTGCAATATCATTTTCATGGTAATCAGCAATTCGGTCAAGCATTTCCTCTTTTGAAAAAGAGCCATGCATAATCGCAAGAATCTCTTTTGCATAATCCGGTTTCTTTAACATTTTCTCCATCATATCTCTCCTTTCTTCCCCAAAAAGGGCATAAAAAGTCCACCGCTTTCTGTGTACTGTCTCTCGCCTTATAGCCAACAACATAATTTTCATAAAAAGAAAATAAGTTATTCAAAAATATCACTACTACAGGTACACCGATTCAAAAACCATTCGGCAGTTCATCAGCCAGCTATTCACTGTATGCGATTCTCTCACATACTGAATTTGTGTGCGAACTGTACAGGAATCCATCCACGCGGTGGAGAAAAAAGAAATATTTAAAAAATATCATATAGAGACATCCAAAATCAGGCACAGCTAAAAATGAAATCCACGTTCAGCCATGTCAAAATCTTCTTACTGCCACCGCAAATCATACTTCGCCCCGCACTATCACAACTGTCCATGTATTTCACTTCCTTTCCTGAATCTAATCTTAAAACCGCTTGCCATTCTACTATAATGCATCCGTAAAATCAAGTCTTTTTGCCTTAATTACAAAGATATCTCTTCATTTTTACGTTAATTATACGCTGCTTTACAAAGTAATTTTTAATTATATTTTTGCATAAATATCATTAACAGGATATCTTTATAAAATTCTTAATATGATAAATCGTTTTCTCAACAAAATCTAAAAACACGCTATTTTTCTATAACAAAAAATTCTATAAAATGTCTCAAAAAAATTCGCCTTTTGTTTTTTCAAATGCACTCTACAACATTATTTTTCAAACGAAAATGCCTGCTTAATACTATCATAATGAAGGAACTTACCTTCCGCAGCAAATCCTTCAATCTGCTCCTTTGTTGCAAACATATATCCATCAATCTCTGCTTCCTGGAATGATACATCATTCTCATCAATATCCATTACAAAGCGATATACATCTACAAAATAGTTATCTCCCTCATCAGGATTCTCTCTCTTATAAGTAAATAAATATCCGCCTTCTGCATTACGCACATCAAGACCAGTCTCCTCCTTCACTTCTCTTTGTACCGCTTCTTCAGAAGACTCTCCAGCCTGCACACCGCCACCGGAAACTTCCCACCAGCCAGGTGCCCATGCTTTTGTCATAACACGTTTTGTAATTAAAAAAGTTCCATCTGGTCTTGCGATAACACCAAGAACGGTCAGATGGTACTCTCCATCTTTTAAGCACCAGTCATTGCGCTTCATCATTCGTCCAGTTAACTGTTTATTCTCATCATAAATATCCCAAAATTCCATTGTAATCATCTCCTGTATAAATTCTTCATAATTGTCTTGTCCATAATAACACGACAGCGAGAAGAAAACAATTCTGATTTGCGCAGCAAAGGAGACGCTCTCAGTAAAGTCAGAATTTATGTTTTAAAAGATTTGCGGATTAGAAATAGACAGCCTCTGTAGATATTCTATCGGATTGCTCAAAAAATATGAAAAAGAAGCCCTAAAAAATTTATTGAATTTTGTGACTTTGTGCTGCGGAATTTTGACCATAGAAACTTCGCATTCGTTTTTGCGAAGTTTCTGCTTTATTGGGCAAAATGGAGCGTTTAGCACAACGGAACAAAATTAATAAATTTTTTAGGGCTTTTTCTTAATAATTCTTCTGGCAATCCGATTACTATGCTTCTGTAGCGGCGTCTGTTTGTTTCGCTACGCAAACCAGAATTTAGAGAGCTTTAATTCTCTCGATAGCTTCTAATGTATTCTCATAGGAGCCAAATGCTGTGAGTCGGAAGTATCCCTCTCCGCTTGGTCCAAATCCTGAACCTGGTGTTCCTACTACGTTTGCTTTATTTAATAAGAAGTCAAAGAAATCCCAGGATGGCATTTTGTCTGGAGTCTGCAACCAGATGTATGGTGCGTTTACTCCGCCAAATACAGTATATCCCGCGTCTTTTAAGCCTTCTTTGATGATTTTGGCATTGTTCATGTAGAACGCAACCTGCTCTTTTAACTGTGCTTTTCCAGCTTCGCTGTAGCAAGCTTCGCCGGCTCTCTGGATGATATATGGAGCACCATTATACTTTGTTCCGTGACGTCTTGCCCATAAGGAATGTAAAGCAACGTCTCCTGCTTTTAAGTCTTTAGGGACAACGGTGAAACCAAGTCTTGTTCCTGTGAATCCTGCATTTTTGGAGAAGCTTCGAAGCTCGATTGCACAAGTTCTTGCTCCTTCATATTCGTAGATGCTATGTGCTACATCATCTTCGCTGATATATGCTTCATAAGCGGCATCATAGATGATTACTGCACCGATTTTGTTTGCATAGTCAACCCATTCCTGAAGCTGTGCTTTTGTGATTGTCGTTCCTGTTGGATTATTTGGGAAGCAAAGATAAATGATATCTGGTTCTTCTTTTGGGAAGTCTGGTACGAAATCGTTCTCTGCTGTACATGGCATGTAGATTACATCGCTCCATGTTTCTGTTGTCGGATTATATGTTCCTGTTCTTCCTGCCATAACGTTTGTGTCAACATAAACTGGGTATACAGGGTCACATACAGCAATTTTGTTATCTACACTGAAAATTTCCTGAATGTTTCCAGAATCACATTTTGCACCATCGCTGACAAAGATTTCATCGGCACTGATATCACATCCACGGCTCTTGTAGTCACCATCTGCGATTGCATTTCTTAAGAATTCATATCCAAGGTCTGGTGCATATCCGTGGAAAGTTTCTGCTTTCCCCATTTCATCTACTGCACTGTGAAGACTTTTGATGATCTCTGGTGCTAATGGCTGTGTTACGTCACCAATTCCTAAACTGATAATAGATTTGTCTGGATTTGCCTCTTTGTATGCTGCTACTTTTTTCCCAATATTAGAAAAAAGATAGCTTCCTGGCAGTTTTAAATAATTCTCGTTTACTTTAAACATAGCTGCTCCTAACTGGCTTTCGCCTACTGCTGTCTATTACAGTATTCCTTCCGGAAGAGTAATTTCCCCATCAAATACAACGGTTGCCGGACCGGTCATATAAACTAAGTTTTCTTTGCGGTCCCAACGGATTTTTAAATCTCCTCCAAGTAAGTGTACTGTAACTTCGTCTTCTGTCTTGTTATTTAATATACAGGCAACGGTAGTTGCACAGGCACCTGTTCCACAGGCGAGTGTCTCATCACTGCCGCGCTCCCATACTCTCATATTTACTGTGTTTTTGTCTAACACTTCCACAAACTCTGTGTTTGTTCTTTTCGGAAATACCGGATGATTTTCGAAATATGGCCCAATAGCTTCGATATCTAATTCCTTTACGTTATCCATAAAGATAATCGCATGAGGATTCCCCATAGATACGCATGTCATATGGTAAGTTTTTCCCTTTACTTCAACAGGGACATCCACTACTGGATTATTCTCTACTGCAACTGGAATTTTCTTTGGTTCAAGGATTGGTGCACCCATATTTACTTCTACGGTTGCTACTTTGCCATTTTCCACCTGAAGTTTTAAATATTTGATTCCCGCTAAAGTTTCGACAGAAATCTCTGTCTTATCTGTCAGACCGTAATCATACACATATTTTGCCACACAACGGATACCGTTTCCGCACATTTCTGCCTGAGAACCATCTGCATTATAGATATTCATACGGAAATCTGCTTTTGCAGACGGGCTGATAAGAATTAATCCATCTGAACCGATTCCAAAATGACGGTCACTGACAAACTTTGATACTTCTGCAGGATTCTTTATTGATTCTTCGAAACAATTTACATAAACATAATCATTTCCTATTCCATGCATCTTTGTAAACTTCATAGGCTGCTCCCTTCTTTTGCACATATAAGCAACTTAAAATATACGATAATCTTCGTTATTTAACAAGAGTTATCCTCATTTTTCAATAAAATTCTTACAATTATTTAGATTTCACCTGCAAGATTTCATTTATAAAGTGTGTTTTACTTATGAAATTAAGCAAAGATTTCCAAAACAACTTATTAAAAAGCGCAAAAATCTACTTTCATTCTATACAGTTTCAAAAATGCCGGATCAAAAAACCTGCAAAACCATATATGCCGTTTCTACCATATTCGTTCCATTATCCATACTTCTCTTCTGAAGGTAACGGTGCGCCTCTTCTTCTGTCAATTCATTTAATAAAGACTTTGCCTGATTAATAACTCCCTGATCAGCAGAAGATCTCTTATTCGGCTTTTCCCTTTCCCGCTTTAATCTTCTATGTATATCTGTCAGCAGATCCGATACGGTATCTACCAGATCATATGCTTTTAACGGCAATGGCAGATAAATGACATCATCATCTCCATATTCCTGCCACTGGGCATTGCTGGCAATAACGACCATCTCAAAAGTATCTGGAATACACTCTTTTAATTCATCATATATCATATCAGCAAAGCGGATGCCGCAGACAACAACACCCGCTTCCAGTCTTTCCACTGCCTGAATTGCCTGTGCTCCGGTAACACAGACAGCTGACACATCAAAGCCATTCTTTATTAGAACATTTTTCATTTTTAGTACAATTTCCTTTTTCGGAAACACAACAACAATATTCAACACTTTCCACTCACCCTCATAAGGATTCCAGTTTTTCAATCTACAGTCGATATTTTAGGCAGCTGAGCTGTTAGTATTTATAAAGATATGCTTCTGTTTCCCAATCAGAAACCTGTCTGCAATATTCATGCCATTCTTTTCTCTTTGCTTCCAAATATTTTTTACTGATATGCTCTCCCAAAACTTCCTGAATATATTTATCCTCTTCAAAGGCATCACAGGCTTCTCCAAGTGTTGCCGGAAGGACATCAATATTCATATCAGCAATCTGTTCTTCTGTAAGTAAATACATATTTTTACCGATTGGTTCTGGCGCTTCTAATTCATTCTCAATTCCATCAAGACCTGCTGCAAGACAAAGTGCCATAACAAGATATGGGTTTGCTGCCGGGTCAGGACTTCTGAATTCGATTCTTGTTCCTGCACCTCTCGATGCCGGAATACGGATTAATGGACTTCGGTTAATGGATGACCAGCAGATTGCCACCGGTGCTTCATAACCCGGAACCAGTCTTTTGTAGGAGTTTACAAGAGGATTACAAATACAGGACATACCTTTAGCATGCTTAATAAGACCTGCAATGAAATGATAACATTCTTTGCTCAGTCCCATCGGATTGCTCTTATCAAAGAAAATGTTCTTTCCATCTTTTTCAAGGGACATATTGATATGCATTCCAGAACCGTCTACATCTGTAATTGGCTTTGGCATAAAGGTCGCATACAATCCATGTCTTTTTGCAATGGTCTTTACAACCATCTTAAATGTCATGATATTATCTGCTGTTACTAATGCATTATCATACTTAAAGTCAATCTCATGCTGTGCCGGAGCTACTTCATGATGAGAAGCCTCAATCTCGAAGCCCATACTCTCTAATGTAAGAACGATATCTCTTCGCGCATTCTCTCCTAAATCTAATGGAGTAACATCAAAATAACTTGCCTTTTCATGGGTGATATTTGTCGGCTGTCCATTATCATCCGTATGGAAAAGGAAGAATTCACATTCTGGTCCTACATCAAAAGTATATCCCATCTTTGCCGCTTTTTTTAATACATTTTTCAATACATAACGGCTGTCTCCCTCGAAAGGCACGCCCTCTGGTCGATATACATCGCACATGAAACGGGCAACTTTGCCATGCTGTGGACGCCACGGAAGAATCTCAAATGTATTAAGATCTGGATATAAGTACATATCGGATTCCTCAATGCGGACAAATCCCTCAATAGATGAGCCATCAAACATACACTTATTATCTAATGCTTTTTCAAGCTGGCTGGCTGTGATTGCCACATTCTTTAAGGTACCAGATACATCTGTAAACTGAAGTCTTATAAACTGTACATCTTTTTCTTCCACAAGCTGAATAATATCCTGCTTTGTATAATTTCCCATTGGTATCCTCCCAATTATGCTATGTACTCATGAAATCTTTTGCAAGGGTAAATGCATAAAAGACTCCATGAGTACATATTTATTTATATTAGGGATTCACTCCCCTTTTTATGCCTCGTTAATCTTGCTCTCAATCTCTTTATCAATTTCTGCGATATCCACTAAAGATAAATCTTCTCGGCAGGAAGACTCTAAGCTGGTAAGTAAGGCGTTTGCTGTATCAAGAGAAGTCAGACAGTTCACACCTGTTTCTACCGCATGACGACGGATAACAAAACCATCTTTGCTTCTTTCAATACCCTGTGAAGGTGTATCGATGATAAGATCAATCTGATGTCCTAAAATTAAATCCAGCAGGTTTGGATGTGACTCCTCAATCTTATTGACTCTCTTCGCCGGCACACCGCTTTCCTGTAATGTCTTGCATGTATTTCTTGTCGCATAGATTTCGTAGCCAAGTGCTGTAAATCTCTTACCAACTTCTACTGCATCTAACTTATCAGAATCCTTTACAGTCATGATCATCTTCTTATGCTTTGGTAAATCTACACCAGAACCTAAGAATGCTTTAAATAACGCTTCCTCAAAGTTCTTGGAAATACCGAGACACTCACCTGTAGACTTCATTTCTGGTCCAAGGCTGATATCCGCACCACGAATCTTCTCGAATGAGAATACTGGCATCTTGATTGCCCAGTATGGAGATTCTGGCTGAAGTCCTGGCTCGTAACCTAAGTCTTTTAACTTCATTCCTGTCATAACCTTTGTTGCAAGGTCAACGATAGGAATACCTGTTACCTTACTGATATAAGGAACGGTTCTTGAAGAACGAGGGTTAACCTCAATGACATATACTTCATCCTGATATACAATGAACTGGATATTGATAAGACCGATAACGTGTAAAGCCTTTGCCAGTAACTTTGTATAATGTCCGATAACCTTTTTAATCTTAGGAGAAAGGTCTCTTGCAGGATATACGGAAATACTGTCTCCAGAATGGATTCCGGCTCTCTCTACATGCTGCATGATACCTGGGATAACGATTTCTTCACCATCACATACGGCATCAACCTCTACCTCAACACCCATCAGGTATTTATCGATAAGGATTGGATGTTCCTGTGCATATCTCTGGATAACATCCATAAATTCTGAAATATCCTCATCTGAAATAGCAATCTGCATACCCTGTCCACCAAGTACGTAGGAAGGACGGATTAATACTGGATAACCAATCTCGTTGGCTGTCTTGATTGCCTCTTCTTTTGTAAATACAGTACCTCCCTTTGGTCTTGGGATACAGCACTGCTCAAGAATCTCATCAAAAAGTTCTCTGTCTTCGGCTGCATCTACGTTCTCAGCACTTGTACCAAGAATTGGAACACCGATTTTATTTAACTTTTCTGTTAACTTGATAGCTGTCTGTCCACCAAACTGTACAACTGCTCCGTCCGGTTTCTCTAATTCTACGATATGTTCTACATCTTCCTCTGTTAAAGGCTCGAAGTAAAGCTTATCTGCGATATCGAAGTCAGTACTTACTGTTTCAGGGTTATTATTTACGATAATCGTCTCATAACCCATTTCTTTAAATGCCCATACACTGTGTACAGAACAGTAGTCAAACTCAATACCCTGTCCGATACGGATCGGACCAGAACCCAGTACCATAATCTTCTTCTTATCAGAAGTTTCTTCTACTTCATTAAAGCTTCCAAAACAAGAGTAATAATATGGTGTTTCTGCTGCAAACTCAGCCGCACAAGTATCAACAACTTTGTAGGCAGGAACGATATCCATCTGTCTTCTTAAGTTCTTTACATATTCTTCACTCTGACCGATAAGCTCTCCGATAACTTTATCAGGGAATTCCATTTCTTTTGCTTTAAGTAAAAGGTCACGGTCTAATTCTTCTGCGTTCTTAAGTTTTGCTTCCATCTCAACGATGTTATTTAACTTATCGATGAACCATAAATCAATTTTTGTAATGTCATGAATCTTCTGTGGATTCACTTTACGGCGGAGTGCCTCTGCGATACAGTAAATACGAAGGTCATCTACAATATGAAGATGTTCTTCTAATTCTTTGTCGCTTAACTTGTCAAAATCGCCATGCATCAGGCTGTCTACATGCTGCTCTAAGGAACGGAGAGCCTTCATGAGACCACCTTCAAAGTTAGTGCAGATACTCATTACCTCACCAGTTGCCTTCATCTGTGTTGTCAGATGACGGGAGGCAGAAATGAACTTATCAAATGGAAGTCTTGGAACCTTTACTACACAATAGTCAAGTGCTGGCTCAAAACTTGCGAATGTCTTACCTGTTACGGCATTCTTAATCTCATCTAAGTGGTAACCAAGCGCAATCTTTGCAGTAACTTTGGCAATCGGATAACCAGTTGCCTTAGAAGCTAATGCAGAAGAACGGCTTACACGAGGGTTAACCTCGATTACACAATAATCAAATGTATCTGGATTTAAAGCGAACTGTACGTTACATCCACCTTCTACACCAAGTTCGTCAATGATATTTAATGCGGAATTACGGAGCATCTGGTACTCTTTATCTCCTAAAGTCTGAGAAGGAGCAACTACGATACTGTCACCGGTATGAACACCAACCGGGTCAAGGTTCTCCATATTACATACGGTAATACATGTTCCATTTCCGTCACGCATTACTTCGTACTCGATTTCCTTCCATCCTGCGATGGACTTCTCTACTAATACCTGGCCTACACGGCTCAAACGAAGACCGTTCTGGATGATTTCCACGAATTCTTCCTCATTATCTGCGATTCCGCCGCCGCTTCCTCCAAGAGTGTATGCCGGACGAAGAACAACCGGATATCCAATCTTCTGCGCATATTCCAGACCATCTTCTACATTCGTAACAATCTGGCTTGGTGCGATTGGCTCTCCAATCTTTTCCATTGTTTCTTTAAATTCTTCTCTGTCCTCAGCCTTACGGATTGTTTTACCTGTTGTACCGATAAGCTTTACTTTGTGCTCTTTTAAGAAACCACACTCATCTAACTCCATAGCGATATTTAACGCTGCCTGTCCACCTAATGTTGGAAGAAGACTGTCCGGAGAAACTTTTAAAATGAGCTTCTTGATAACTTCTGGTGTTAATGGCTCAATGTATACTTCATCTGCGATATCTTTATCTGTCATGATTGTTGCAGGGTTAGAGTTAACAAGGACAACATGAATTCCTTCCTCTTTTAAGGAACGACATGCCTGTGTTCCCGCGTAGTCAAACTCTGCAGCCTGTCCGATAACAATAGGACCGGAACCAATTACAAGGACTTTTTTAATACTGGTATTCTTAGGCATCTTTTGCAACCTCCATCATATTGATAAACTCTTCAAATAAAAATTCGGAATCGTTTGGCCCAGGACAAGCTTCCGGATGGAACTGTACTGTCATAACGTTCTTTCCAAGATAGTGAACTCCCTCTAATGTACCATCATTTACATTAATAAAGCTTACTTCTGCAATATCTCTGTTCAGAGAATCTTCCATTACCATGTATCCATGGTTCTGTGAGGAAATATAAACCTTTCCTGTTTTTAAATCTTTTACCGGGTGGTTGGCTCCACGATGTCCGTATTTCATCTTCTTTGTATCTGCGCCGTTGGCAAGTGCCATGAGCTGATGTCCAAGGCAAATACCAAAAATTGGAATATTCGTAGCAAATAACTTCTTAAGCTCCTCGATAATCTCCACACATTCCTTTGGATCTCCAGGACCGTTCGAAAGCATGATTCCATCTGGATTTGCTGCGATAATCTCTTCTGCCTTTGTGTAAGCAGGGTAAACCGTAACTTCGCATCCACGCTTATTTAAAGACTTCTCAATATTCTTCTTTGCTCCAAAATCCATGAGGGCAACTTTAAAACCATCTCCTGGAAGCACTCTCTTTTCCTTACAGCTAACTTCACGAACAACACCTTGTACTTTATATTCTTTTAACTGCTTTACTACTTCGTCCAGGTCGAAATCTTCTCTTGTTGTAATCATTCCGTTCATAACACCGTACTCTCTTAAGATACGTGTCAGATGTCTAGTATCAATTCCTGAAATTCCCGGAACATCATATTTCTTTAAGAATTCATCTAATGTCATCTCGTTACGGAAGTTGCTTGCCAGTTTGGCACATTCTCTTACAATAAGAGCTTTTGGCCACGGATGAATGGACTCCATGTCTTCCATACAGATTCCGTAATTACCAATTAATGGGTAAGTCATAACAACGGACTGTCCTGCGTAGGATGGGTCTGTCAATATCTCCAGATATCCTGTCATGGAAGTATTAAAAACTACCTCGCTGATTACCTCTCTGGCTGCTCCAAAGCTTTCGCCGGTCAGCACAGTTCCGTCTTCTAAGATTAGAAATGCCTTCATGATTCACGTTCCTTTCTATATTCAATCATTTGCAACTGCATATTAAGGAAAATGCAAAAACAGCACTGGAGTAAGTCACTCCTAATTACAGTTCTTTGCAAAAAAAAAGACGGGTTCCCCCGGCTCATTGTGCGAAAACTATGCTTATCAAACAAATCGGCCGGGAACGTGTCTTTTCAGACTTGCGAAAAAAACTGACATCTACGTTGCCGCTCTTTGCATAAATACTTAAATTGTACAAATTCTAGCATACATCGAATGCAATTACAAGAGAGGAACAGCGAAAAACTACAATTTCTATCTTTCGCCGCCCATTCCCCCCCTTATTACCATGTTGCTTTGTGCATAATTCCGATAACTAATTTTCTGTCAGCAAGAAATTATTTCAGCTCCGCAATTCGACTTACTGCGACATAAATCTGACTAATTTTATACCACGTTGCAAAGTCCACAACTCCCGTTTCCGGCAAATGGAAAATCTTCTGAAAAATCTTTACAGAATTTGCCGTTGCCGGTCCATAAATGCCGTCCACCCTGATTTTAGGAATCAATGGATAGTCCCCTGCAATTACATTGAGCTGTTCCTGCATTTGTCTCACTTTTTGTCCCGAAGCTCCAATTGTCAGCTCATATCCCGGATATGACGCCGGAATTCCTGAAATCGTCTCCGCTTCATTAATATACATATCATCCCCATAATAGTATCTTAAAATCTCAATCGCAGAAAGCCCGTCATCCCCTAATGCCTTCGAACCCCACTGGCTCATAAACTCCGGACAGCTTACCCGCTTGCCGTCACAGTACTGTGTGAGTATTGGCTGTGTCACTTCTGGTCTTGAAAGGTAGGAATTGAAAATTTCATCTACTACATTGCTGATGGAATCATAGGTGTTTTTGCCGTTAATCCACTTTTGGTCAAAGGCGGTGGATGATGTGATGGTGAAGTCTTTTCCCTTTCCCCGATACGTCGAAACCATCGTTCATTCGGGGTTTGGATAAATCTTGAGACTATCTAAGATAACGGACTTATCTTCCAGCTTATTCTCCGGCACTATACTTTCTGATTTCTTTAAAGCTTTTGACCGTATCTCGTTTATATTTATCTTAAATCTTATCACAACTTCATCCTCTTTTACAGATATTTTTTCAATAAGCTTATTCACAAGAACACGTTTTGTTGGATTATCAGCATTCAGAAATACATCCTTCCATGTTGGAATCTGCATACGCAGACTATCCCACTCATTAAAAGAGACATCCGCTCCGTCAAGTTCCTTTTGTTTCTCTGCAATCACTTTTTCCTGCTGTTCCTTTTCCTGCTTCTGCTTTCCAATCAGTTCTACCAGCTTATCTACAGGTACAGGATACTCTCCAAGCATCGCTTCTGGAATCTTATCTTCCATGACAGAAATCTTTTGCTGGATATGCTTGAGTCTTTCCTGTTCTCTTGAAAGTTCTTTCGCTTTCTCCTTTTTTGCCTTTCGCCCATTCTCGGAAATCTGCTCGAAAATATCCTCGTTTTCCTGAAGCTTATCTATGTACTCGGCAATCGCCTGAAATACAATCTTTTCAATTCTTTCTGCTTTAAATTGATAGACTTTGTAATGTGGAACTCCCTGCCATGCATCCTGGCACTTATATATTGCCTGTCTGCTCGCCCTCCTTTCTCCCGTATCTTTAATTGTCCAATAGTTATATCTACTTCCATTTGTACATTTGCAGCCACAGTATCCACAGTAAATAACATCAATGAGGGGAAGCATCCCCTCATTTCTTGCGATAACCTTTACACCCTTATTCTGCGGAGCGGTACGATACTTCATCCCTCTCTGCTTTCTTTTTATCTGAACCAGATTCCAGTCATCAGGACTAATAATCTGTATCTCTGGATTTGGTTCTTCCGAGAGAATCCATTCAGAACTATCTAACCGCTTACTTTTTCCGTTTTCTTTCTTTTCTCTACGTTTATAAGCTGTATAACCTGCATAAATCGGATTCGTTAAAATGCTGGTTACCGTTCCACCTCTCCATACCTCAGATGGAGCAAGTTCTTTATATTCCTCATCCAGATTCAGTTCTCTGGCAATCTTTGAAGAACCATACTCTTTATCAAGAGAAAGCTCGTATATATGTTTTACTGCCTTTGCCCTTTCGGGAATAATCACAAGATGGTGTAATGCTCTGCCATGCTTACTGATTTCTCCAGACAGCTCCAATTTATATCCATACGGAGCCTTCCCCCCGACAAACTTCCCCTGCTGTACTAGCTTTTGTGCCGTATCTTTGACACGCATTCCCGTATCAGAACTACTCTTTTGTGCATTACCATAACGCAGAGCTAACATCATCTGCCCCATAATGTCATCACTCTCTGGGGAGATACAGCCATCTTTTACCGTATATATATCCACACCATAGCTTTTAAGCTGCATAACATATGCACCAATTTCCCACATTCTTCTACCGATTCGGTCATCCTTATAGACTGCAAGAATATCATACTCGTTTCTTTGTGCATCTCGCAATGCCTGCTGTAAAATATCACGATTCTCTACGGCATTACTGTATCCACTATTACTTCCTTCAAAGTATTCCTTTGAATCCAGATGCCATTCCTCATGTTGTGCGATAAATTCTTTCACCAACTGTCTCTGGATACCTAAGTCTCCATCTTCCTCTAACTGTTGATTAGAACTTACACGAAGCAGCATCCGCACCCTCTTTTTCTCGCCCATCTTAGGAAATCCTTTCTACATGATAAATCTGATGATTTTTAATCTGCTCCCTTAATGTATGAGACAGCACATTATTTACCTCTTTTTGAATCTCAAGTTGATGGTATCCTGCTTCTGTTAACTCCTTTGTTTCATCAAACTCTGGAAACTCCAAGATAACTTTTATACCATCCTGTTTTGTTTCTATACAGGAATACTTTGGAGCTTCTAAAGAAATACCTGTAATAGACTTCCCTGTTTCATTTCTGCCTACATGGACTTCTTTTAATTCTTTACTTCGCTTTGTTGTCTGATTCATACAAAAACCTCCTATACATCGTATTGAAATCATGAGTTGTCTTATGACTGTATCGTTTTAAGCTATACAGACACTTGATTTCGATAAATGATAGATTCATAGGTAACCATATATCAGAAGGTACATAGTCTCCTATGAATCTTTCAGAAGGATAATATATAATTACCGCTCCTTATTTTACCTACAGCAGTCTTATTCCTCTGTACCTCTTAATTCCTCATACCGTTCTTTCAACTCATTATATAAAATGCAATATGCCCGCACATTTTGTATTTTTGTAGTATGTGTTCCTCCACGGTCCTCATCTAAAAGCTCCATCTGCGATAATGCTAAAATAATCCTCTTTACACTAATACCTGTACAATTATGCCTTTTAAGACCATAAACTAATGCTTTTCTACTAAGAAATACACCTCTATTACTAACCAACATTTCATCTGCTTCTCCTCTATATAATGCTTTATTTTTATAACTACATTTTTTATATAGCTTCTCATCATCTATTAATTCGTAAACCGCTTTGATAACCCTATCTTTCTCTGACATACCAAGCTGTTCTAAATGTAACTTCTGCTTCTCCTTTTGAAGTGTAAGTGCTTTATCCAATTTAGATTTAAGTTTTAATCTGTCACTATTGTCCACATATTTTCCATATAAAATAGCTGTTATTAAGAAAAACTATGCTTTCCTCAATTCGCATAGACTGCTCTCCATGCCTGCTTAAAGCCTCATACTGAGTCTGAATGGTTTCTATTGCATCTTTCATGTTTCCTAATAATTTATCCAAAAAATTCATTACAATAGTTGCCATCGTCTGCTCCTGCTGAATTTTAGTAAGAGTTTTCAAATCTACATTTTGAGCCTCTATCTGAAGGGTTCTTGCCTGTAAACTTTCTACTCCATCAAGAAATTCTGATGTAATAAACACAACTGCACTTTGAGGATTACTCTCTATATGACGTACCACTGCATCCATCATAGAAATCTGCCGTTTATAATCGTAACCAGTTGCCGCAGGGTGATAATCTTCCAATACCATAGGAAATCCATAACATTGTTGTACTTTCTTCACCGCCATCTTCTTTTGGTCATTTACCAAACTACACATGAACTGCGAAGGATTTTCCATATACATCATCGCCTGCGTTAAAGCGGTCTTATAACTTCCTGTTTTTCCATAAAGATTGATGCATACTGCCGGATTAAAACCTGCTTTTATAAATAAGAATTTTATAGCTGATAATAAAACCGCTGTAAATAAGATTTCACTGGCTCCCTGTGATACTGTCAGGTAATCTTCTTCATTTCTATCAGCATTTTTCTTATCTGCTAATCGTACCTTATTTTTCCATTTCATTTGTTTAACATTTTCGTCAACTTCAATCTGTATCCCATCCTGATTTGACATATATGTATAATCACCGGCAATAAATATATCTTTACCAACTTCTAATCTCTGGTACCCATTAGAAGTTATATGATACATCTTAACCTGCTTTGCGTCCTTACAGGATGTCTGTAAACGTAATAAAAGCATCCGCCTTTCCCATCTATCTAATCCAGCATCCATAATCTCTGTCCACAGAGTAAAGTACGACAGGTTATTAAGTTTTTTTACCCGACGGGGAGATAATTCTGTCCCATCAAGCATTTTTGCCACTAATTCATACTCCATATGGTTCTTTTTACTCTCATCCTCCTCTATGTAATAGAAGATTCGATTCACCTTTACATCAAATTCTGTTATATATCTTCCATCTACCATTAAACCTTGGTTCGGTACAAAACTAAAATTCATTATGATTACTCTCCTTTTATATTTTTCTTTCACGCGACTCTCAATGCTGCGGGCTATTAGTCCGCAGCCTCTTTTATGTAACAATAAAAATCACAATAACAGTAACAAATCATCCACATCCTGCTTACTTATCAGTCTACGACTTCTTTTGTTATCCCACTTGCCGTTCTTGATATTCTTGAAGACTGTCTTCCTGTATTTTTTTAAAACCTGCTTTTGCCTTTTTAACTTTTCTTTTTTAGATTTATTCTCTTTCCTTAAATCTTTACACTCACTTAACAAATTTTGGTTCTTCTCTTCCAACCGTTCGTTTCTTTTAGCCAAGCGACAATTATTTTGTCTTATTCTGTGATTCTCCTCCTCTAGCTTTCTGATATACTGTGTACTCCATTTATAATGGTATTTAATTCTTGCCTCCTCCAGCTTTTTCTTATTAATCTCCTCCTGACTTTCTGCCATAAATGTTTCTAAACTCTTTTCCTTACAATTTGGCACGCCCACATTTTCCTCTGACTCGCCATACGATGCTTCATCTGCATCTACTAGCAACGGAGTTTTGTTGCAATAAGTGAAGAAATCTTTATCGAAGTTCTCTTGCCGTGAAGCATATTCTTCGTAAACCTCATACTCCGCTGGAACAACACTAAGTTTCTCCATCATTTCATCTTCGAATACTTTTTTCTCCAGCTCTGTATTTAATACTCTCTTTAACATTTTAAAATCCTCCTAAAACTAAACTCTTTTGAACTCGTCAGTCCAAGGTATCTGATACCGCTCCTCTGT
>ERZ791899.1402-NODE-1402-length-19955-cov-3.051407_pt1 | contig 19955 bp, 15 predicted proteins | sample MGYA00510151_ERZ791899 | MGnify/ENA primary metagenome ERZ791899 (study PRJEB30046, sample SAMN00792118) | human gut metagenome | study: EMG produced TPA metagenomics assembly of the A metagenome-wide association study of gut microbiota in type 2...
GACAATTATATAACGTCCTCTATACAGAAATATGCGGTTTTAAGCCATTTTCTTGGCAAAAAAGCCGCATATTTTTTGTAGCAATGACTTGACATCCTCGGGACGGCTCTGTTTGGAAAGTAGCCTGCCAGAATAGGATAATTAATGTACAAGATGTAGCAATTTAAAGTGTCCCAATCTGAACATTTTAAAAAGCAGGTCGGATTATTGACTTTTACACCAAGTGTTTCCGAATGGATTAATAAAACGAATGCCATAAAAACTACCGTTTATGTAAAAAAAAGAACCGTTTATGTAAAAAAAGAACCGTTTATGTAAAATACAACAGAATCTGCTGAAATCTGATAGAATACTCCTGAAAATAACAAAGGGAGGAAATGATTATGACAGGATTTTTAGTAAACTTACTGAGCCCGGTTTTCAGCAGTCTCGGTGTAAGTCAGGCTGACCTTACATCCTATATTGAGAAGCTGATCGGCTATGTTATCGCAATCCTTGCTTTACTTGTTGTGATGATCGTAGTAATGGTTGTGGCTCATAAAGCCCAAAAGGGATTCCGTCATGTGATCCGCTGGCAGGCTGCCATTGCATTTATTGCAATTGTTGCAGTGCTTGTAAATGTAATCTGCTACGGACCGATGTACAACAACGTATCAAGTGTTTTAAACGCAAAGAAAGTAGTACTTGCACAAGAGACTACAGACCAGAGCCGTGCAACCATTCAGAAGGTTGCTGAAGAAGGAATGGTGTTACTGAAAAACGATGGTATTTTACCTCTTTCCTCAGATACAAAGAAACTAAATGTATTCGGCTGGGATTCTACAAACCCGCTGTTTGGCGGAACCGGATCAGGATCTTCTGATTCCTCCACAGCAATCGGTATCCTGCAGTCCTTAAAGGATGCCGGATATGAGACAAACGAGTCTCTTACCAAGATGTATACTGACTACAGAGCTGACCGTCCTACAATTGCCATGGCGCAGCAGGACTGGACACTGCCTGAGCCGACTAAGGAGTATTACACAGACAGCCTGATGGACGAAGCAAAAGAGTATTCTGACACAGCTGTAGTTGTAATTGGACGTTCCGGCGGAGAGGGTGCAGACCTTCCAACCGACATGAAATCTGTAATTGATGGAAGCTATGCAAAGAAAGCAGAAGAAGTATCTGTTTCCCCAGACAATTACGGATATGTAAAAGGAAGTTACACAAACAATGGAGACTATGATGACTTCGACGAGGGAGAAAGCTATCTTGAGCTTTCCAATACAGAGGAAGATATGCTGGATACAGTATGCTCCCAGTTTGACAATGTTATTGTAGTTGTAAACGCAAATAATGCAATGGAACTGGACTGGGTAGACAAATATGAGCAGATCGGTGCGGTTATCTTTGCTCCTGGAGCAGGTGCAACTGGCTTCGAAGCACTGGGCGAGATCATCAATGGTTCTGTAAACCCATCTGGAAAAACAGTAGATACCTTTGTAAAGAATCTGACAGAGACTCCATACTACAATAATATGGGCCTGAATGCTTATACAAACGTAGAAGATCTGAAAGAGCAGATTGCAGCAAATGATCCGGCTTACGAAGGAAGCATGGGATTTGTAAACTATGCAGAGGGAATCTATGTAGGATATAAATTCTATGAAACAGCAGCTGAAGAGGGTCTTATCAAGTATGAGGATATGGTACAGTATCCATTTGGATATGGACTCAGCTACACAACCTTTGACAAACAGATTGAGAATTTCAAGGATAACGGAGATACTGTCACCTTTGATGTAACGGTAGAGAACACAGGCTCTGTTGCAGGAAAAGATGTTGTGGAAATTTATTACACAGCACCTTACACAAACGGTGGAATCGAGAAAGCAGCAGCAAACCTGATCGCTTTCGAGAAAACAGATTCTATTGCGCCAGGAGAATCCCAGACAAAATCCTTTACCATCAACAAAGAAGATATGGCTTCCTATGATTCTGAAGGTATTAAGATCTCCGGAGGCGGTTATATCTTAGAGGCTGGCGAATACACAATTTCTCTTCGTTCAGACTCTCATACAGTTCTTAGTGAAGAGAAGTTCACCGTTGATGAAGATATTGATTACAGCAAAGATGGTCGTTCTTCCGACAAAACTGTTGCAACAAACCAGTTTGAGGATTATGCGAGAGGCGACTTTGAACAGCTTTCTCGTGAGGACGGTTTTGCAAATTATGACAAAGCATGCGGTGTGCCGGAAGAGGATGCTTATGTAATGAGCGACGAGACAAGAGCAGCCGTAGAAGAGAATGTATTTGGCATTTATGATGGAACCAAATATAACAATGATTCTGATGAAATGCCGGAAATGGGAGCAGACAACGGACTTCAGCTTGCTGACCTTACCGGAAAAGATTATGACGATGCAGACTGGGATAAGCTGTTAGACCAGCTTAGCTTTGAAGATATGACTACTCTGATCAATGTTGGTGGATGGCAGACTGCAGAAATCAAATCAGTAGGTAAAATTGCCACATCTGACTGTGACGGACCTGCAGGATTAAACAACTTCATCACAAAGGCATATGGAACTGCTTATCCATCTGAAGTTCTTATGGCTCAGACCTGGAACAAAGAACTTGCAAATGAAATCGGCGTTTCTATGGGACAGGAATATGTAGATGCTGATAACTACGGATGGTACGGCCCGGCTATGAACATCCACCGTACAGCATTTGCAGGACGTAACTTCGAATATTATTCAGAAGACAGTCTGTTGTCCGGATACATGGCAGCATATGAAATGAATGGAGCAGCCACCAAGGGTGTTTATCCATACATGAAGCATTTTGCATTAAATGATCAGGAAACAAACAGATGCTCTTTCCTTCTCACATTTGCTTCCGAGCAGACAATCCGTGAAGGATATCTGAAAGCATTCGAGCTTGCAACAAAGGGCTTTGAAGGAAAAGCAATGGCAGTTATGTCCTCCTTCAACTGGATCGGTACAGTACCAAGCTGTGCAAACAACGAGCTTTTGAACAACGTGCTCCGTGGAGAATGGGGATTTGTTGGAATGGTAGAAACCGATTATGACGGTTCCTATGGTTACATGATCACCGATCATTGTATCAGAAACGGAAATGATCTGATGCTTGGATTTAACAGTGCAGAGTCCAACAAACTGACAGACGAGAGCGCAACAGCAGTTCTTGCAATGCGTCAGGCTTGCAAAAATATCCTTTATACAGTAGCAAACAGCGGATATTATGCAGATGGAAATCCGGCAACCGGAATGACCAATATGACAAAACTGTTTGTAATGATTGACGTGATTCTTGCAGTTGTTCTTATTGTAGTTGATACAATTGTAATTGTACGCTGGAGAAAAAAGAAAAAACAGGCTGTAAACGAATAATTAAACAGTAATCTGGAGACATAAGTCCCCCTTTTAAATCTGGAATAAGCAGAGCAAGGAATCTGTAAAATTTCCAGAGCAAAAAAGGGGGATTTTTTTATGCGATTTTTGTCTTGCAGAGTGAGGAAAAATTATTTATTATGAAAGGAGGCGTAATAACAGGAAAAAAGGAGGACTGGCATGATCAGCATTGCAATTGTGGAAGACGAAGAAATGTATGCAAAGCAGCTTCAGCAGTTTCTGCATCAATATGAAGAAGAGAACAAAGAGATGTTTGACATTACAGTCTATTCAGACGGCGATCAGATTGTAAATAAATATAAATCCCAGTACGATATTATTCTGATGGATGTGGAAATGAAATTCATGGACGGAATGTCTGCAGCTGAAGAAATCCGCAAGATTGACACAGAGGTTGTGATCATTTTCATTACGAATATGGCACAATATGCGATCAGAGGATATGCAGTGGATGCGCTGGATTATGTACTGAAGCCGGTGTCCTATTTCGCATTTTCCCAGCGGCTTAACCGTGCCATCAGCCGAATGAAAAAGCGGGAAACGAAGATTATCATGGTGAATATGAAAGGCGGTATGGTCAGAATCAATGTTGCAAATATTTATTATATTGAAAGTCAGGGACATACTCTGATACTCCATACCATACTGGGTAACTATGAGACAACAGGGAAAATGAAGGAGATGGAGGAAAAGCTTGCGGAGATGAATTTCTGCCGTGGAAATAAGGGATATCTGATCAACCTCCAGCATGTGGAACGGATCCAGGATGGATGTGCTTTGGTGAAGGGAGAAAATCTGACATTGAGTCGTGCACGAAGAAAGGTCTTCATGGAAGCCCTGACCAGATATTGGGGTGAGGTGATAAAATGACAGAATATTATCTGCCCGATATTCCAAGACTTTATACGGCACTTGCAGAGTGGATGGCTTGTCTGATTTTTATTTTGCCTTTCAAAAAAAGATTTTCACCGGCTGTAACAGGCTGTCTTGTGGCAGGTGCATTTGGAATACAGAGCGTATTTCTGATTTCTACCGGTGGGGTAAGACTGATTTTTTGGATCCCCTGTATGATATTTGCGGTTTTTCTGATGGTTGCTTTTGTTTTTTGCTGCTGTGAGATCAGGCTGACAGATGCGGCATATTTTGGAATGATTGCTTTTGTAGCAGCTGAATTTATGGCTTCTGCCGGGTGGCAGATCCTGTGTTATACAGGGAAAGAAGCATGGATGTCCTGGTGGCAGCAGGGAATGGCAATTCTTCTGATCTATGGTGTGATTGCAGTGATATTGTACAAAATTCTTCATATTCATATGCCAAAGGATGGACAGATGGAAATCACCAGAAGGGAATATTTTTCCGGACTCCTGATCAGTATTGCCGTATTTGCTGTCAGCAATATGAGTTATGTGAATGTGAACACGCCATTTACAGGCAGATATTCTTTTGAAATAGGGAATATCCGTACTATAGTAGATGTTGCAGGAATTGCAATTCTATATGCACATTTGATACAGTGCTGTGAGCTTCGGGTGAGAAAAGAACTGGAGGCGGTACAGAATGTGCTTCAGAATCAGTATGCCCAATACAAGCAGTCAAAAGAAAGCATTGAGCTGATCAATTATAAGTATCATGATCTGAAGCATCAGATTGCTGTGTTAAGAAGTGAAGCTGATCCTGGAAAACGAGAAGAATTTCTGGATAAAATGGAAGCAGATATAAAGAAATATGAAAGTCAGAACAAAACAGGAAATAAAGTGCTAGATACTGTGCTGACTACCAAGAGTCTTTATTGCGCAAAGAATAACATAACCTTTACCTGCGTTGCAGATGGAGCCTTGCTGGATTTTATGGACGTTATGGATATCTGCAGTATTTTTGGAAATGCACTGGATAATGCCATTGAATGCGAATTGAAGATTCCGGATAAAGAAAAAAGGCTGATACACGTCAGTGTTTCAAAACAGAAAAACTTTCTGCTTCTCCGGTTTGAAAATTATTATGATACCGAACTGAATTATCAGGGCGGAGCGTTTATTACAACGAAGCGGGACAAAGAATTCCACGGTTATGGACTGAAAAGCATTCGCTATACGGTAAATAAATATGATGGCGCTGTTTCCATTGACACAAAGGAGAATTGGTTTGATCTGAAGATACTGATACCGGTCAGTGAAAATGTACAAAAACAGATTGACAAAATCGTATAATATATACAAAAAATGTATTGCAATTTTCTAAAAAAAGTAGTAAAACTTTAGTTAGATAAAGAGAAATGCATTGAACAGGACAAATTACAAAAGATAACCGGAACACAGAGAGCCGCAGACTGGTGAGAGGCGGCAGAAGGTATTTTGTGGTATCACCTGGGAGCATCCCGCTGAAAAAATAATAACTAATTTCAGTAAGCCGGGACGTAGTCTTCACGTTACAGAAGAAGCTGTTTATACAGACAGCAATGAGTGGTCGTATTTAGTAATAGATACGATAATACAAAGTGGTACCACGGAAATTCCGCCTTTGTTATCCATTGGATAGCAAGGGCGTTTTTTATATATTAACCACTTGACTACAAATGAAAGACGAGGAGAAAGATTATGAGTGGAATTATGATGATGGTAATCGCTATCGTAGTTCTGGGCGGCGCCTATCTTCTGTATGGCCGTTACCTCCAGAACAAATGGGGAATTGACCCGAAAGCAAAAACTCCGGCTTACGAAATGGAGGATGGAGTTGATTATGTACCGGCTGATACCAATGTAGTATTTGGACATCAGTTCGCATCTATTGCCGGTGCCGGCCCGATCAATGGACCAATCCAGGCTGCCATTTTTGGATGGCTTCCGGTACTTCTTTGGATCCTGATCGGTGGTGTGTTCTTTGGAGCAGTTCAGGACTTTGCATCTATGTATGCCTCTGTAAAGAACAAAGGACGTACAATCGGATACATTATTGAAGCGTACATTGGAAAACTTGGAAAAAAATTATTCCTTTTATTCTGCTGGCTGTTCTGTATTCTGGTTGTTGCGGCATTCGCAGATGTTGTAGCCGGAACCTTTAACGGATTTGCCACAAATGATGCAGGAGAAGTGACAAAGGTAGTGGCAAACGGAGCTGTTGCAACAACTTCCATGTTATTCATTTTTGAAGCAGTTGGACTTGGATTTTTCCTGAAGTACACAAAGTTCAATAAATGGGTAAATACTGCTTTTGCAATTGTGCTGTTGGTTGCAGCAATTGTGCTGGGACTGCAGTTCCCAATGTATGTAAGCCTTGGAACCTGGCACATTATTATCTTTGTATATATTCTGATTGCCAGTGTAGCTCCTGTATGGGCGCTGCTTCAGCCACGTGATTATCTGAACAGCTATCTTCTGATCTTCATGATCGTGGGCGCTGTTATCGGTGTATTTGCAGCAAACCCGGCATGTAACCTTCAGGCGTTTACAAGCTTTAACGTAGATGGACAGTACATGTTCCCAATCTTATTTGTAACAATTGCCTGTGGTGCAGTTTCCGGTTTTCACTCTCTGGTATCTTCCGGTACTGCTTCCAAGCAGATTAAAAATGAAAAGAACATGCTTCCAGTTTCCTTTGGTGCAATGCTTATGGAAAGTATGCTTGCAATCATCGCATTGATCGCAGTTGCATCATTTGGAAAAGGAGAGGCAGCTGCACAGGGACTTACCACCCAGCCACAGATTTTCGCAGGTGCGATTGCAAACTTCCTTTCTGTGATCGGTTTGCCTCACTCCCTTGTGTTCACTCTGATCAACCTTGCAGTATCCGCATTTGCGCTTACATCACTTGACTCTGTAGCCAGAGTAGGACGTTTGTCTTTCCAGGAATTTTTCCTTGATTCTGACACAGATGAGAAAAATATGAGTCCATTCCAGAAAGTAGTAACAAACAAATACTTTGCAACCATCATTACACTTGTACTTGCTTACCTGCTTACAAAGGTTGGATATGCGGAAATCTGGCCGTTGTTCGGTTCTGCAAACCAGCTGTTATCTGTACTGGCACTGGTAGCCTGTGCAGTATTCTTAAAGAAAACCAAGCGTCAGGGCTGGATGCTCTGGGTACCAATGGTATTTATGATGGCAGTTACCTTTACCGCACTTGGAATGACAATTGTAAAGCTTTCCAAAGCATTTGTAACAACAGGTCTGGATCTTGGAAATTCTTTACAGCTGATATTTGCAGTATTACTGTTAATACTGGGTGTGCTGGTTGCAATCCAGGGTATTAAGAAGCTTTTGGAAAAACCGGAAACTGAAAAGAAAGCAGAACAGGTATAATAAGAATAACCCCGTCACAAAATAAGTCCCCAACGCAGTACATTTTACAGACTGCGTAGGGGACTGTTTTTTTACTTATTGCCTGTTATTGATTTTTTTGTTGAAGTACAGAAAGAAAATTACATTAAGCAAAATGCCTACCAGTGTGGAGGCAGGTGCTGCCAGACCGATTTTTGTCAGGCTGGCATCAGGCTGAATGCTCATATAATATGACATTGGAAGACGCACCAGAAGTGTCTGGAACAATCCCTGAAACATAACCCACAAGGTCTGATTATTTCCGTTAAAATAACCAACCATACTAAACATAATTGCTGTTAAAATTGTTTCAGGTGCGAAGCCCTTCAAATACTCAAAGCCTTTCTGGATAACTGCTGCATCAGTTGAGAACAGGCTGGCAAGTACATTGCCCTTCAATAGAATCAGAACAAAAACCAGACATCCGAATAGCAGTCCGACTCCGATTCCGGTGAACATAGACTGCTTTGCACGTTTTGATTTTCCCGCGCCTACGTTCTGGGAAACGAAGGAGGCCATGGACTGCATCAGTGCGCTTGGAATCAGCATGGCAAAGTTTACAATTTTGCAGGCAACCCCATATCCGGAGGAGGCTTCCAGCCCTAATCTGTTTACAAATGCACAAAGTGCCAGGAAGGACATCTGGGTAAGAAATTCCTGGAGAGCCAGAGGCAGTCCGATTCCCAGAAAACGTTTACATTGGGAATTAAAACATAAGTCGGATTTTTTGATGGAAAAGGGAAGCTTCTTTTTCAGCAGGATGACGATCGCACATACTACACTGACCGCCTGTGCGAAAACGGTTGCGAGAGCTGCGCCGGCAGCATCCAGATGAAGCCCTGCAACCAGAAATAAATCTCCGAAAATATTTACAATACAGGCTACCAGAACGAATAAAAGCGGCGATTTACTGTCACCAAGCCCGCGGAAAATAGCAGAAAGCAGGTTGTAGGCAACAATGAAGAAAATACCGCTTCCACAGATTCTTACATAGCTTGTGGTAAGTGAAACAGCCTCCTCAGGAGCCTGCATAAGCACGGAAATAGGGTGGGCGAAAGCAATCATTACAATAAAAAGTATGGCAGAAATGACAGCAAAAACAACTGCAGCACCGCCAATAACAGAGCCAATCCGTTCCGGCTTTTTTTCGCCAAGATAGCGGGCTATGAGGACTGTGATTCCCATAGCAAACTGTGTTACTACAAAAGTCACAAGGTTCAATACCTGACTGCCGGTAGAAACAGCAGACAGCCCGGATGTAGAGCCGAAGCGTCCAACTACCAGAAGGTCTACTGCACCATATGCTGCCTGCAGTATAAGGGCACCAAGAATCGGCAGCATAAAAAGGGCAAGCTTTTTCAGAATGCTTCCCTGTGTAAAATCATTTTTTTCATTTGTCAAGGTCAATTCTCCTTTCACACATAATCTTATAAAATTTCTCCATGGTCCGGATGGTACATAGAATGTCCTCCTCTGGAATACTGTCTACATAACCGGATAGAATAGTAAAGTACTGTTTGTTGTACTTCTCTGAAAGGGCTTTTCCGGCTTCTGTAACAGTCAAATAGGTAATCCGGCCGTCCTCTGCAGATGCAAGCTTTTTCACATAGCCTTTGGCTTCCATGTCCTTCACTGTACGGGTTACACCGGGACGTGGGAGGGAAAGAGCGTCACTTACATCGGATATCTTCACTCGAATACCCTGTTTTTCCAGTTTTTCAATGATATCCAGATATTGAATAAAAGAAGATGCAACTCCATCTGGCAGAGGCGGCAGCATATCTCGGATTCGCTTGCCCTGATAACAGGCATCCATCATACGTTTGATAAGTTCAATGTCCATAGTTATTTCTCCTTACAAAAAAAATTACCACTGTTAATTAACAACGGTAATTATAATAAGAGCGAAAACTTTTGTCAAGAAAAATGTGTAATTACATATTTTGCATTGATTTTTTAGGTTACTGTTTATTGGTAACATTCTGCGAGGTGTTTTTTGTAAGCAAAGCTCACAGAAAAAACGAGAACCTCGGCGCGAAATCATGCGAATGCATGATTTCTGTGCATCCCGAAGCGTGTTGCTGGTCACAGAGTGAACAGTAGCTTTTTTAGTGTCAAACTGACTGGATAAATTCCTTCACATAAAAAAGTGCAGCCCCGATCGCAGGTGTATACTGCCCATGTGTGCCCACGAGAATCTGTTCTTCTTTCAGCTCAAATGGAGTCATGGAATTGATCTGCCGCAGCAGATAATCCGTGTCATCTTCTGTAAAATAAGGTGCAAGATATCCACTGATAATGATGGGTGCATCAATAACCAGATTCAGGTTTTTCATTGCAAAAGCCAGATGTTTCAGATAATCCTCCCAGATTTGTATAAGCTGGGGGGATTTTTTTTCTCTTAAAAGAGGAAAAAATTCCTTTATAGTCATGCCGCTGGCCTGTTCCAAGGAGTTGGCAGAGCAATAGGTTTCCAGACAGCCCCGGTTTCCGCAGTAGCAAAGCGGTCCGTCAGGGTTGACGCATATATGCTCGATTGTTCCGCTGTGCATAGAACATCCCTGGTGAATCTGGTGATTGGTGATAATGGCACCGCCAAGATTTCGATTCAATAAAAGGACAACAGCGCTGTCAAGCTCCGGATGATTCCATAATTCCAGAAAAGCAGCTGATTTGGAGTCATGCTCCAGATGGCAGGGATAGGGCAGATGCCTGGAAAAATCCTTCAGACGCATACCGGTGTTGTTCATAATGTTTCCGTAAATAACAGTGGTATTGTCCGGGGAGGTGATTCCCTGGGTAGCAATGGAAACACCAAGAATTTTGTCTTCCGGATACTGTTTTTTTTCAATAAAGTCCTTGACTTTGTCAGTGATCTGCTGGTAATACGCAGCTGTGTTTGAGTAGGTAAGCGGAATTGTATCCGTATAGACCGTGTTTCCGTACAGATCAATGGCGGTGATATGAAACATATTTTTTAATATTCCAACACCAATGGAAATTCTGAAATCCGAAACAATCTGAATGGCATTGGCCTTTCGTCCTCCGGTGGAATCAAAGTAACCATTTTTCTCAATCAGCCCTTCATTTTCCAGAAGATTTAAATTCTGGCTGACAGTAGACAGACCCATCTGCAGATCCTGAACGATCTGTAGCTTTGAGGTCAGTTTGCTCCGGTAAATGTATTGGTAAATTTTGGAACGGTTTATTTTCTTTAAAGCAATGGTGGTTAATCCTTTTTCACTCATGATGGTCTCCTGGTTATGTCTTTAGTACAACATAAGGTTAGTGACTGCTAATAAATATTCAAATAGGTAATGTTACTGTCCATTGGTAACAAAGCTTGTATTGCAGACTATGAAGTGAACAGTAATCATGTAATCTTTACTTTATCAGATAATGTTAAGTCTTACTTGCATTTTAGTATAGAACAGTTAAAAAAGCAATAAGCAGAAAATTACTGGTAAAACCATACAAAAATTAGAAACAAAAATTAGAATTTCTGTCAATGGATTTTTGAAAAGAAAAGATATATACTCGACTTACAATTAAGACATACACATAAGTTAAAACAAAAAGAAACATAAAGAACAACAAAACAGATTGGGATTGAGAATCAGATCTGTACAATAAGAAAATTAGGGAGGAACAGAACATGAAATTAACATTAAACGGAATCAAAGAGCATGAAGCATGGGAAAATGCAGGAATTCAGCTTCCAGGTTATGATGTGGAGAAAATATCTGCCAAAGCGAAAGAAGCTCCGGTATGGGTACATTTTGGAATCGGCAATATTTTCCGTATATTTATCGGTGGTATTGCAGACGGACTTCTGGAAGAGAGAATTCTGGACAGAGGAATTACCTGTGTGGAGACCTTTGACTATGATGTAGTGGATAAGATTTATGAGCCATATGATAATCTTGGATTAAACGTAATCCTTCATGGAGACGGAACCCGTGAATATAAGGTTCTGGGCGCTCTGGCAGAAGCTGTAAAGGCTCAGTCTTCAGACTTGGAACAGTGGAACCGTCTGAAAGAAATTTTCACCAGCAAATCCCTTCAGATGGCATCCTTTACCATCACGGAAAAAGGATATGCATTACATAAAGCTGACGGAACCTGGTTCCCATTTGTACAGGCTGATATCCAGAATGGTCAGGACAAAGCTGCAGGTGCTATGGCAGTTCTAGTGGCAATGCTTTACGAGAGATATAAAGCAGGCAAATATCCGATTGCCCTTGTATCCATGGACAATTGCTCCCAGAATGGTGCAAAGCTTCGTGAGTCTGTGCTGACCATGACAGAAGAATGGAAGAAAGCCGGATTTGTAGATGATGGATTTATAAGCTATGTAAGTGATGAGAAAGTGGTTGCTTTCCCATGGACCATGATCGATAAGATCACACCTCGTCCCAGTGAGCAGATTGCAGCTGACCTTGAGAAGCTTGGCGTAGAAAGCATGCAGCCTGTTATCACAAGCAAGAAAACATATATTGCACCATTTGTAAATGCTGAGAAACCACAGTATCTTGTAATCGAGGACAGCTTCCCCAATGGACGTCCTGCTCTGGAAAAAGGTTTCGGCGTATACATGGCAGACAGAAATACAGTAAATCTTTCTGAGAGAATGAAAGTAACGGTATGTCTGAATCCGGTTCATTCTGCAACTGGTCCTCTTGGCGTGGTTCTTGGATATGACCTTTTTGCCCATATGCTGAATACAAATGAAGATATGATGAAAATGGCACGTATGGTAGCCTATGGTGAGGGTCTTCCGGTAGTTGCTGATCCTGGAATCCTTTCCCCACAGGCATTTGTGGATGAGCTTTTTAACGATCGTTTCCCAAATGAATACCTTGGCGATACCAACCTTCGTCTTGCTGTGGATGTATCCCAGATGGTTGGAATCCGTTTTGGAGAGACTGTAAAGGCATATGTGAAGAGATTCGGGAATGCATCTAAGCTCACAGCAATTCCTCTTGGAATCGCTGGCTGGTTAAGATATATGCTGGCAGTGGATGATGCAGGGAATAAATATGAACTGGCACCAGATCCGATGAATGAGGAACTTCAGGAACAGTTAAAGGATATTGTTATTGGAAAGCCTGAGACTTTTAAGAATCAGCTGAAACCGATCCTTTCTAACGAGCGCCTGTTTTTCACAGATCTTTACAAAGCTGGTGTGGGAGAGAAGATTGAGAACATGTTCAGGGAAATGATCGCAGGGCCGGGAGCTGTGAGAGCTACAATTCATAAATATGTTACAGCGTAATAAATTTATCTGGGATGCACTATGCTGATAAGTCCCGAATATAGGATAGCAAAAATGCGGGTGTTGTTATCTGTTTAACTGTAGACTATTGAATGAGAAATTTGGGGAGGAAATACAAAATGACAGAACCGGTATTTGTGGCAGAGTCAGCCAGACTGCTGATCGCGGCAGGGACAGGAATTATATTGCTTCTGCTTCTTATCATTAAATTTAAGATTCATCCGATTTTATCACTGCTGATTTCAGCATTGGTTATTGGGCTTGGAGCCGGAATGCCGGTTCCAACCCTGGTAAGTACAGTGGAAAAAGGTGCGGGGGATACCTTGCAGGGAATTGTCCTATTAATTGGACTTGGCTCTTTGTTTGGAGGAATCCTGGAAGTATCCGGAGGTGCACAATGTGTTGCCCAGACTTTAATTAATAAATTCGGTGAGAAAAAATCTGGAATTGCACTGGGAATCACAGGGCTGGTAGTTGGTACAACCGTATTCTTTGAGGCTGGCGTGGTGATTCTCATTCCACTGGCATTCGGACTTGCAAAAAAGACAAAGAAATCTACTTTATATTATGTGATCCCTCTTCTGGCTGGACTTGCCACAGGCTTTGCCTTTATTCCGCCATCTGCAGGCTCTGTCCTGGTGGCAAATATGCTGAACGTGGATCTTGGCATTATGATCGCAGTAGGTGTGCCTGTTGGAATTTTGTCACTGATTTTTGCCGGTATTTTATGGTCAAAATTTATCGGAAGTAAAATTGATGCAGGACTTCCTTCAAATATTCAGGAAGTTCGGGAAGCCGAAGAAGGAAATCTTCCGAAATTTTCTACAGTGTTATGTATTATCCTTGTACCATTGGTACTGATTTTGTGTAACACACTTTCAACTTATATTCCTGGTATTGATCCGGTGAGACCAGTGCTGGAATTTCTGGGAACTCCATTTGTAGCGCTGATCATTGCTGTGTTGTGTGCCATGTATTTCCTTGGGAAAAAGCAGGGATATGATGGAGAGCAGTTAAAGAAAATTCTGGACCGTTCCCTGCGCCCTACAGGACAAATCCTACTGGTAATTACTGGCGGTGGAATTATCCGCTGGGTGCTTCAGGACTGCGGAATGGGAAATATTATCGGACCAGCCCTTGAAAAAAGCGGACTTCCGTTAGTATTGGTTGCTTTTCTCATCGCAGCACTGATCCGCGCGTCTGTTGGAGCTGCTGTGGTAGCCATGACAATGGCAGCAGGAATCATGGCCGCGATGCCTGGAGTAGAAGGATTGTCACCACTTTATCTGGCTGCCATGGTCTGTGCCATCAACGGAGGTGCGACCGCTTTCAGCCATGTAAATGATTCAGGCTTCTGGCTGGTCAGTTCCCTTCTTGAGATTGATGAGAAAACGACTTTGAAATCCTGGACCATGATGGAAACCATTATTGGAATTACAGGTCTGGTCTGTGCTATTGTGATTAGTCTGTTTGCGTAGGAGCGTGAAAGCGATGAAAATAAAAGTAACATTGGGAACTATGCAGAATGCAAGTAAATTGGTCAGTATTGCAGAATCAATTTCCTGCGATGTGGATCTTTGTTATGGACGCTATATTGTGGACGCGAAATCCATGCTTGGAGTCTTAAGCCTGCCGGATTTTGCATATGGAGAATTGCAGATTCCAGTTGAGACGGAAGAGGAAAAGAGGCGGATTTTAGAAAAACTGGCTGAAGCCGGGCTGTTATATGAGAAAAAAAGGAGGAGAAATAATGTTAAGGAAGCAGTTAAATGGAATTCAGCATGTGGGAATTCCTACAAATGATATAGAAACAACCGTTGAATTTTATAGAAGGCTTGGATTTGAGGTCGCTTTGCAAACTGTCAACGAGGAAGCAAATGAGAAAGTTGCATTCCTCAAGCTGAATAATCTGGTAATTGAGACATATGAGAATAAAGCTGCTAAAATGGAATCAGGCGCTATAGATCACGTTGCAATTGATGTAAAAGACATCGAAAAAGTATATGAACTGATCAACCATGCTGGTTTAAATACCACCAGGGATACGATCCATTTTTTACCATTCTGGGAAAACGGAGTCAGATTTTTCACAATTAAGGGACCGAATAAGGAAAAGATAGAGTTTAGCCAGTATCTGTGATACCCCGGCGGGAACATTCAATTACCCATCAGTAAATCAAGTAGGAAAATACAGAAAGAAGGCATATGCCATCACACTTGGAGTAGTCGGTGTGATGGCATTTTGATTTACGAGGGAGTCTTATATTCAAATTGTCCAAATGGGTACAACATAATTTTCCCTGTCGATTACGCCTACGCTAGAGCCTGTTTGAAAAATAAAAGTTGCACAAAACATATATTCTAATACCCATTTTCATGTTAGAATAAAGAAAAAGGGGTGTTAATTATGTTGAGACGATACGAATTAACCGATGAAGAATGGAACCGTATAGCTCCATTACTGCCGCCTGAAAATTCCGGAAAACAGGGACGCCCCCAAAAGTGCAGCCGGACAATTCTGAAAGGAATTGTTTGGATTGCTCGTAGCGGAGCTCCATGGTGAGACCTTCCAGAACGTTATGGTTCCTGGCAAACTGTTTATTCCCATTTCCGTAAATGGATTGAAGACGGCACCCTTGATAATATTTTTCGTGTTTTGAGCTTAGAAGCCGAATTAACAGAACTGTCAATTGACGCTTCTATTGTCAAAGCTCATCAGCATAGTGCTGGAGCAAAAAAAGTGGGCCACCAAACGAAATACTACATGGCAAAATAGAAATGAATAAAAGTAGGTGACAAAAGTTATGATTGATGATCCCTTTTCAGATTTACTGAAAACAAACAAGCGCAAAGAAAATATCTCCAAATTAAACGATGATCTTGCCTATGAGATTCTTTCCGTGGTGGAGGAAATTCCGGCGGGGAGAGTGGCAACCTATGGACAGATCGCGAAGCTGATCGGGCGGGAGAAGAATTCCAGATTGGTGGCGGGAGTGTTGTCACATGCAGAGAACTATGGGAAGTTTCCCTGCCATCGGGTGGGGAACATATGGGGAGGCTGGCACCGGGGTGGACAGAGCAGGAGTGGCTGCTGAAAGAGGAAGGAGTTACTCTGAAAGAAAATGGTTGTGTAGATTTAAAAAAATATTTGTGGGAATGTTGATTTTAGAAAGGGTGTATAACGATAAAGAAAAATCTAAAACGAATACGGAATATATTTTTATGGTTTTTACTTATTGTAGTACTGGTAAATGTTTTTGCACCGCTGTATTGCAGGAAGCCAGATGAAAAATTTACGGAAACGCTGAAACAGACAGAATTTACTTCCGATACGCCAGGGGGCGAACGGATCCGCTGTATTGATGACAATGAAGAGGCACTTTTGTGGCGTCTGCGGATGATTGGAGCGGCGAAGAAGAGTATTGTACTGGCAACCTTTGATCTGCGGGCAGATGAAAGCGGAACAGATCTTCTTGCAGCATTGGATCAAGCTGCCAAAAGAGGTGTGGAAATCAAACTGTTGATTGATGGTATTTACCAGCAGCTTTTCTTGAATGGAAGTAAAGACTTTCAGGCGTTGGCAGCGAGGGAGAATGTAGTTGTTGGTGTTTACAATCCGGTGACTCCAGCAGGCTTATTTAAGCTGAATTACCGTATGCACGATAAATATGTGATCGTGGATGACGAAATGTATCTACTGGGTGGACGCAACAGCAATGATATTTTCCTTGGAGATTATACCACGGATATCAATGTGGATCGGGATATTCTGGTATGCGATACAACAAACGGCAAGGGTGAATCCTTGCAGGACCTGGAAGCATATTTTCAGCAGATTTGGAATGAAGGTTGCGTGAAAATAAAGGGGGGAAGAAAAAAGAATAGTTCGGAAATTTCTGTGTTAGAAGAAGCAGCAGACGACAGTGAGGGTTCAGAAAGTAATTTGAAAAACTCTGATATTGTGAATGGAAAATCGAATGCTGAAAATGAGATAACAGACGAGACAGAGGAAAAGCTTTCAAAGTACGAAAAACAGTACCAGTCTTTAGAAATGCGTTACGCTTCCCTGAAAGAAAAATACACCGATATTGAAGATTACAGCTCCTGGCAGGAGGATACCATTCCGGCGAATAAAATTACGCTTGTCAACAACGGAACCCATGCAGGTCCCAAAACGCCCCTGGTACTTCAGACAATCCGCTATCTGGCGCAGAACGCAGAAAATGTAACGATCCAGACCCCATATGTGATCTGCAACGGATACATGTACGACACTTTAAATGAGATCGCGTCCCATGCCCAGTTAAAGATCATTCTTAACGCAGTAGAAAAAGGCTCCAACCCCTGGGGATGCACCGACTACCTGAATCAGAAAAAGAAAATTCTGAATACCGGTGCCGATGTCTATGAGCTGATGAACGAGGTTCCAGTTCACACAAAAGCTGTTCTGCTTGATGACCGACTTTCTGTCGTCGGATCCTATAACCTGGACATGAGAAGTACTTATCTGGATACGGAATTAATGCTTGTTATCGACAGCAAAGAACTGAATCAGCAGATTCAGTCCACGGAAGGTACTTACATAGAAAAAAGTAAAGAAGTTCTGTCAAACGGACAGGAGACCGAAGGAGCACAGTACGAAACGAAAGAGCTGAACTGGCAGAAGAAGCTGTTCTATGGAGTATTAAGAATTATAATAAGACCATTGCGCCAGGTACTGTAATTTATAGCGTGTTGATTCTTTTGAGACGGCTTTTGCCGTCTCTCTTTTTCTATTTGCCCACAGAAAAATGACAGCTATGTAAAGAAATGGAAAGAAACCTGAAAAAATCAGGTGAAAAATCAGGTAAATAGCAAAATAGGAATTGATTTTTTGTATAAAAGCAGTTAGAATGACCTGTGGGAATAAAATATATTCCCACAAAATCTAAGAACAAAGGCAGGTGAACAGAATGGATAGTTGCGATTCTCATGGGCGAAGTAGTTGCATAGGATGGAAAAACGAAATGACAGATGAGCATCGCGCACATTCTGTTCTTCTTTTCATGTAAAAGGCGCATTGCGCTTAAGAACACTGTTTCATTTCTTTTTTCTATCCTATGAGTTCTTCAGAAGAATCCAATATTCCCTAGAACCTGTTTGAAAAAGCATTTCCGCAATCTGCGCTCCATTTTGCAGTATATTTTACCCGAATTCGGTTGCCGTAGCCCACTATGGTGCCCTCATTCTGGTGAAATCTTTCACAAATTGTGACGTACATCTTGCAGAAAACCTTTTTCAAACACGCTCAAAGAACAGAAAAGCTATACGCTTATATTCTGTTTAAATACGGATTTTACTGTCCGTAAAAATGGACTTTGTATAAGTCCGTCAAAAATACATAAGATAAACACCTAGAAATGGTGAACTGTCTTATTGTCAGATTGGAGAAAGTAGGATGGAGAAAAGAGTGCAGGACTACACCCAGGATATTCTGGCTGTAGTAAGAAGTAATACCTCTCCGGCAGCTATGAGCGATAAGCTGGGAGATTTTCATGCCAATGACATTGCAGATGCAATGCCGAGGCTGACTGTTCAGGAACGCTGCAAACTGTACCGTATTCTGGAACTGGATATGCTGTCCGATATTTTTGAGTATACGGACTCAGATAATGCAGCAGAATATGTGAAAGAAATGGATGTAAAAAAAGGTGCAGCCATTCTTTCACGCATGGAGACTGATGCCCTTGTAGAGGTTCTTCATAAGATTGATAAAGCCAAAAAGAAATTGCTGTTCGAATTAATGGATGATGATGTCCGCCACGATATTGAGATGATCGCTTCCTTTGATGAGGATGAAATCGGTAGCCGTATGACGACTAACTGCATTATCATTCGTGAGAACCTGACTGTGAAGCAGGCTATGAACAGCCTTGTAGAGCAGGCTGCTAAGAACGATAATATTTCCACAATCTTTGTGGTAACCGAGTCACAGAAATTTTACGGAGCCATTGATCTGAAAGACCTGATCATTGCAAGACAGGATAAATCCCTGGAAGATCTGGTGGCAACCTCTTACCCATATGTATATGCCGAAGAGGATATTGACGACTGTATCGAAGAACTGAAAGCGTATTCCGAGGATTCCATCCCCGTGCTGGATAATGACAACCGCCTTTTAGGTGTTATCACATCTTCCAATATCATCGACCTGGTTGATGATGAAATGGGAGAGGATTACGCCATGCTGGCAGGTCTTACCGCAGAGGAAGATCTGAAGGAACCGCTGAAAGAGAGTATGAAGAAACGTATGCCATGGCTGATCGTTCTTCTTGGTCTTGGAATGGTTGTATCCTCTGTAGTTGGTGTCTTTGAGAACGTAGTTACCCAGCTTCCCATCATCATGGCCTTCCAGTCCCTTATATTGGATATGGCCGGAAACGTCGGTACGCAGTCCCTGGCTGTTACCATCCGTGTCCTGATGGATGAGTCCCTCACCGGCCAGCAGAAGCTGGAACTTGTATTTAAAGAAATGCGGATTGGTCTTTGCAATGGTGCGTTGCTTGGTATATTGTCCTTTGTACTCATTGGACTTTACATTTACTTATTTAAAGGAAAGACTTTGGTATTTGCATACGCCGTATCCGGCTGCATCGGAGTCGCCCTGCTCCTTGCAATGCTGATCTCCAGTGCCGTAGGTACCTGTATCCCTCTGTTTTTCAAAAAAGTAGGCGTAGACCCAGCCGTAGCCTCTGGTCCATTGATCACCACCGTCAACGACCTTGTTGCTGTTGTGACATATTATGGACTTGGCTGGGTATTCCTCATTGGAATCCTTCACCTGGCAGGTTAATAAGATTGTATATTGAAAGCTCTTTAGGAAGTCAATAAAAATTCCTAAGGGGCTTTTTTATGGTTAAAAAGTTCTTCAGGAGGGACGCATTTGGACAATGTGTATTACTCACT
>ERZ791899.1409-NODE-1409-length-19887-cov-11.364915_pt1 | contig 19887 bp, 18 predicted proteins | sample MGYA00510151_ERZ791899 | MGnify/ENA primary metagenome ERZ791899 (study PRJEB30046, sample SAMN00792118) | human gut metagenome | study: EMG produced TPA metagenomics assembly of the A metagenome-wide association study of gut microbiota in type 2...
AATTGTTTTTTATATTTATAAAAATAATAATATATATGTTTAGAAATTATTATTTTAACTTAATAATACCACATTTTTATTGAATTTTATAGTAAAAAAATAGCAGAAAGGAAAAAGAGAAAAAAGAGAAAAAAAAGAAAAAAGATAAATAAGAGTATAAACTTTACTTTTTACAGTATTAAAATATAATATATAATAAGAAAATAAACTTTTATTAACTAAAATAAAACATAAAAACGGAGGGGATATGATGGTATTAAAAAATATGATTAAATCAGGAACAATAGTTATGACATTGTTTACTAGTATTTTTACATTTTCTCATGCAGCTACACCAGAGAATCTTTATGGAAGATGGGCAGATGGAAAAAATGGAGTAGTAGCAGCAGCTAGTCCAGAAGCTTCAAAAATTGGAGTAGAGATAATGAAAAAAGGTGGTAATGCTGTGGATGCAGCTGTAGCTACAGCTTTTGCTATCAGTGTATTTGAACCTAATGCTTCAGGAATTGGAGGAGGAGGGTTTATGCTTATCAGAATGGCTAAAACTGGTAAGACAGTAGTAATAGATTATAGAGAAAAAGCACCTTCTAAAGCTACTCCAGATATGTTTGTATTAGATGAAAATGGAAAAGTAGTAAATAATGAGATTGTTGAAGGAGGAAAAGCTTCAGGTGTTCCAGGAACTGTAGCAGGACTTCTTACAGCACTTGAAAAATATGGAACAATGAAAAGAGCAGATGTTATGGCTCCAGCTATAAAATATGCTGAAGAAGGAATAACAGTATCTAAAAACTTAGAAACAATAATTCAAGATAACTATGAAAAATTAGCAAAATTTGAGGCAGCAGGAGAAGTTTATTTAAAAGATGGACTTCCTTATGAAGCTGGAGATAAACTTGTTAATAAAGATTTAGCTAAAACTCTTAAAAAAATAGCTAAAGAAGGAAAAAAAGGATTCTATGAAGGAGAAATAGCTAATAAAATTGCAGCAGAAGTTCAAAAACAAGGTGGACTTATGACTGCTGAAGATATTAAAAATTATTCTATAGAAGAGAGAGAACCAGTGGAAGGAACATATAGAGGATATACTATTATCTCTTGTCCACCAGCAAGTTCAGGTGGAACTCACATAGTACAACTTTTAAATATGATGGAAAACTATGATCTTAAATCATTAGGAGATAATACTCCTGAAAGTTGGCATGTATGGGCAGAAAGCATGAAACAAGTATTTGCTGATAGAGCTGAATATATGGGAGATACAGCTTATGTAAAAGTTCCATTAAAAGGACTTACTTCAAAAGAGTATGCTAAAGATCTAGTTAAGAAAATAGATCTTGAAAAGGCAGGAAAAGATATTAAAGTTGGGGATCCTAGCAAATATGAAAGTGGAAGTACGACTCACTTCTCTGTAATGGATAAAGAAGGAAATATGGTTGCAGTTACTCAAACAATTAACTATTTCTTTGGATCAGGTGTTTTAGTTCCAGGAACAGGAATTATGATGAACAATGAAATGGATGACTTTGTACCTCAAAAAAATATGAAAAACTCTATTGAAGGTGGAAAGAGACCACTTAGCAGTATGTCACCAACATTAGTACTAGATCCAGATAATAGACCATTTATGACAGTTGGATCACCAGGTGCTACAAGAATTATACCAGCAGTTGCTCTTACAATAAGTAATGTAATAGACCATGGAATGTCTATGCAAGAAGCTATCAGTGCTCCTAGAATAGCTCAATTCCAATCAGGAAGTTTAAATCTTGAAGGAAGAGTATCTCATGAATCTTATAACAAATTAAAAGAAATGGGACATGAAATAAATATGAGAGGAAGTTATGATAACTACTTTGGAGGAGTTCAAGGTATATTAATGGATTATGATACAAAGACTCTTCATGGTGGAGCAGACCCAAGAAGAGATGGACAGGCAGCATCATTCTAATTATGTGATTAACATCTGCTTCTAGTTATTAGAGGCAGATGATCAAATAAAGCAAATTGGGAGGAAAGTATGAAAAGCATGAAAAAAAGATTATTTTTTGCCAGTGTAATAGCTACATTAGCACTATCATTGACAGCTTGTAGTACTGTTCAAGCAAATAAAGTTTCAAATGGAGTTTCAGCTTCTCAACAAATTGAAGATTGGAAACCTTATGATGAAAAAGGTGAAATGATAAGAGGAGATCGTGGAGGAATTGGAAAAGTAGGGGTTGTTTCTACTGGAAAATTTGAAGCTAGTAAAATAGGTAGAGAAATTTTAAGAAAAGGTGGAAATGCTATAGATGCAGCAGTTGCATCAGGATTTGCTTTAAGTGTTTGTGAACCTAACTCTTCAGGACTTGGAGGAGGAGGATTCATGATGATTAGAATAGCTAAAACAGGAGAAACAATCTTTATTGACTTTAGAGAAAGAGCTCCTAAAAATGCAACTCCAGAAATGTGGAAAACTGATAAAGATGGAAAAGTTATAGGAAATAAAAAAGTTGAAGGTGGAAAAGCAGCAGGTATACCTGGGGAGGTAGCGGGATTACTTTATGCACTTGAAAAATATGGAACAATGTCAAGAGAAGAGGTAATGAGACCAGCTGTAAATCTTGCAAAAAATGGATTTATAGTTACACCTACTTTATCAGCTGATATGAAAAATCAATTTGATATGATGGAAAAATATCCTGAAACAGGAAAAGTATTCTTAACTGAAGATGGATTTCCATATGAAGTTGGAGATAAATTTGTCAATGAAGATATGGCAAAAACTCTTGAAATTATAATTGAAAAGGGAAGAGATGGTTTCTATAAAGGAGAGGTAGCAGAAGCTATAGTAAATTCATTAAATAAATATGATGGATTATTTACTTTAGAAGATTTAGCAAACTATCAACCAATTATAAGAAAACCTGTATCTGGAACATATAGAGGATATGAAATAATTTCATCACCTTCACCAAGTTCAGGAGGGGCAATAGTTATAGAGATACTTAATATTCTTGAAAATTTCAATGTTGGGGAATTAGATGTTAACTCACCAGAATATTTACATTTATTCTCAGAAGCTTATAAATTAGCTTATGCTGATAGAGCTAAATATATGGGAGATAGTGATTACATTCCTGTTCCAATGAAAGGATTTACATCTAAAGCTTATGCTAAAGAAATTGCTAAATATATAGATATGAATAAAGCAAAACCTAGTATTGCACATGATCCTTGGCAATATGAATCAGAAGATACTACTCACTATTCAATAGCAGATAGTGAAGGAAATATGGTTGCAATTACAAAAACTGTAAATGGACTATTTGGAAATAGTGTAGTAGCAGATGGATATGGATTTGTTTTAAATAATGAGATGGATGACTTTGTAACAGGAGCAGGACATCCAAACTCAGTAGCACCAGGAAAAACTCCATTAAGCTCAATGTCACCAACTATTGTATTAAAAGATGGTAAACCATTTATGGTATTAGGATCACCAGGGGCAACAAAAATTATAAGTACTGTATCTCAAGTAATAAGTAGAGTTATAGATCATAATATGGGAATGCAAGAAGCTATTGATGCTCCTAGATTATATGATAACACTTCTGATACTATCAATGTTGAAACAAGAGTTTCAGATGAAACAGTTAAAAAATTACAAGAAATGGGACATAAAGTAAATGTTACATCTGATTGGGATAGAGGAATGGGATCAGTTCAAGGTGTAATGTATAAAGAAGATGGTACATTAGAAGGTGGAGCAGATCCAAGAAGAGATGGAAAAGCTTTAGGATTCTAAAAATAATAAATTTAATTTAAAATACAGGAGGAAGTTACAATGAAAAAATTATTAGCAATAACAACATTTTTATTAACAGCAGCAGCTGCAATGGCAGCAGATTTTGAAAAACCAATTACACTTACATCAATAGGGCAAAGTGCAGATGTTCAAATGGTAAAAGCTCTATTGAAAAAAGCTAAAATAGATGCAAATTTTGATAAATCAGTTACTAAAGAGGGATTAAAAGATGAAAAAACACTTATTTTAGCAATAGGAGGAAGTTCTAAAGGACTTGGAGCAGCAGGAATAAAAGTTGAAGATGAATTAGAGAGAACAGAAGCTCTTATAAAAGGTGCTAAAGAAAAAGGTATAAAAATTATAGGAATGCATATTGGTGGAGCAGCAAGAAGAGGAGAATTATCAGATAAATTTGTAAATGCAGCAGCTCCATATGCTGATTATCTAATTGTAGTTGAAGAGGGAAATAAAGATGGTGCTTTCACTAAGATAGCAGAGGAAAAAAATATTCCTATGGATACTATTCCAAAAATTACTAATGCAGTTGAACCTTTAACAAAAGCATTTGAATAATTTTATTAGTGGGGCTGTTATTAACAGCCCTATTATTTAAAGGAGGGGAAGAAAATTATGTCACTTGAACTTATATTATTTATAGCTATGGTAGCTGTCTTTGCAATAGCTTGTTTTGCATTGAAGTTACCAGTAAGTATAGCTATGGTTTTATCATCAATAACAGCAACTATAATAGCAGGAAAAGGAATTCCTATTAGACATTTAGTAGAGGGAACTTTTGGATATATAGATACAATACTTGTAATAGCAACAGCTATGGTATTTATGAAGGTTATACAAGAGATAGGAACACTTAATGCATTGAGTGCTTCTATTCTAAAAAAATTCCATAAAACTCCTTGGCTTCTTTTAATACTATTGATGTTTATTTCAATGTTCCCAGGAATGATAACAGGATCATCAACAGCTTCTGTACTTACAGCTGGAAGTATAGTTGCACCAATATTTATATTAATTGGAATACCAATGGTAGAAACAGCTACTATTATAGCTCTTGGAGGACTTTTTGGTATGATAGCTCCTCCAGTAAACGTACCTGCGATGATAATTGGTGGAGGAATTGACATGCCTTATGTAGGATTTACAATTCCATTACTTTTATTGACAGTACCAGTTGCTATTTTTTCAGTTCTATACTTAGGATTAAAACATGTAAAAAATATTGATTATGATGAGATCAAAAAAGAGATTGACTTTACAGCAATAGATCAATATGGAATGAAACTTTATATTCCTGTAATTGTTGCAATTTTCTTAATGACAATGGACAAGGTAGCTCCTAGTATATTTGGATTAGGAATGCCCCTTATATTTATAATTAGTGCAGTTATTGGAATGTTCTGTGGAAAGAAAATAAACTTCTTTAAAGTATCTAAAGAAGCAGTTAATCAAACTCTTCCAGTAATGGGAATATTAATGGGAGTTGGAATGTTTATTCAAGTTATGACTCTTACAGGAGTTAGAGGATATATCGTTGTAAATAGTTTAAGTTTACCTCAATCGTTAATATATATAGCTATGGCAATAACAATTCCATTATTTGGTGCAGTATCATCATTTGGTGCAGCTTCAGTTCTTGGAGTTCCATTCCTTATGGTATTCTTGTCACAAAACCAAATCATTACAGGTTCAGCTATATCTTTTATAGCTTCACTTGGAGATTTAATGCCACCGACAGCTTTAGCTGGAATATTTGCTGCTCAAGTTGTAGGAATGAAGGACTATACACCAGTATTGAAGAAATCACTTGTCCCTGCTATTGTAATTATTGTATATTCTATAATTATGATTATGTTCTCTAATCAATTAGGATCTATTATATATTAGAATGAGGTGATAAAAGATGATGATGATGTATATATATTTAGCTTTAGTATTATATGTGTTAATAATGGTTGTTTTAAATCTTTTAGAAGAAAAAGATTTAATGAAACAATTGAATGCAGCGTTGGTAATTATTCCTTTGTTATTGAGAATATTAATGATAAAATAAGGGGGAAAGAAAATGAAAGGAAATAAAAAAACAGGAATTGCAATGATTTTTCTTTCTCTAGCTATATCATTTGTAGCAGGAAAGGAATTTTTAAAAATGAGAGAACCTGAACCTATTGTAAAAGGTGAGGGAGTAACTTCAATTCAAAGGTTAAGTGATTATCTTCCAGATTTAAAAGGAACTAGGGGAGATAGTGAAGTTTATGTATTTCAAGGAAAGGAACCTGGAGGAAGTGTTTTAGTTTTAGGAGGAACTCATGGAAATGAACCTTCTGGATATATGTCTGCTATTCTTATGGTGGAAAATCTAAAGGTTGATAAAGGAACTGTATATGTACTTCCAAGAACTAATGGAAGTGGATTGACTCATAATGACCCACAAGAAGGATCACCACAAAGATTTACGATAAAGACTCCTTTTGGAGAAAGATGGTTTAGATATGGATCGAGAGCTACTAACCCACTAGATCAATGGCCAGATCCAGATGTATATATCCATGCTGCTTCAGGACAACAACTTTCTGGAAATGAAACAAGAAATATAAATAGAGCATATCCAGGAAGACCAGATGGAACTTATACAGAAAAAATGGCTTATGCTATTACTGAAATGATAAGAAAAAATGATATTAATATGACAATTGACCTTCATGAAGCTTCACCGGAATATCCAGTAATTAATGCTATTGTATCACATGAGAGAGCTATGCCTATTGCTTCTCAAGTAGTTATGAATATGGAATTTGAAGATATTCAAATAGGATTAGAGCCATCACCAGTATCATTAAGAGGACTTACTCATAGAGAGCTTGGAGATTATACAAATACTTATGCAGTACTTATGGAATCTGCTAATGCTGCTCAAGGAAGACTTCGTGGAAGAACAGATGAGGCTTTAGTATTGACAGGAAAAGACCCAAGATATGTTGAAGCTCAAAAACTAGGAAGATTATTTGTCCCATATGATGAAAATGGACATCCATTAGAAGAGAGAGTTGGAAGACATTTAACTGGAATTTCTCAACTTGTTCTAGTAATGGGGGAAAACGAACCTGAAAAAGAGATTGTTATGGAAGGAATTCCTAGCTATGCTGACTTATTAGAAAATGGAATTGGATTCTATTTAAAAGAAGTTAAATAATAAAAATTTTTCTTATGGAGAAAATTATGAAAAAAGCTTTGTTCTTATTGATGTGTATTTCTATAAATTGCTTTGCTTCTAAAAAAATTGAACTTTCAGAGATTGAATATTATTTGTTAGGAGAGGGAAAACCTACTATAATGGTTGTAGGAGGGATACATGGAGATGAAATCTCTGGTATTGAACTAACAGATGAGTTAAATGATATAAGATTATCAAATGGAAGTTTAGTTTTACTCCCTAGAGCTAATAGAGAAGCTGTAAAAAATGGCAATAGAACAGAATATTACATGGAAGATTTGAACAGAGCTTTTTTTTATCCAAAAGATGAAAAAACTTCTAAAATCACTTATGAAATAATAAGTGTGATAGAAAGATATAAACCAAATATAATTTTAGACTTTCATGAATCCTATTATAATCATGATGAGAGTAAAGATCCAAGATTTTATATTGGAAATACGATAATATTTCAAGAAGAGAGTAGCGAAAAATATAGTGAGCTTATTTTTGAATTGATAGATATTGGGTTTGTCCCATTGACAGATGCACCAAAAGGAAGCTTAAATAGAGAGATATCTAAAAGATTAAATATTCCTGTAATAACAATAGAAGTTTCTAGAGAAGATGATATAATAAAAAGAAAGGAAAAGTGTAAATCTGTTTTTAACAAAACATTGAAATATTTTGAAATGGAGTAAGCCTATGGAAATAATAATTATTATACTATGTCTATTTTGTATATTTTATCTATTTTTTGAAAAGAGAAGATCAGAGTGTCAAAGAGAAACATTTAAATACTTAATTCATGTAAATGGAATTAGAGGTAAATCAACTGTTTCCCGTTTAATAGATGCAGGTGTAAGAGCTGGAGGGTATAAAGTTTTTACTAAAATAACAGGGACTTCTCCTAGAATAATAGACACTTTTAATGTTGAAAGAGAGATAAATAGAAAGGGAAAGGCAAATATCAAAGAACAGATAAAAACTATAAATTGGGCGTATAGAGAGGGAGCAGAGGTATTGATAACAGAGTGTATGGCTGTAAAACCTGAGTATCAATATATATGTGAAAATAAAATACTTCATGCAGATATTAATATTATTACCAATGTTAGAGAGGATCATTTAGATGAGATGGGAAAGAGTTTAGATGAGATAGCTAGTTCTTTAGCTAATACTATTCCAACTAATGGTGCAATCTTTACAAGTGATGAAAAGTATTTTGATTTTTTTAAGAGAGAAGCTATTAAAAAAAATTCAAAAGTTTTTATTAATAGAGAGGAAAAAGAGGAGTATTGGGAGATAGATTTTCCAAGTAATGTTGCTTTAGCTTTAGAGGTGTGTAAATATATAGGAATAGATGAAAAAAAAGCTTTAGAAGGCATGAAAAACTACCATAGAGATCCAGGAGTATTAAAAGTTTTACTTTATAAAAATAGAGAAAATAAGATTTATTTTATCAATGCAATGGCAGCCAATGATCCTAATTCTACAGAGATAATAATAGATAGACTTTCAAAAAAGGATTATTGGAATAATAAAAGATATCTCTTAGTAAATAATCGTGGAGATAGAGTGAGTAGATGGGAACAATATATAAGTTTTGTAAAAAAGATTGATAAAAAATTTGATAAAATACTAATTTCTGGAGAGAATAGGGAACTTTTCCAAAAGTATTTACTTAAAGAGAAAATAGCTAAAGAAAAAATAGAAATAGTTGGAAATGCAAGTGATTTTGATAGTATTGAAAAAGATATATTGATTTTAGCTGTAGGAAACATCTGTGGAAATGGGAAAAAAATAGTAGATTATTTTGAAGAGATGGGAGAGGTTGTAGATGGTTAATGAAGTGATAATACTAGGGATAATTTTAAGCATAATCTTTTATGAAATAACTGAAATTTCTCCAGGAGGATTGATTGTACCAGCTTATATAGCATTTTATTTAGATAATCCTCAAAGGGTAGTCATAACTATTTTAGCAGGTATTTTGACATTTTTAATTGTTAAATTTATTTCAAACCATGCTATAGTCTATGGAAGAAGAAAATTTGCTCTATATATAATGATAAGTTTTATTATAAGGGTAGTTTTAAAATATTTTAATATTTATATTGTAAATGAATATGAGCTTTTTATCCTAGGAGGAAGTATTATAGGTGTTATAATTCCAGGAATTATTGCCCAAGAGATAGATAGACATGGAATGATAAGAACTATCTCTTCTCTTTTGATTCTTTCTATTTTTATAAAATCTATCATAGAACTTTTTTATAGCACAGGTGGTTTATCATGAATAAGAAGAAAGATACTATTATTCTATTAATTTTAGCTGTTTTATTTATTTTTATTCAATACAATTTAAAACCTAAAGGGATAAAAATAAAAACAGAGTATTATAATGAGATGGTAAGTGCTGCTAAAAAGATGAAATATATGTCAGAGGAGATAAAAGCCGAACGTCTTCGTAGAAATATCCCTATTGACAAAGAGTTAGATAAAAATGAAACAGGATTGATAGGCTTAGAATGGAGTAGTTTAACAACTACTTTAGGAAGTTTAGAAAGTAAGAGAACAAGTTGTGATCCAGATTTTGCAGCTCTTTTAGTAAAATTATTTAAAGAAAATGGTTTGAAAAAAGGAGATGTAATAGCAGCTAATTTATCAAGTTCATTTCCAGCTTTAAATTTAGCTTTTATTAGTGCAGTTGATACATTAGAATTAAAAACAGTGATTATAACCTCTATTGGAGCTTCTACTTACGGAGGAAATATTGAAGAGTTTAATTATTTAGATATGGAAAATTATCTCTATTCAAAAAATATTATAGTGAATAAAACTCAAGCTTGGTCATTAGGTGGAGTTGGAGATATTGGTAGAGAATTTGATGATGATATAATTGAAAACTTAAAATATAGGAATAATTTATATGGTTTAGATTTTATTTATGAAGAGGAGTTGAAAAAAAATTTAGATAAAAGATATAATTATTACAAAGAAAAAGGAGAAAATAAGATAAAAGCATTTATTAATATTGGTGGAAATCTCCTATCTCTTGGTGGAAGTGTGGATATTATAACAAATGAAAAGATCTTGTTAGATAAAAATACTAATATGAAAAATGGATTAGTAGGATTGTTTTTAAAGAAAGATATACCAGTATACTATCTTTTAAATTTAAAAAGTATAACTTCTTATTATAAAATGCAATTTGATCCAGATAAATTTGAAAATATAGGAGAGTCAAATATATATTTTAAAAGTAATTATGAAATATGGAATTGGGTAATTGTTATATTATTTTTAATTTTTATTGCATATAAGGGATTTAGTTCTCATATAAAAAAATAATTTTATAAAAAAGAGACTAAACTAAATTATTTAGAATAGTCTCTTTTAAATTATTTACTTATTAAAATTACTGAAGATTTAGGAGCTGCTTTATAAAAAGTGTCTGAAATTATCTTTCCATCTTCTAAGAAATTTTCACTGTCATCTTTAGAGGTATCAACTAAAAGTTGCCATTTTTTACCATTTAATTTAGGTAATTCAAAATTTAATTCCCCATGATAAGAGTTTAAAATAATATAGAATGTAGTATCACTATTTGAATCATATAAAGAAAAAGCTATACTTAAAGAGTAGTAAGAGAAGTCAGGGCAATTAAGTTTTACCCCATGAATTCCTACCCCTTTGTTTTTATTATCTTCTAATTCAAGATAATCTCTGTTTCTAAATATATTATATTTTTTTCTAAGCTTTATCATATTTTTAGTAAACTCTGTAATATCACTAAAATTATTTCCTCTTTCCCAATCTACCCAAGTAGAACGATTATTTTGACAATAAGCATTGTTATTTCCAAGTTGTGTTCTACCCATTTCATCTCCCATTAAAATCATAGGAACACCTTGAGAGATAAATAAAATTAGTAACATATTTTTTAATTGTTGCTTTCTAATAGCAATAATAGTTTTATCTTCAGTTTCACCTTCAGCACCATTATTATATGAGTTATTATGGTTTTCACCATCTTGGTTATTTTCACCATTATTTAAATTGTGTTTATTGTTATAGCTAACAAGATCCCACATAGTAAAACCATCATGGCAAGTTATAAAGTTTATATTGCTATAAGGGGTTCTATCATTTCTTTTAAATATGTCTGGACTTCCAAAAATTCTTTTTAAAAGTTCAGTAACTTGTCCAAATTCTCCTTTAATAAACTTTCTAACAACATCTCTATATTTACCATTCCACTCACTCCAACCAGCTGGCATATCTCCAACATAGTATCCACCTAAGTCCCAACTTTCAGAAATCAATTTACAATGAGATAAAATAGGATCTTGTACCAATTCATTTAATAGAGAATTTTCTCCAAGCCAATGTCCCTCTTCGTTTCTACCTAAAATAGAAGCTAAGTCAAATCTAAAACCATCAACTCCCATTTCTAAATACCAGTATCTAAGAGATGAAACTATCATATCTTTAACAACTTTATTATTTGTATTTACAGTATTTCCACAACCAGAATAATTCATAAACTGTACATTGCTATTTTCTAACATATAGAAAGTATTTAAATTCATAGCTTTAAAATTATAGAATTTACCACCTTTTCCCCCTTCAGCAGTATGGTTGTAAACTACATCTAAAATTACTTCTATTCCATTTTTATGAAGTTCTTTTACTAACTCTTTAAATTCTACAATTTCACTATGTGAATCAAGTTTTTGATTTTTAGAGAACTTTTTAGTTAAAGCAAAAAAACCAATAGGATTATATCCCCAAATATTTTTTAATTTAGCTCCATTGTTTATTCCTATATTTCCAGTAAAATCATCCCATTCATACACAGGTAAAAATTCAACAGCTGTAACTCCTAAATCTTTTAAATAAGGAATCTTTTCTAAAAAACCAGAGTATGTCCCTGGAAATTCAACCATTGAATTAAAATTTTGAGTAAATAGTTTAATGTGAGCTTCATAAATAATTGTATCTTGCATGGGGATTTCTAAGTGTTTCTCTTTTTCATGTGAAAGTTTAATTGCTATACTTTTTCTATTTGAATAGTTTTTGTTATTAGTATAAGAAAGTGCGTAAGGATCTAAAATTTCAGGATAATCATCAATTTTCCAAGTATATAAAGTACCTTCAGATCCATTTTGTAAAAAGATATGCCAAATATCTCCTGTTTTGTTAATAGATGGGTCTAAAACTATTTTTTCTTTGGGAAGTAAATCTGAACCAGATTTATAAATATTTAAAACCACCTTTTTTTTGTTTTTAGCAAAAATTGCAAAATTAATTCCATTACTCTCAACTGTAGCCCCTAATTTAGGAACACCTGCTTCCCAATTATACATATAATCTCCTTCTCCAATTTATTTATCTTAAAAATATTATATAATTTCTGCAAAAAAAAGTCAATTTTATAAACAAAAATGACTTTAAAAACAAATTTTTAGGTTATAATATAGAAAAAAGAGTGAGGGGAAATTAATTTATGAAAAGAAAAATTTTTGTTATTTTAATATCTATTTTTTTATCAACATTAAGTTTAGGGATAGAAGATTATCAAAAAATTATTTTGAAGGAAGTTAATATAGAAAGGGAAAAAAATCATTTAAAACCTTTAAAAATAGATAATCGTTTGAATAAAATTGCAGTGATTAAGGCAAAAGATATGGCTAAAGATAAGAAAATGTCACATACAAGTAAAAAATTTGGAGCTACCTTTAATTTAATAAAAAAAGAAAATATACATTTTACTAAGGCAGCTGAAAATATAGCTTCTGGACATAAAACTCCTGAATTTGTAGTGGAGAGATGGTTGAAATCTAAAGGACATCGTAAAAATATTCTAGGGAAGGATTATAGATTTATAGGGATAGGAAAAGCTAGTGATAATGAAGGAAAATTATATTGGGTTCAAATTTTTACCAATTAGAAGTTAAAATTAAAACCCCTCTATCTTGAAAATAAGAATGAGGGGTTAATTAAAAAGTTATAATTCATTATTGGCGGAAGCGTGTAGGAATCGAACCTACCAACGATTTTCACCGCCAGACAGTTTTGAAGACTGTTGAAAACACCAGTTTCCATCCGCTTCCATTAAGATAATTTTTCTATCTCTTTTTTTAAACCTGATTTTTTTATCAGATAAAGTTCCATTTCATTATTATATAGTATTTCTTTTATTTTTTCAATATCTTTTAAATCTACCCTTATAGAAAGTCCACAACTTGCCTTTATTTGTGATGGTAGTGGAATTATTCTACAATCAACACCAGCTTCTTTTAATAGTTTTTCATTTTTTATAACAAGATGAGTTGATTCAGCAGCTAAAAGTAAAAATTCCTCTTTTTTTATCATGGCTTTATTACCCTTTTAGCATTAAGTTGTCTCTCAACTATTGTATACATATTTGTGATATTTCCTACTTTTATCTCTTCAGTTACACCATAGAAATTAGCACAAGTACCACAAGAAAGAATTTCAACTCCATGAGCTTCAAGATTTTTTAAATCATTGAAGTTTTCAGAAGATTCAACAGCTAATTTTACTCCTTCATTATAGAAAATAATAGTTTTAGGTAGATTTTCCATTTCAGAAAGAGTATAGATAAATCCTTTCATTAGGATTTTTCCAAGTTCAGGATCTCCTTTTCCCATGAAAAGAGAGTCTATAACTACAACTGTATTTTCCTTTTCATCAAACTCTTGTAAGTCCTCTTTTATCTTATTAATTACTATTTTGAATATATCTCCTGTTTCAGCAACAGTATAATCATATCCCATCTCTCTTGACATTTTTTGTAAGTTTTCTAATGAAATTTTATTATCAACAGAAACCTCTACTTGCCCCTCTTCAATCTCTTTAAGAGCATTTTTAGTCATTATAATAGGGATAGGGCAAGTTTGTCCAATAGCATTTACTTTAATCATTAAAACCATCTCCTTTTGAAAGTAATATTCTATAGTTATCAATTCTTTTTGTGATTTTTTCTTCATCAAATTTCTCTAATAGTAAAAGAGAAACTTTTCTATTGCTATTTAAAAGTTTTGAAAAATCTCCTAAAGTTATTTTTGGATTTTTTTGTAGATATGATATTAAAATCTTTTTAGCTTCTAAGAAGAATCCTTTTAATATATATGTTTCTTCACCAAGATGGATAATAAAATTATTATCTGCCATAAATTGATGAATAGTTTTAAAATTATCTAAATTATTAAAATTTTCAGCAACTTTATTAATGTTTTGTGGTTTAAAACCAAAGCTTTTATAGATAGAGAAAATTTGATCTTTTAATTTTTTCTCCTCTTTATTTAACTTAGGTTGAAACTCTAAAAGGGATATAAAATTTTTCTCTGTTTTTATAAGATTTTCTTCAATTAATAATTTAATAAAACTTTGATAGATATTATTTGGAATCTCTTTAAAATATCTGCTTTTTATTTCAGCAGTATTTATACCTAAAGCTAATCTATTTTTTTCATGGTATATTTTTAAATCCTCTAAAACTTTATTTCTTAAAGCAGTTAAATTATCAATATGAATATAATATTTTTCCTCTATGCTTATTATATTTTCTATATTTAAAGGGGAAATTATTTTTTCTCCTAAAAGTAGAGAAATTTTTTCAATGTTTAAAAATAGATCATCACTATTTTTTACTATACTCTCTATCTGTACATCTCTTTTATTTGAGCTTAAACTTTTTAAATTTTCTGAGTAGTTATGATCTTTTCTCTTAACTTTTTTTCCTAGAGGATTTAATATCTCTATTCCCCCAATAGTGATAACTGGGGAAAAATTTCTTATTAGACCTCTATCTCCTTTATTACAAACTAAAGATTTTTCAAGCTCAATTTGAATAAAGGTAGTTTCATTTGGGAAGGCAATATCACTACCAAAAATTTTTATTTTTCCAATAACCTCTGTTGTTCCAATATTTAGATGTATCCTTTGGTTATTTTTAACTGGATTGCTATTAGGAAGAAGAAAAAAACTACAATCTATTCTATCAGAGATAAAAAGAGAGTCTTTCTCAGCAAGAATATTACCTCTATGTATCTCTTTTGCATCTACTCCATTTATATTTAAAGCACAACGATTTCCAGCTTCGAGAGTTGAAACTTTATTATTATGATTTTCAATTCCTTTTACAACTACCTCTTTCATTTGAGGGTAGAGCATCAATCTATCACCAATAGTTACAGCAGAGTTTTTTGATGTTCCAGTAACAACTGTTCCAAACCCTTTAACAGAGAAAACTCTATCTATATCCAATCTAAATTTTTTGTTTTTATCTAAATTTATCTTAATATTTTTAATCTCTTGGGACAAGATATTTTTTAGATTTTCAAAGGAGCTAGGATCTTTAAAACTAACTTCAATAATTTGTGAATTTTCTAAAAAACTACCTTTGAGAAATTCTACTACCTCTTTTTTTAAATTGATTAATCTCTCTTGATCTATTAAATCTCTTTTAGTAAGAACTACAATTCCATTTTTTACCCCAAGAATGGAAGCGATATTTAGATGCTCAATAGTTTGTGGCATAATTCCATCATCACAAGCAATGGTAAGAATAAGATAATCTATACTAGAAGTTCCAGCAGCCATATTTTTTATAAATTTTTCATGTCCTGGAACATCAATTATTCCCACTCTATTGTTACCAAGTTGAAGATAAGAAAAACCTATATCAATAGTTAAGCCACGTTTTTTTTCTTCTGGAAGAGTATCAGTATTTTTGCCTGTGAGAAATTCAACAAGAGTAGTTTTGCCATGATCAATATGTCCAGCAGTTCCTATTATAATATCTCTCATAATATTATTCTCTCTGCCTCTTCTACAATATATTGAAACTCCTCTTCTCTAATAGCTTTTAAATCAAGAATAAACATATTCTCTTTTGTTCTTCCAATTATAGGAGTTTCACATTTTCTAAATCTCTCTTCTAAAGAGTGAATATCATTTTTAAAGGCAATACCATAACTTCTAATCTTTTCATCTGGCATAGCTCCACCACCAACTAAAGCTTCTGTTTTAATTACTCTTGTTTCAATTCCTCTCTCTTTTAATAGATTTCTTAATTTTTCAGCTCTTATATTAGTTTTTTCAGGCTTTTCAGTTAGCATTTTTAAAACTGGAATCTCATTTATAGCTTTTTTTTCATCTAAGTAATATCTGAAAATCTCTTCCATTACAGCAATGCTCATTTTATCAACTCTAAAAGCTCTTGTAAAAGGATTTTTCTTTAATCTTTCAATTAACTCTTTTTTTCCTACAATAATTCCACATTGAGCTCCACCAAGCATCTTATCTCCACTAAAAGTAACTATATCTATACCAGATTTTAAGCTCTCTTGAACAGTTGGTTCTTTGCTTAAACCATATTTTTCATAATCAATAAGAACTCCGCTACCAATATCATCAATAGTAATAATATTGTTTTCTTTTCCAAGTTGAGCTATTTCATTTTTATTTACTGAATCAGTAAAGCCAATTATCTTGTAATTAGAAGTGTGAACTTTTAAGAGAACTCCTGTGTCTTCTTCAATAGCTCTCTCATAATCTCTGATATTTGTTTTATTTGTAGTTCCTACTTCTTTTAAAATAGTTCCTGACAGTTCCATTATTTCTGGAATTCTAAATGAACCACCTATCTCTACTAATTCTCCTCTAGAAACAATAGTTTTTTTATTTTTAGCAAATTCATTTAAACATAGAATTACAGCAGCAGCATTATTATTTACAAGCATAGCCCCCTCTGCTCCTGTAACTTTACAGATAATATCTTCTAAAAGCTGATATCTACTTCCTCTAACACCAGTTGAGAGATCAAATTCAAGATTTGAGTAGCCAGTGACAATTGCTTTTAACTTTTCAGCTACTCTTTCATTAAAAATAGATCTACCTAAATTTGTATGTAGAATAACTCCTGTACCATTTACAACATTTTTAAAATTTCTCTCTTCACTTTTTTTAGCTAGAGATATTATATCTTTTATAATCTCCTCTTCTGTAAAACTTTCAATTTCACTATTTTTTATTTTACTTCTAAAACTATCTATTACTTTAGTTACTATTTCATAGAAACTATTATAATCTAAAGTTAAACTAAGATCTTTTAATAGGGTATTTTTCATAAGAATATCAACTTTTGGCAGCTGCCTAAAAAGTTCATTTTTCATTTTTTACCTCACAATAATAAATTTTTTCTCTTTTTCAACAACACTTCCTATTATTACAGCATCAACATTAGCTAAAGAAAACTCTTTCATTATATCACCAACATATTGAGCAGGGATTGAAAATAGCAGTCCCCCTGAAGTTTGAGGATCAAAAAGAATTTCTTGTAGCCATAGGGGAACATTTTGAAAATCTACATTGTTACCTAAAAAATTTCTGTTTTTTTGTCCTCCAGTAGTAATAAGAAAATCTTGAGCATACCCCTTAGCTTCTTCAATAAAAGGTATAAAATCTTTTTCAAATATCAAAGTTTTATTTGAATTTGATGCCATTTCATAGGCGTGTCCTAGAAAACCAAACCCTGTGATATCTGTACAAGCAGTAACAGGGTATTTGATAAGTATTTCACCAGCATATTTATTTAAAGTAGTCATATTTTTTATAGATGTATTTAAAGCATTTTCACTTGCTAATCCTACTTTAGATGCAGTAGTTACAATACCAGTACCAAGTTTTTTAGTACAGATCAATATATCACCATTTTGACAACCATGATTTTTTAAAATTTTATCAGGATGAGCTATACCAGTTACAGAAAGTCCATACTTAATCTCTGGATCGTGAATAGAGTGTCCACCACTTAGAACAGCTCCAGCTTCAGCTACTTTTTCAGCTCCTCCTCTTAAAACTTCTCCTAAAATATTGATATCCATTTTCTCTGGAAAGCAAACGATATTCATAGCTGTTTTAGGAGTTCCCCCCATAGCATAAACATCACTTAAAGAGTTTGCAGCAGCTATCTGTCCAAAAATATATGGATCATCAACCATAGGAGTAAAAAAGTCCAATGTTTGTATCATTGCTATTTCATCAGTTAATTTATACACTGCAGCATCATCAGACTTATCAAAACCTACAATTAGATTTTTATCTTCCACACTTGGAAGATTTGATAAAACATCACTAAGAACCTCCGGTCCTATTTTGCTTGCTCAACCACCAATTGAGCATCTATCTAAATATAGCTTCTCTTTCAATTTTTCACCTCTAATTAACCTAACATTTTAACTAAATTAACTAAAATTTCAACTAAAAATTCTCTTTTATGTTTATCCTCTTCTTGATAAATAATATCAGCTAAAGTTTTAATATCCTCTCTGATTTCCTCTTTAGTAGCTATATCATAAGCATCAGCCATTTCTCCTCTAAAGTCTTGCATAAAATAGTCAAATATATTTCCAGCTATCAATCTTCTACCAGAAGATTTTCTAAAGCTTTCATAAGCCTCCATTATCCATTCTAACCTTTCGCTCATTGTTTCTTCCTCCCTTGTTATAGCTCCACTAAGATTGTCTGATTCAGATATTATTATTTTATCTTGATTTAACTCCTCTAAAATTGTAAGTAAAATTAGTGTACCTGCAATAATAACATCAGCTCTTTTCTCTTCTAAACCAACAATTTTTTTTCTCTCTTCAAAATTCTTTGAAAGAAAAAGTGACAGATTTTCTTTAAGTTCATCTAAAGTTAAAGTTGCCATATGTACTTTGCTACTATCATATATTTCCATTTTATCTCTAACAGATATTTGAGTAGTAGCAGTTCCAGCCACTCCAGTTAGTTTAAAATCTCTATCTTTTATAGTTTTTAAAATTTCAAGATTTTTTCTTATCCAAGCTTTACATTTTTCTATTTTTTCTTCTGAATAATCATTGTCACTAAAGAATTTTTCAGTAGCTCTTACAGCTCCAATATTGATACTTTGTATAAAATCAATAGTTTTATCTTTTCCTAGGGTGAACTCTGTACTTCCACCACCAATATCTACAACTAAGATTCTATCTTTAAATACAAGAGAGTTTCCTAGAAAATTCAGAGTAGCTTCAGTTTTTCCAGAGATGCACTCTATTTTTATTCCAAGTTTTGAAACCTCTTGAAGAAATACCTCTCTATTTTCAGCATCTCTTACAGCTGAAGTGGCAAAAGCTCTAATATTTTCTACACCATAAGAAGAAGCTTTCTCTTTATATTTTTTTAGACAATCTAAAGTTCTCTTTATAGCATTAGGATTTAGGTTATGAGTTTTATTAACTCCCTCTCCTAATTTTACAATCTCTACATCTTTTACTAATTCCCTCTTTATTTTCTTTCCCTCACTGGTATTTTCTAATTCAGCAATGAAAAGTCTACAAGAGTTTGTTCCAATATCAATTACACCTTTAATATTTTTACCTTGATACATAATTTCCTCGCTTAATAATTTATAGTTTCTTATACTAAATTATAGCATAACTTTATATTATCATTCAAAGTATTTTCGAATCATTAAAGTTATTTTATGATGTTGATTTTTTATGAATATATGCTATAATTATTATAGAAACATCAACCCTAAAGGGTAGTGTAGTAGTTAGTTTTTAAGTTCTGAATAATATAAGCCCTCAATTTTTTGGGGGCTTATATTATATATATAAGTCGTCAGAACACTTATATATAAAACTAACTACTCACGGAGGTGTACTATTATGTACATTTATATTGAATCACTTACAATTAATGGAGGTATTGTAATTACTATCTTCATTGTCGTTTTGTGGTGGTGTAAAGGTAAATAATTAGTACCCTCGCCCTTGTACTGCACCCAAAATCTTAGACAGCTAAGATGGAGGGTGCAATTTTTATGGCT
>ERZ791899.1432-NODE-1432-length-19585-cov-2.884178_pt1 | contig 19585 bp, 19 predicted proteins | sample MGYA00510151_ERZ791899 | MGnify/ENA primary metagenome ERZ791899 (study PRJEB30046, sample SAMN00792118) | human gut metagenome | study: EMG produced TPA metagenomics assembly of the A metagenome-wide association study of gut microbiota in type 2...
CATTATGTTGGTTCATTAAAGGAGCGTGTTAAACTTCAAAATTCTGGTGTATATGATGAAATCTACATTATGATTGCAGATGCACAGGCTTTAACTGACAATGCTGAACATCCTGAAAAAGTCAGACAAAACATTATGCAGGTAGCTTTAGACTATTTAGCTTGTGGCTTAGACCCTGAAAAGTCAACTATATTTATACAGTCAATGATTCCAGAATTAACTGAACTTACATTCTACTATATGAATTTAGTAACAGTATCTCGTGTACAGAGAAACCCTACTGTAAAGTCAGAAATTAAAATGCGTAACTTTGAAGCAAGTATTCCAGTTGGTTTCTTCTGTTACCCTATTAGTCAGGCAGCAGATATTACCGCTTTTAAGGCAACTGATGTTCCTGCTGGCGAAGACCAAATGCCTATGTTGGAACAATGTAAGGAAATTGTACATAAATTTAATTCAGTATACGGCGAAACATTGACTGACCCTCGTATTGTTTTACCTAATAATCAGGCTTGTTTACGACTTCCAGGTATAGACGGAAAGGCTAAAATGAGTAAATCTTTAGGCAACTGTATCTATCTTTCTGATGAACCAGAGGATATTAAGAAAAAAATTATGTCTATGTATACAGACCCTAACCATTTAAGAGTTGAAGACCCTGGTCAGGTTGAAGGCAATCCAGTATTTATATATCTTGATGCTTTCTGTCGTCCAGAACATTTTGAAGAATTTTTACCTGAATACAATAACTTAGATGAACTTAAAGCTCACTATCAGCGAGGTGGTCTTGGCGATGTAAAGGTTAAAAAATTCCTTAACAATGTTATTCAGACTGAATTACAGCCAATAAGAGAAAGAAGAAAAATGTGGGAACAGAGATTGCCTGAAGTATATGAAATCTTAAAAGCTGGTAGTCAAAAAGCTAAAGAAAAAGCTAGTCAAACTCTTGATGAAGTTCGTCACTCTATGCGTATTGATTACTTTAACAATGAAAATTTATTAAAATAAACAACTGATATTTTTATGTGGTTATTTCTCTTTTGAAATAACCACTTTGTTTAAATGAGGAGGATAATATGAGAAATAAAACTATTTTTATAACAATTTTATTTTGTATTCTATTTTCAATTTCCTCCTATGCCAACGAAGATATTTTCTACACAGCCACTAAAAATGTGTCTTCTATTGAAGAAAAGCAAAATATCATTAAAATAATAAAAATTGCTTTATTTAACGAAAACATATCTGATACTATAGAGCCAAAAGTGCTATACACTCAAAACAACTCTTTAAAGGCATTACTTTTTAAATACACAGGAAGTAATTATCCAAAAAATCTTTTACTAGAAATCAATGAAAATAAGTATACCATAACTTCCACACCAGATGAAAATGGCTATGTGTATTTTTATTTTCCAGAAAATACAGATACCGTAATTTCTCCCTCTTCTATTATCTTTATTAACGATGAAGAAAGGTCGCAAAAATTTACTGTTAAGCCTACGGAAATTGTTTCACAAAATGAAGATTGGACTACATCTGATGACGGACACACTCTTTATAAATACATAGGAAGTGATACTTGTCCAACCGTTCCGAATTTTTATAAAGGTAATATTATTACAACAGTTGGTGGCTACGAAAATGAAAACATTTTAGGAAACAAAAAAACTGGTGTTACAGGTGTAAATATTTCAGAGGGAATACAAAAAATAGGTAATTATTCTTTCCACCAAATTTCCTCTCTTACTACAGCAACATTACCAGACAGTATAGAAATAATTGGTGGAGCATCTTTTAAAGACACTTCTCTTACTGGGGATCTTAATATTCCAAAAAATACAGTAGAAATATATCCTTACGCCTTTGACAATACAAATATTTCAGCACTTAAACTAAATAACGGACTTAAAAGAATAGGCTCTTATGCTTTTTCTGACTGTAGTGCTCTTGGTGGAACATTAACACTTCCAGATACTCTTAATTATTTAGAAGATGCTGCTTTTTACCAATGTTCCAATCTTACAGGAGATTTAACAATTCCTGCCGGAGTCACAAAAATAGGTAATGGAGTATTTTTTAACTGTTCCGGTTTTGACGGCTGTCTTACCCTTGAAAATGGAGTAAAGGAAACAGGTACACTTGCCTTTGCCTCATCAATTCCTAAAACACCTATGTGTTTTAACAAACTTGTACTTCCAAACAGCTTGACGAAAATAGGTCCTTATACTTTTCAATACTGTACAAAAATCCCTGAGCTTACACTTAATGAGGGTTTAGAAGTAATTTCAGACGGTGCTTTTGACCATATGACAGGTCTTGAAAATACATCTCTTACCATTCCATCTACAGTTAAAACCATTGGGGGAGATTATCTTGTAAATGAAAACACAGGTTATGGCGGGCATGTTTTCTACGATATGGGAAAAACATCAAAATTTAAAGCTATTTATACAGCTAGTGGAAATAAATACTTTACTTCACTAGACGGTATTTTATATTCTTACGATAGAACAAGAATATTGGCATACCCTAGAGGAAAACGAGATACCATATTTGAAATTCCAGAGGGTGTAACTCAAATTGATGAAATGGCATTTTCAAGAGCAAGCTATTTAAAAAAAGTTATTTTGCCAGATAGCTACACCATTTCTACAGATTTGCCAGAAAACATATTAAACAGGGATTATGCAAACAGCCTTTCTGGTGCTTTTTATCTATATACAGGAATAAACAGCGTTTCTGTAAAAAGCTCCAATACAAAATACACATCTGTAGACGGTATACTTTATTCTAAGAATATGAAAACACTTTGGTATGTACCTAACAAATATAAAGGTACTGTTAATATAGCTAATGGCGTTGAAAAAACAGAAAAAGGTTCAATGTTTATATCTAACAAAGGCAATACCCTATGGACAAATATCGTCTTTCCTGCATCTATGGTATGGATACATAATGATACAATAGATGTTTGTAATGAATATTTCAAAAATTTAGTTACAATAGACCATAGTTTGTATTATAATATTGAAAATGGAGCTATTGTTGAAAAGCCTTACAAACTGGGGGACTTAAATTCTGACGGTGTAATAGATAATAAAGATACTGCCATAATTTTAAAGTATATTAACAACAATATGCTATTTAATTTTAATAAAAAAACTGCTGATGTAAACAAAGACCAAAAAGTAGATTTACTTGACGCTATAATAATTTTAAAAGGAGAAATACAATGATAAGTAAAGAAGTTCTTGAAATAAGAAAACTAATAAAGAAAGACTCTGACAGTTCTATAAGAGTTTGTGGCTGTTATGTTGCTGGAAATGAGAAAGAAAAATTGACATACATAAATGACTACCTTAAGAACAGAACAAATATGCTGAACTTCTCAAAAAAACTCTCTCTGGCTCTATTGGTAAAAATCTTCACAATTTGGAATTTACAAAAGAGGCTGAAGAAGAAGATGGTCAGCAACGCTCACTTTTAGCTTTAAGAGCTGGGGAACTAAAGTCACAGGAGGCCCTAGACAATTTTTACGATTTTGTAATTGATAAATTTGACTATGTAGGTAACTACCTTATTCTTCTTATGTATGATACATATGATGTGCCTACAAAAGGAAAAGACAATGTAACAATGGACGATTCATCAGAAGTTTTTCAGTATATAGTATGCTGTCTTTGCCCTGTAAATCTTTCTAAAGCTGGTCTTAGCTACCACGAAGAAAATAATTCTATTGAGCCTAGAACAAGAGATTGGGTTGTTGAACCACCTTGTATGGGCTTTATGTTCCCTGCCTTTAATGACAGAAGTACAGATATTCACAACTTGCTTTACTATGTAAAGTCAACTAAAGAAATGTATAGTGAATTTATAACAGAAGCTCTCGGCTGTACTGAAACTATTCCATCAGCTGACCAAAAACAGATGTTTAAGGATATAATTGAACAGGCTATAGTAAATCAACCAGATTATGAAGTTGTCAATGTTGTAAGAGATATTAACGAAAATCTTACTGAAATGATTGAAAATCATAGTGGAGATGAACCTGTAACATTAGGCAAAGAGGAAATCAAAAATCTTTTCCAAGCAAGTGGTGTAAAAGAGGAAGACCTTGAAAAGGTTGATACTCGTTTTGCTGATGAATTGGGAGAAGATATGCGTTTTAATGCCAATGATATTCAAGAAAAGAGAAAATTTGAAGTTAAAACAAATAATGTTGTCATTAATGTAAAACCTGAAGATTCAAATATTGTAAAAATTAAAATGATTGACGGAAGAAAATGCCTTGTAATACCTATGGATAACAATGTTGAAATAAATGGCATAATGTCAATAATAAAAGAAGAACTTGAGAAAAATTCCGAAGAATAATTTAATATTCAATATTCAGAACAAATTAACTTTGTTAATTTGTGGCTTGATAAGCAAGCCATCGGATTTATCTTTCCGATTCACTTGTCAGAACATTTTGCTTTGCAAAATGTGGCTTGTAAACAAGCCATCGGATTTATCTTTCCGATTCACTTGTCAGAACATTTTGCTTTGCAAAATGTGGCTTGTAAACAAGCCATCGGATTTATCTTTCCGATTCACTATTAAAAGCTCCGTTTGGCTTATACACCTTACGGAGCTTTTCTTATTCTTCTACAACTTCAATTTTAAATACATTTATTGTATCTACATCTGGACAGCAAAAAACAGCCTCTCCATCTTTTTGATTTGGAATAGAACCACCATATCTCAAAATGTCAATATAAGGAAAGGCAACATGCATAGCCATAGGGCATAGTTTTCCTCGTTCAGTATCGAAATCAAAAGTATCCCCTACTTTATGCCCCCGGTGACAACCACATTTCCCTATTCTGTCTATAATAGTTATTTTTATTTTAGGTCTTTTCATATGCTCAATCCCACAATCTAAATATTTTACTGATAATTATAATGACATTGGCATATAAAGTCAAATAATCAAAACAAATAAACTTAGTTAATTTATGACAGTTGTAAAATTATATCCCCCATATGAAAGGTTTTAAAAACAAATAAACTTAGTTAATTTATGACTTGATACATCAAATCATCGAATTTATCTTTCCAATTCACTATAAAAAACCCCGTAAAGTATCAATATCTTTACGGAGTTAAATTGCCTAAACACTATGTTTATGCTACTTCCTGAAGAATAGTTTCAGCATTACTTATTGATTTATTTACTTCTACAACATTAGCCTTGTTCATATCGTCTTCATTCTTTGCTTTAAGAACTAATTCAACTTTACACATATTGTAAAGAAGTCCTACTAATAACACAGCATTTTCTGTAGCAATTTTTTCAGAATAACTAAATTCATTCCAATCTCTTTTGCCTGTACTTACAGCCCATTCTACTACACCAAAGAACTTTTTATAAACTCTTTCAACTTCTTTTAATGCTATTATATAATTATTAGCTGTATTATCTATTTCTGTTAAAATTTCACAAGCTTTATCAATGGTATCTTTAGCTTTTAACATTTCTGAATAAGCCTTATCTGCTTCATCTGATAATTTACTTCCTGTAGCATTAAATATAACACCACCAACTAATAAACCTACACCAAGAGTAGCTGCACCAAGCACAGCTGAACCTAAAGCCATACCACCGCCACCAGCAGCAATAGCTCCACCTCCTAATGCAGCAAGAGTTGCATTAGTTGCTGCAGCACCACTTAAAGATGCAATAGCAGTTCCTGTAGATGCTGTACCCAATGCCATTACAGCAGCAGTTGTAGCACCGGCAGCTGCAAAACCACCAGCAGTTCCTGCAGCAGCTCCACCTAAACCACCTAACAATACACCTGCCCCTACAGATACCTTTCTTAATTCTTCCTTATCGTACTTAGGAAGTAAAACACCATTTATATTGTAGCTTTTAAATTGAGGTCTATTCTGAATTTTTTCTATTACATCAGAAAATTTTTCAAAACTTTTAAGAATATTTAATTCAAGTTTACCCAAATTATCCATTATAGTATTTGTTCTTTCACTTGTTGCCTCAAATCTTGCTATATTCTCCTTATGTTGCCTTTCTGCTGACTTAATAGTGTCGTTAGCATCTTTTATTTTCATTGCACCGTTAATACCGCTTCCTACCCCAGCAGCACCGGCAATAACAGCTCCTAATCCAAGTATAAATGGTAATGGCATAAATCATTTCTCCAATTCCTTTAATTTTTTACAAACTTCATAATTTAATCTATAGTATTCCTCAAGGGATAAACTATCACTAAAAAACTTTTCATAGCTTTCATCTACTCTACATATCAAAGGTCTTTTTTCATATATTGAGCATAAATTTCCTACAAGGTATTTGCAAGTACCATCGCCCCTATCTAATTCAGAATACAAATCAGATAACTGCAAATTTCTACAACAACACCCACAGCAATCGCATTTAAACATTACTCAAACCTCAATGTTCCATTTTTATTTGACATATGCTCATTAAAATCGCCTTGCCATGGCTTGCTAATACCATATTCATCATACATATTTAAAAGTATTCTATTCAAATCTTTGTCTGACTTAGCACTATCTAAAGACATTACAAGTTCATTATATTTTCTTGTTTCTTCTTTAAATAAAGCCACATCTATTTGCTCAAGTTTATGTAAATAATCAAGTAAAGCTACATTAATGCGTTTAAATGCTTCAATGGTTCTCTGTATAGAATCTACAATGCCAAGTCTGATAAATACTTCTTTTAACACAAGTGTTGCAAATCTAAACCAAGCAACAATATTCATTCTCATAAAGAATAATACAGCGTTTCCTCCTGACCTTATTAAAGCATCAGCACCATCCATAAAGCAAAGAGTACCATTTCCAATAATCAACATAACTCTTAAAGTATCGTGTTTCATACTAGGAATACAATCTCTTATAGGCATACGATATTGAAATCTTCTTCTTATTGCCCATATTAATCTTATGCTCAATTCAGTTATTACCAATGGTATAGCCTGTGTTAAACCAAATCGGAAATCCAAGCCTTGATTAAAAGCCTGCATTGCTACTTCTGCTAAATCTTTCTTTCCGTCTGCTGTATTAAAACTACCAAATTTACAAAATCCAAATAGTTCATAAAAAGGCATTACAATACCTGTTCCTCGACCATGAGAACCGGAACTGCCTGCAACATCAGACATTAAATGACCAAACCAGTTTGCAATACCACACATTATTTTCATTATAAAGTTTCCACCCTGAAGTTCAAATGTATCTGTTGCTACTGTAACCAATCTTCCATTTGCAACAAAAGATGCTGTTGATGTAAACTGATTTAATATTGAAAAGAAAAGACCAATTATATCTGGCGAATGTGCCAAAGACATCATATGATGAGAATTGGGAGATATATTGAACAAATCATTTACATCACTAGGTTTTCTTTGGTCATAATTTACTTTAAACTTTCTTTCCAAAAAGCCTATAGCACTATTAGCATTACCCGTATTACTTGCTTTAGGATTCCAACCCAATTTCTTAGCGAAACCCATAACTGCATTGTCTACTTGTTTGTCAGTCCACTTTCCTAACACACTATCTCCAGGAGCTCCTACTAAGAATATATCTATCATACCCCCAATAGCACCACAGGCAATAGCTGTTATATAATCATATTTATCGCATTTATCCTTTTTCTTTAATAAATTTTGATTATCCTCGTTATTAACTAAATACGGATATTTGTTCACATTATCCATAATAAAACTTACCTTTCTCTATTTATATAATAACTGTACATCTTTATATTTACATAATAGCATATTATATGTATATCTTCAACAAAAAACATTGTTTTATTTTGCACAATTACCATAATTTTTATATAGACATATTCTGTCTATATAAAGGCATATTGGTAATAATTATTAATTTATCTAAAACAAAAAACGAGGACATAGCCCCGTTTTTATTTACATATATTAAATTGTCATTCTTGACTGTATTTCTTCCTTATTGGCATCTTTAGTTTTGCCACTCATAACAATAGCACCTTTATCCATAACATAGTATTCCTCTGCCACATCAAGTACAAAATCCAAATACTGCTCAACAATAAGTATAGTTATTCCAGTCCATTCATTTATTTTCTTAATTGCATAGCCAATATCAGCAATAATAGACGGCTGAATACCCTCTGTAGGTTCATCAAGTATAAGCATTTTAGGTTCAGAAACCAAAGCTCTTGCTATTCACAGCAATAGCTCTTGCAATACAAAGACGTTGTTGCTGACCACCTGAAAGGTCGCCACCTTTTCTGAGCATAAATTTACTTATGATTGGAAATAAATCAATAACATTTGGTGGAATTTTACCCTTGCCACCTTTTACTTGAAGTCCCAATTTGAGATTTTCTTCAACTGTCATTTGAGGGAATATATCTCTACCCTGTGGAACATAGCCTATGCCCAGTTTAGCTCTTTCATAAGGCTTCATTTTAATTATTTCTTTGCCGTCAAACATAATACTGCCCTTTGGTGTTTTTGTAAGCCCCATAATTGATTTAAGTGTTGTACTTTTGCCTACACCGTTTCTACCAATAAGACACACTATTTTTCCCTTAGGCACTTCTAGGGAAAGATTATCTATTATTTTACTTTCGCCGTAATAGGTATCAAGTCCATTAATCTTCAACATTTCTTTCTCCTCCTCTGCCTAAATAAACTTTCTGTACAGTTTCATCTCCAAGTATGGAGTCAATATCGCCCTCCATAAGCACTTTACCCTCGTGCATTACTGTTACCATATCAGCTATCATTTTTACAAACTCCATATCGTGTTCAACAATAACAACTGTACATTCATTTTTAATTTGCTTTAAAATTTCTCCTGTTTTATATGTTTCAGGCTTACCCATACCAGCAACTGGTTCGTCAAGTAATATAACTTTTGGCTTTTGAACAAGGAGCATAGCTATTTCAAGCCATTGTTTTTCCCCATGAGCAAGATTAATACCCTTGTATTCCTTTTTATCCAAAAGGTCAACCATAGCCAGTATTTCATCTATTCGCTCTTTTTCTTCCTCTGTCGGCTTTGAAAAAATAGAACTTATAACACCTTTTCCATTTTTAAGAGATAATTCCATATTTTCATATACTGTAAGATTTGTAAATACAGACGGAACCTGAAATTTTCTACCAATACCAAGCCCAACTATAAGATACTCTTTCATACCAGTTAATGTAATTTCTTTACCGTCTGGAAAATACTTAACCTTGCCATTTGTAGGCTTAGTTTTGCCACAAATAATATCCAAAAGTGTAGTTTTACCTGCACCATTAGGTCCAATGAAGAAATGAATTGTGTTTTCCATTACATTTATATTTACATCTGTCAATGCCTTAAATCCATCAAAAACAACAGATATATTTTCAAGAGATAGAATTTTATTTGTCATAATCACGCCTCCTTACCTGTTGCTTTCTTTAAATTAAACTTTGCAACTAAATCAGATGCAATACCTACAATACCTCGTCTGAAGAAAAGTATAACTACAGTAAAGAATATACCAATAAAGTATTGCCATACACTTGGGAAAGCTGAACTAACACTAAATTCACAAGCTGAAACAAGAATTGCACCAATAACAGCACCGATTAAAGAACCTCTACCACCTACAGCAACCCAAATTACCATACCAACTGAAAAAGTGATACTCATTTCTGTAGGAGAAATTGAGTTGTTAAGATTTACATATAACGCACCAGCTATTGCAGCGAAAACAGCAGAAAGTACATATACAAAATTCTTAAATGAACTAACCTTATAGCCAGAGAAATATGTTCTGTTCTCCCCATCTCTTATTGCAACAAGTATTTTGCCAAACTTTGTACTTATTAAAAATGAAGTTAAAGCATAGACAATTACAAGAAAAACCAATGCTACATAGAATAAAATCTTTATATTGTTAGGATTATAGTAAGAGCCTATAATTGTATCAATACCTGTTATACCATTTGTACCGTTTGTATAAGGCTGAAGTCCATTAAAAAGTGTATACATAGCCCAAGTAAGTGCCTGAGATATAATTGAAAAATAAACGCCTTTAACTCTGCTTTTAAATATAAAATAACCTATTACCCACGCTATTAATGTTGGTACAGCAATCATAAGTATAATAGACAATGGTAATGAATTAAATGGTTTCCAAAACCATGGAAGTTCTGTAAATCCGCCTCTTTGCATAAAGTCAGTTATTTTTCCACCAGTTTTTTGAAGCAATAAATACATAGCCATACCATAAGCACCTAGACAAAAATAAATACCATGACCAAGACTAAGTATGCCAGTATAACCCCAAATAAGGTCAATACCAATAGCAACTATTGCAAAAGTTATGTATCTGCCAAATCTAACAATACTTGATGAAGTGAGAAGTCCCATATCTGTAAAAAGTGGTACTAATGCAAGAAGTATTACTACTATAGAAAAGGCAATATTTCGTGGATTTTTAGTAAAAAAGCTTTTCATTATAACACCTCCTATTAATCATCAAGTGAACGACTTCTTATTGTAAACAAGCCCTGTGGCTTTTTCTGAAGAAATACAATAACTATAATAAGTACAATAAACTTTGCTATAGATGCTGAAGTTAAGTTTTCCATAAACACGCTTGAAAAACCTATAATGTCTGCACCACAGAATGTACCAAGAAGTTTACCTACACCACCGAGAACTACTACCATAAATGTATCAACAATGTACTTTGTACCAAGTGTTGAATCAATAGAAAAGAGTAATGATATAGAACAGCCTGCAATGCCTGCAAGTCCAGAACCAATACCGAATGTAATACTATCCATTTTTTTAGTGTTAATACCAAGGCATTGAGCCATACTTCTATTCTGCATTGTAGCTCTCATTTTAGAACCAAAGTTAGTTCTGTACATAAGTAACCAAACACCTACAAGACAGAAAATCATCATTACAATAATGAAAATTCTTACATAAGAAAAAGTTACATCGCCTGTACCTATATTGCCCTGTAAAAATGAAGGAGCTTTTACATTTACCGGCTGTGCACCAAATATACTACGAGCTAACTGCTGTAAAATAAGACTGACGCCCCAAGTAGCAAGCAAGCTATCAATTTCATTTCCATACAATCTTGAAACAATTAACTTTTCCATAATTACACCTATAGCAAATGCCACACCAAAGGCAGCAAAAAGAGCTACTATGTAATAAGCATCAAACACACTACTAGGCAAAAATGCTGAAAACAGATTTTGAACCACATAAGTAGTATAAGCACCAATCATAATGAACTCCCCATGAGCCATATTAATAACTCGCATAAGACCAAAAGTTATTGCTAAACCTAAGGCAGTTATTAACAATATTGAGCTAGTGCTTAGTCCATTAAATATTACTGTCATTATATTCATAAACTTTCCTCCTATTATTTTTTCGCTAAAAACTAACAGGTGGAACTAAGCCCACCTGTCAGACAATCTAAAAATAATTTCCAGTACTTCAAAATTATTCAAGAGGTTTTAAATTAGCAGCTACTGCCCAATCATAAGTTGTTAAATATGGGTCTGGCTCAACTGGAGAGTCTGTTGACTTAACTTCATTAATAGTACCGTCAGCTGAAATCTGACCAATTCTAACTGGCTTTGAAATATGGTGGTTGTCGCCATTTAATGTTACCAAACCTTCAGGTGCCTGGAATGTAAGACCACCACAGTTTGCCTTAATAGCATCTACATCAAAGCTACCAGCCTTTTCACAAGCCTCTTTCCAAAGGTAGACACCAATGTAGGCTGCCTCAACTGGGTCTGATGTAACTCTGTCCTTACCAAACTTAGCCTTATAAGCCTCAACAAACTTCTTGTTTTCAGGTGTATCTGTTGTCATATAGTAATTCCAAGCTACTAAGTGACCATCAAGTAAGTTAGCACCAATAGAATTTACTTCTTCTTCTGCAATAGAGAATGACATTGTCATTACATCATTTGATGTAACACCTGCGTCTGCAAGCTGTTTAAAGAATGCAACATTTGAATCGCCGTTTAATGTATTAATAATTACATCTGGTTTCTTAGCCTTAATATCTGCAATAATTGTCTGGAAGTCTGTATGACCAAGAGGTACATATTCTTCAGCAACAGTCTGACCACCTAAAGCTGAAATCTGAGCCTTAGCAATCATATTTGCTGTCTGAGGGAATACATAGTCAGAACCTAACAAATAGAAATTCTTGTAGCCCTTATCCTTGTAGCAATAGTCAATAGCTGGTACAGCCTGCTGATTAGGAGCAGCACCCATATACATAATATTTTCAGAACTTTCCATACCTTCGTACTGTACTGGATACCAAAGTAAACCATTCATACCCTCAACAACTGGCTTAACAGCCTTTCTTGATGCTGATGTCCAGCAACCAAAAATTGTTGCAACCTTGTCATCTTGCAAAAGTTTCTGAGCCTTTTCAGCAAACTTTGATGGTTCAGAAGCACCATCTTCTTCAACCGCCTCAATCTGCTTACCAAGTACACCACCAGCAGCATTGATTTCTTCAATAGCCAAAAGCTCGGCATCTCTTACTGATGTTTCACTTATTGCCATTGTGCCACTTAATGAATGGAGCAAACCAACCTTTACTGTATCGCCACTATCAGCTGTACTACTAGTCGGGCTACTATCTCCACAAGCTGTCATACCAAAAAGTAATGTTGAACCTAATAACAAAGCTACTGCTTTCTTCCACAATTTCATTTTCATAATTTTGTACCTCCAAATTCTCTTAAATTTTTATGTATTATCTTTACTTCTTAACCACAAAAAAATGACGCCCCTTGATTTTTATAATTCAAATCAAGTGACGCCATTGTCTTAAAAACAATACATATTATACAAAGTTTTAAATAAAGCATTACACATATAATAGCTTATAACTTCTGAAATAATTGTGCATCAGAATTGTTTGCATTGTAGCAAATTTTTATTAACTTGTCAAGAGATTTTTTACAAAAAAATGAATTTTTTTATTAAGATTAATTCATTTTTTATATTTTTTGAAGTATTTCACTAATCTTTCACTATATTTCGAAAGCCTATCAGCATTATCTCCTAGTATTTTTATAATCAAACTATTAGAGTCAACAGTTGTAACTCCACCAATGTATTTATTTTCCTCACAAAATACACTAACAGAATTTTTCAAAAATTCTGTATCGTATTCATAGTTAAACACAACAAAATTAAAAAGGTGTGTATAACCCTCGTACATTCCTATATTTGACATATCCGTCCTATCTGGAGAATAGCGGGAATTATCCATAAAAACAAGTCTGCCATTTTCTCTAACACAAACCCTTGAATTATAGAATTTATATTCAAATTTTTCTCCACTATAAACTCTGCCACAAGTAAGTATTTCATTTAATATAAATTTAGAACTACTATCTTTCAAATTGACAGAAAGTGAGTTTTTAAATGCAGAATTTTTAAACGGTATTACAGGTAATGGATTATAAATTAGTTCACTATTAGCATCTATTTCTATTTCAATACTTCTCTGAGCAAAACCATTTTCCATTTTATGTATTTTCTCATAGGCTTGAGAAATTATTTCGCTTTTACTATTTTCAAGGGCTTTTATAGAGATTTCCTGTTTATCTCCCTCCATTATTCCTGCTGAAACAGAAATTTGCATAACCTGCATATAATCCTTATCATAAAAAGGCTTAATTATCTTAAATGGAGCTGTAAAAAATACATCACTTAGTATAGTTTTATCATCTCTATACTCCATAGTAAGGTCTAATTTTGAAGTTTTGCCATATCTATTATCCATTTACTTCAATCCTTCAAGTATAACATTTTCTTTTATCCACTTAACTACCTCATCAACACCTTGGTCATCTCTAATATTTGTAAACATAAAAGGCTTATCCCCTCTCATTTTTTTAGAGTCCCTCTCCATAACAGAAAGGTCAGCACCAACATATGGAGCTAAGTCAATTTTGTTGATAATTAGCAAGTCACTTCTTGAAATACCTGGACCACCTTTTCTTGGTATTTTATCTCCCTCTGATACATCAATTACAAATATTGTGGCCTCTACAAGTTCTGGGCTAAATGTTGCAGACAGATTATCCCCACCGCTTTCAATGAACATCAGTTCAATATCAGGAAATCTATCCATTAATTCCTCTACAGCCTCCAAATTCATTGAGGCATCTTCTCTTATGGCAGTATGTGGACAGCCACCTGTTTCAACACCTATAATTCTTTCTCGTGGCAAAATACTGTTTTTGCACAAAAATTCAGCATCTTCCTTTGTGTAAATATCATTTGTAATTACACCAATGCTATAATCCTTTGCCAATTTTCTTATTAAAATTTCAATAAGTGCAGTTTTTCCAGAACCAACTGGACCTGCTACACCAATTTTAGTATAACTCATATTATCACTCCTAGTTTCTATGACATATATAATCTGGAATAAAGTTCCTGATGTTCCATTGACCTTATGTCAAAGGCTGGGCAAGAGGCACAGAAATCCTCCTCATCAGCAACTAAAACATCACTTATAACATTTCCCATTACTTCAAATAATTCTGACAATATTTTTTGCCCCTGACTTTGACTTAAAGGCACAGTTTTTACGCAATTAGTTACCATTCCAGAACATTGTGCAAACAAAAAGCCCTCCAAAGCCCTATTGAGAGGTATTTTGGCACTAGCACACACTACAGCATAGGCTGTAATGTGGTGTATATTTTTAGCTTGTGCCAAATATTCATTAAAAATATCTGTAACAAAATAAGACTGACAATTCTTTATTGTTTTAACAAATCTTGAACCCATTTTTAAAGACGCTGTTCTTATTTCAGATGGTATTTTTGATGCTGTCAGAATTTCATCAATATTCAAAAGTCCTTCAATATTTTCTTTTTCAGCCTCATTATAAGCCAACCTTATTCCCAAAAGTTCTGTATACTTAATACTGTTATTAATTCGACTTAAAATATATTCCTTTGCCTTTTCCCCGTTTGTCACAATATTCTTTTGAATATAGGTTTCAAGCCCAAAAGAGTGGGAATATCCACCTATGGGAAAAAGAGCATCATTTATTTGCAAAAGCAAAAAATCCTTATTAAAATCCATAACTTTCACCTTAATGGGTATGATTGTTTATAGTAGATGAAATACTTTTATCAAAATTAAGTTTCATATTCACTACTGTTGCAGTTACACCATGTATTTTGTTAAGCATATCAAGCATAGGCTGGTTAAAGGGTGTAATATATTCAAAAGGTGTATCGCCATAAAATAGTGTTGCGTGTCTATTACCAATTTCATAGCACACCTTTGGCACAATATGTGGATGATTTTCGGCAACCTTTGCCACAATAACATCGCAAGGAGGAATATTTACAGCAACAACTGTATCGCCATCAACACCCAGTACATCATCTTGATTAAGACCCTTAGTCAAAATATCGTTATCAAGTCTTATGCCTACTTCTCTGCCCTCAACTGACACCTTTTTATGGAGCTTTTTAAAAGCATCATACCAATCAATATCAACATAATCTACTTTTAAATCTTTAAATTTTTCATCACTTAATTTTCCTAATACCTTTTCACACAACATAACAATTCTCCTTAAAATAAACTATAAAGCTGAGTAAGTGGCAATTTTTCAGCAGGTTTTGATTTAAGAGATACACCATCAGCCTTTACTTCATAAGTTTCTGGGTCAACTGTGATTTCTGGTGTACCACTATTAAACTTCATATCAGCCTTTGAAATATTCCTACAATTTCTGACTGGTACAACATTTTTCTGAATACCAAATTTTTCTTTTACATTGTTATCCATAGATGCCTGAGATACAAAAGTAAGGCAAGTCTTATATTTTGCTCCACCCTGTGCACCAAACATTGGCTGATACATAACAGGCTGTGTAGTAGGAATTGAGGCATTGGCATCGCCCATTTTAGACATTGCTATCATACCACCCTTAATTACCATATCTGGTTTAACTCCAAAGAAAGCTGGGTTCCACAATACAAGGTCTGCAAACTTGCCAACTTCGACACTACCGATGTAATCTGCTACACCATTAGTTATAGCCGGATTTATAGTATATTTTGAAATATATCTCTTAACTCTGAAGTTATCATTATCCCCTGTTTCTTCAGGTAAAGGACCTCTTTCCTCTTTCATTTTGTGAGCTGTCTGCCAAGTTCTTGTAACAACTTCTCCAATACGACCCATAGCCTGAGAATCTGAACTCATCATTGAAAATACACCCATATCATGAAGTACATCTTCAGCAGCAATAGTTTCAGGTCGAATACGAGAGTCTGCAAAAGCTATATCTTCCGGAATTTTATTATCAAGATGATGACAAACCATAAGCATATCCAAATGTTCATCTATAGTATTTACAGTAAATGGCATAGTTGGATTAGTAGAAGATGGAAGTACATTAGGAACTGATGCTGCCTTAATAATATCTGGAGCATGACCACCACCGGCACCCTCTGTATGGTAAGTGTGTATAACTCTGCCCTTTAAAGCAGCAATTGTATCTTCTACACAACCGCCCTCATTTAAAGTATCTGTATGAATTGCAACCTGAACATCATATTTATCTGCTACACTTAAAGCTCTGTCAATAACTGCTGGTGTTGCACCCCAGTCTTCGTGAATTTTAAGTCCCATAGCACCATTTTCAATCTGTTCAATTAAAGGCATTTCACTACCACAATTACCCTTGCCTAAAAAACCTAAGTTAATAGGGTATTCATCAGCAGCCTTTAACATCATTTCCAAATTCCATGGACCTGGAGTACAAGTTGTAGCATTTGTACCGTCAGCTGGACCTGTACCCCCACCAATCATAGTAGTAATACCTCCACATAAGGCAGCATTTACCTGTTGAGGGCAAATAAAATGAATATGAGAATCAATGCCACCAGCTGTAACAATAAGATTTTCTCCTGCCAAAGCCTCTGTTGATGCACCAATAGTCATATTGGGTGTTACACCGTCCATAACATCTGGATTTCCTGCTTTACCAATGCCAACAATTTTGCCGTTTTTAATACCAATATCAGCCTTTATAATACCAGTATAATCTATAATAAGGGCGTTAGTAATAACAAGGTCAAGGTCACCGTCAGCACTTGTAGTATTTACTGACTGACCCATACCATCTCTGATTGTTTTACCTCCACCAAACTTAACTTCATCGCCATAAATTGTATAGTCCTTTTCAACTTCAACTACAAGATTTGTGTCAGCAAGTCTAACCTTATCCCCAACAGTAGGGCCATACATCATTGCATATTTTTCGCCACTAATTTTACAAGCCATAGTTAAACCTCCTTAAAGCCTTTTTCTTTTGCCATACTAATAGCTGTATCTCTCTTTTCATCAATATTGCCTGATGTTAAATCGTTAAGTCCATATACAGCTCTATTGCCAACAATTTCTACAAGCTGAACAGATTTTTGTTCCCCTGGTTCAAAACGCACAGAAGTGCCAGATGGTATATCAAGACGCATACCATAAGCCTTTTCTCTGTCAAAGCTAAGAAGTTTATTAACCTCAAAAAAATGAAAATGTGAACCTACCTGAATAGATCTATCTCCAGTATTTGCAACATCAATACATACTGTTTTTCTGCCTTCATTAAGTATAATTTCTCTATCGAGAGGCATAATTTCGCCTATTTTCATTATGTATTCCTCCTTACTGAATTGGATTGTGAACTGTTACAAGTTTAGTACCGTCTGGGAAAGTTGCTTCAACCTGTACCTCGTGTACCATGTCTGCAACACCCTCCATTACATCATCTTTTGTCAATATTTTTGTACCTAACTGCATAAGCTCTGCAACAGTTTTGCCATCTCTGGCATATTCCAAAAGTTCTGAACTAATATAAGCAACTGACTCTACATAGTTTAACTTTAATCCTCTATTTTTTCTCTCCTCTGCAAGCTTGCCTGCAAAATGAAGCATAAGCTTTTCTTGCTCCTTAGGATTTAATCTCATTTAAGTTCCCTCCCTGTAAAAAAACAAAAAAAGAGACCATATAAAATGACCTCTTTGTCTAAAAATACATAATTATTTCTTTCCACTCTATGGTATCATAATTTAACGATTAAGTCAAATTACTTCACAAATCTATCAATAGATTTTATTAAATCGGCAATAGCCTCTTTATCATTTTCCCTAGCTGCATCAACAATACAATGTTCAATATGGTCCTTTAGCACAATGCTACTTACCGCTGAAACTGCTGCCTTAACGGCTGCCAGCTGTGTAAGAACCTCGCTACAATCACGACCAGCTTCAACCATTCTTTTAATGGACTCTACATGTCCGGATATTTTAGAAAGTCTGTTTATAACAGCCTTTGTTTGGGTATGAGTGTGAGTATGGCTATGAGTATACTCCTTGCCGTCACTATCAATATGGGTATGTACTAAATTATTATCCATAATTTCACCTCGTCATAATTTTATAATAAATTTCATAAATTTACAACCCCCTATGGGGCTTGTGCACCACAAATTTTAATGATATACTTCCAAAAAATAGATAAAAAACAAAGGAGTGATTTTTATGCATATGGCAGATGCCTTAGTTTCTCCACCTGTCGCAACAGGTATGGCTGTAGCCTCTTTGGCAGTAGGTGCTTACAGCATATTTAGAATTAAAAAAGAAAATAAGCCTGAAAATATACCAGTTATGGGTGTTATGGGTGCTTTTGTATTTGCAACACAAATGGTCAACTTTACAATTCCCGGAACTGGTTCAAGTGGTCATTTGTGTGGTGGTCTTTTACTTTCTGCATTAATAGGACCTTACGGTGGTTTTCTTTCAATGATGGCTATACTATTACTACAATGTCTGCTTTTTGCTGACGGTGGTTTAATGGCATATGGTTGTAATGTTTGGAATATGGCTTTTTATGCTTGTTTCTTCGGATATTTCTGCATATACAAACCTATATTAAGCAAAAATCCATCAAAGAAAAAAATATTAATTGCAAGTATATTGGGAAGTATTTTAAGTTTACAGCTTGGTGCCTTTAGTGTTACTTTGGAAACATTAATTTCCGGTGTAACAGAACTTCCGTTTTTAACATTTTTATCATTTATGCAACCTATCCACTTAGCCATAGGCTTTGTAGAGGGCTTAATAACATCAGCTGTACTTATATTTGTGTATAACACAAGACCTGAAATGTTAAACATAAATGAAAAAAGCAATGAATTTTCATTTAAAAAAGTTATTGCCATATTAGGCATTGTTACAATATTAATTGGTGGTGGCATTTCACTTCTTGCATCATCAAGTCCTGACGGTCTTGAGTGGTCAATGGAAAATGTAGCTGGCTCAACAGAACTTGATTCAAAGGGAAGTGCATATGACAAAGCCTCTGAAATACAGGAAAAGACCGCTATATTACCAGATTACTCAATTTCAAATTCCAACAATGAAATTTTAGGCACAAGTTTTAGTGGCATATTAGGTTCAGTATTAGTTGCCGTTATACTTATTG